>OQVP01000826.1_pt1 | contig 11434 bp, 14 predicted proteins | sample 1691541 | NCBI WGS metagenome assembly OQVP01 (sample SAMN03418258, study PRJEB22391) | human gut metagenome | biome: human-gut; feature: organic feature; material: feces | host: Homo sapiens | place: Tanzania | collected 2013-01 | reverse complement strand
TTCTCCGATTCACGGTCCATACTCTGTTTAAAGTAACGTTCCCGGATCCGTTCCTTCTGCTCGCGTTCCCATTTCGTGAGTTTTTTCTTTTCTTTCGGTTTTCTGGAGATTACCATAAGCCGACGATACCAGATAGCCCACAACATTTTTTCTTCTTTGGCTGGAAGATCCAATGTCTTTGGCGGTTCTTCCTCAAGATCATATTCTTTTACCGTCTCCCATTTTCCGGAATACATTTCATACTCCGCTCCATCCGGTGCCTTTTCAATGCCGGCTTTTTTAAGCAAAGCGCATATCGCTTTCTGGCAGGATTTTCTTGCTGCTTCGGCTGCTGCGCTCTGGGCTCTCGCTACCAGGTCTCTGGAATTGCTGGCATCTTTTAAAATTTTATCTCTGGTCTTAATATCCGGGATCTTTTCCAATTCCATAAGATCCTTGATCGTCAGCTGGAAACTATCGTCTTTTTCTTTCTTCTGGAGTTCTTTCTGATCCAGTTTTGCGATATTTAACCGGTGACGCACTGTTGTCTTGCTAAAACCGGTCTTTTCCGCGATAGATGTCTCCGTCTCACCAAGGTCAAGCATCATCTGAAAACTCTGCGCCTGTTCAAAAACCGTAAGATCACTACGCTGCATATTTTCTTCCAGCATGATAAGAATCTGCTCATTTTTGCTCAGACCCTCTTTGATTATGCAGGGTACTTCTTTCACACCGGCAAGTTTCGCGCCGGCACAGCGTCTGTGCCCAATCAGTGTCATATAGTCTCCCGGCTTGCCCTCGATCGGAACAACCGTAAGATTTTGCATAATTCCTCTTTTTCTGATAGACTCTGCAATTTCCGTGAGATCCCCAAGATTTTTTCTCGGATTATCCGGATGAGGGAAAATGTGGTCAATAGCAATGTTTACAATCTGTTTTTCATTCATGTTTTTTATCCTCCTTAAAAACAAAAGGGAGGGCAGTCCGCCTTCCCTTTATCATTTTTGTCTACAAATCACTCTCTAGCCTCTTGCTGCCGCAATCAAAAGTCTTGCTGCTGCCCGAAGTGTCTCATCTGGTCCGTTATAGGAATTTGCGATCCATTCCAGGTCACGGATTCCTCTTTCACCCGAGAGTACGAGTTCACCAAGCGATCTTCCGCGGTTGCTTCCAAAAGGTATTGTTACACGGGACGCATCTTCTGTCGTCATCTGCTCCGGCGCAGCAACAGCTTCCTGTCTCTTTTCAACCTCCTGTTTTGCAGTTTCCGGCAATTCAACCGGTGTACCAGCTTCCGGCTGGATCAATTCAGAATAACCGAACTGTCCATCTTTACCTTCCGTAACAGTCTGTTCTTCTGTTGCGGACGGTTCTTTCATTGCAGGCTGTTTATCCTGCTGCATATCCGTGACAGAATCTTTTTTCTGTCCACGTTTTTTTGTCTGTGCCGGAGTTTTTTCTTTTTCTACAGGCTGCTCATTCATCTTTTCTTTTTGAGATTCTGGGGCTTCCTGTGATTTTATCGGTGCATCTGCGATCTGATCGGCATCACTTTCCGCAGGCGGAACCAGTGCAATATTAAATCCAAGATCAGATAACGCACGCCCTACTGCTGCTGTTTCTGCCGCCTCAAGGAAATTCGGATTTCCGTCAGCCTCTCTGCGCTGTGCGTGTGCGATTGCCGCGTATCGGTCACTTTCCCGGTCTGCCCGGTCTAAAAAGATCTTTGCTTCTACGATAGCGGAACTGCTGTTTGGATTTAAAGCCTTGATCTCTGTGCTGATAAGTCCATTCGGGTATTTCAGCCGAAACCAGAGTTTTCGGTAGTACGTCTGCAAATACGATGATCCATCATCCAGCGTTGTCACGACTGAATATGGATCAAATCCGCTTACGCCATTCACACGATACAACAACTTTGAAAAATCAGCTAAATCCATTCCCATATCCTATGCCTCCTTTTTACTTTCTTTTACAATATCTTTCACTTCTCCATCCTCCAGAAGCAGCGCAAATCCTGCCTCACTCAGCATAATGGCTTCTGCAAGTGTCATATTTTTGTACGATCTCTTATCTTCTCTGTTAAACATAATGTCTCCTCCTTGTTGTAAGAAAAAAACGGGCATAACACCCGTTTCTTTCTTATTTTTCAGTGAATCATTGGTTTTTAATGGAACGGAAGTTCTTCATCCAACCCATCCGGAATGTTCATGAAGCCATCCGCATTTGCAGGATTCGCAGGTGCCTGTCTGTTTCCGCCGCCAGCTCCAGCTGAAGCATTGCCATTTCCAGAAGCACTGCTGCCGTTACCGTTACTTCCCTTCGTATCAAGCAGATGAATCTCATTTACAAGCACATCCGTGGTGTACACCCTCACACCATCCTTATTGGTGTAAGAGCCGGTCTGAATACGCCCAGATACCAGTACATGACTGCCCTTATGCGTATACTTTTCAAATATCTCCGCTGTGCCACGGAAAGCTACCAAACTGATAAAGTCAGCCGTTTCCTCTGTTTGTCCTTTTGCTTTTGGACGGTTCACCGCAAGAGAACTCCTTGCAATCGCCATTGGATTTTCTCCCTGCGAGTAGCGCACATCCGGATCTCTTGTTAAACGTCCTTCCAACACTACCTGATTCATATTTGCTGCCATACTCTTTTTCCTCCTATTATGTAAATTATTTTTTTATAGGATCGTTTTCGTGATAAAAAAGGAAGATATGCTAATAGCACTTCTTACTGTTAAATACAGCCCAAAATGGCTTTTCTTACTTATCTCTTTTATAAAAGATAATTCTTACCATGCAAAAACAGCATCCTACTTTGATATTAAACATATAGATACTCGTTTTTTAATGACAACAACTTACGAAATGTATTTCAAAATTTCCAAAGCAGCCAATACAAAAAGTACAAATCCAAGCAGGTAATCAATAACCCCTCCTTCGCGTACCAGTTTAAAACCAAAACAGTGATCTGAAAATGGGTATAAAAGCGGCACTCCTTCTTTTGTGAATGAATCCAGAATGATATGTAAAATGTAACCAAGAGTAACGCTTCCGACCAAAAACAGCACTGGAAATAAGGAAACCGATCCCATTCTTTTCACCCAGAATGTCAGAATTGAAAGGAATACCGGAACAGCCAGGCTGTGAAATAATGTCCGGTGTCCAATAAAAAAGCCCAGGAGATGCGATGTCACCGGAACTTTTCTTCCTATCTTCGATTTCGGAGTGTCAATATCCGGGAGAAGCGAGCCTATCAGCATACCGCATACAATCAGTAAGCTGCTATACGGAGCGCTTACCCCAATACTTCCGGCATAATCTACAATTGCCGGAGCAAAATAAACCGAGCCTGCAAGTCCACTTGCCAAATGTGTAGTTCCCTTCACCTTGTCTCACGCTCCTCTCTTTTTTTGAATGACAGGCTTAATGCCAGATCAATCACAAGAAAAATAACCAGCTCCTTATGCATCATAAAAAGATCGAATATAAAGCGGATTTTATAATCAGCCAGATACAGAAGAATCATTAAAAAAACCATTCCTCCGCAAAGTAGTGAAAAGAAATAAGAAATACACGCCAAAACACTTATGCCCTTTATCCTGCCAATAAGATACCGAAACGACCCACGCTCTGGCATCCGGTTGATGTTCGACTGGCTCTTGAAGACCAGAGAGATTATAGAGGAGCAATACCAAGCTATACCAACCCTTTACGTTATTGACAACAAAAACCACAAAGATATAGCCCAACTGCTTGGAATCACAGAAAACACTTCCGCATCACAGTTGCACAAGGCAAAGGCTTTGCTGGCAAAAAAGCTCACACAATATCAATCCATTAATTCCATTTGATATGAAAAAGAACTGGCAAAACGACATACACGATCGTATGAGCGACTACGAAATACAAGAGCCTAAAGGTCTTTGGGAAGACGTCAGTAGAAAAATGGCAGAAATGAAGGGCGAGCGCCAAGTGCCTCACCCCCAACCATTCTTCAATAAGACATGGCGCACAGCCACAAGGGCGGTTGTGGCAGCAAGTATTGTGCTACTACTGGGATATGCCGTATTAAATACCATAGGCAACAAAGAGAGCAACACTCCAAAATTTGCGGGAGTGCGTACAAACAAACAAATAATTCATCTTGCTGAACACGGCAACCATAAGACTGATGAGAGCAGCAATCTCTTGGCTCAAAACTCACAATCAGATAGTTACGATTTTGATGCAAACATCACTTCTTGCCCACATATTGCAACACATTCGCAACACTCTGCCAACACAGCTTCCACCGAAGATGCCTCAATCGGCAATCACGCAGAAAAAAACAGCGAAATTAAAAAGGCACAAACAGCTGACAATCAACAACCCTCCAACGAAAATAGGTATAAAGACAAAGAAAAGGAAAATTACAGTAAGCGTGAAAATCTTTTTGACGGCTATGTGGCCTACAATGGTGAGAGAACGAACCATTCGCACTCCACAGTCCCATCACGATGGTCAATAAGCACATGCGCAATGGGGGCTGTCGGTGCATCAAAGACCACAACGTCGATTGGTGAATACACAGTGACTGCTGGTCCCGAAGGATCTGATTGGGCCGACAACCCTATGCTTGGCATCAACCTTTTCAATAAAGGCAAGGAAGTGACAACAAAATATGCGCATAAGCTTCCCGTACGCATAGGGATGAAATTGGCTTATGCTGTTAATTCCAAATTAAGCATCGGAAGCGGACTAACATATACGCGCCTATCATCAGATATGAGAGAAGGTTCGAAAGAAAACTTTTACACAGGTGAGCAAAAGCTCAATTATATAGGAATCCCTGTTGATGTTAAATATAATATATTGTCATTCAAACGAATAAGTATGTACGGAGTGGCTGGTGTGCTCACCGAGAAATGTATTTCGGGAACAACTGTTAAGAAATACACCATCAATAGCACACAGAAAAAGACAGAGACCCTTAATATTGACAGTAAACCTATTCAAGTGTCAATCAATTTAGCAGCCGGCTTACAATTGAATGTGCTTGAACACGTTGGAATCTATGCCGAACCAGGTATTAGCTACTATTTCGACGACAACTCTCACCTTCAAACAATCTATAAGGAAAAGCCTTTCAATTTTAACCTAAATATTGGTGTCAGATATACCATAGGCAAATAATAGGCAATATCTTACTCAAACTAAAAAAAACGAGAAATAATGATGACAAAATTAAAAACAACAGTATTGATGAGCATTGTACTCTTTATGGCTTCATGCTCCAGTAACAAAGTTTTAACACAAGCTGACACATTAGTTGGCGCATACGACAAAAGCACAACCATTACCGACGATGAGTTTTCTCTCTTTAAAACAGTGATGCAATCGCACAGCGATTTACAGCTTAAACCCATAAAAGTTTCACGCCAAGTTGTTGCTGGAACAAACTATAAGTATGAGTGCATCAACGAAAACAAGAGAACTGTTGAGGTGGTGATTTTTCAGCCACTACCAGGACAAGGAGAAGCACGCATTTTGAGTATCAACGGCAAACCTGATACAAAATAAACACTTGCTGACAAACAGTAAAATCGCAGATTTAGACTCCCTATTTTATGAGTTTCTAAATCTGCATTTTTTTATCACCCCAAGTAAAGTTTTACAAAGGTTGGAATTTGTTTTTGGTGTAGGCGAGGGCGGCTCCGAGGGCGGTGAGGAACACGGCGTTTTCGGGGATGTGGAAACGCACGCCGTAGAGGTCTTCCATCACGGAGAACACCTCGCGGCACTCTTCCATGCGGGTGAGGTTGCCAATCATGCAGAAATCCTTGATGCCGCTATTGAGGGTGGAGAGCACAGCAGCCGAGCCAATGGTTTCGAGCACCATCACGATGATTCCCTTCGCAATGTCTTCGTTCGACACCTGATTGTTCACCGCCTTACCGAAAAGCGATGCGGTGGCGTGCATGGGCAGCCCTTCAAGCACATCCTTGCTGATGTCCTTGATTTGGAGATTCACTTTCGACAAATCGCCGTGCGACGCCATTTCAATCAGGTTGGGAATGTTGCGCACGTTGAGCAGCAGTCGCGACAGACCTTGCATGGTGCCGCCGCCCATACTGATACCGCCAGCATGACTAATCACGTCACCATTCACCTGCACCAGCGTGGTGCCAGTGCCCATCGACACCACCATCAGCGGATCGATATCGACGGCAAACTTCGCGCCCAAGCCATCACATTCAAATTCGCCTGCGCGACTCGTGGGAAGTCCGTAAATCGGGGTGGTCACGCCCGATGCGCCCACGCCGGTGAGCATCACATGCTCAATATCTGAAAGCGAAATGCTATTGTCGTAAACGTATTTGCCAAATGCGCCAAAAAGCGAAGTGATGGGGTCAGCAGCGGTGATATACATCGGCGATTGAACCACGCCGTTGTCCAATCCAATAATCTTGGTGGTGCTTCCGCCCACATCAATACCTATTACAAGTCCCATTTATGCGGTTGTTTTGATAGTTGTAATTGCTATTTTTTTATTTTTACGCAGTAAAATTAGTGCTTTTAGTGAAATGCACAAAAAATTTCGTAAATTTGTATGATTTTCAGATAAAAAATCGCTGAATTTTGGACATAACAATCGTCATAGTGAGTTTTCGTGTGAAGCACTTCCTTGAACAGACCATCCGTTCAGCCCAGGAAGCGCTCAAGGGATTGTCGGGCGAAATCATCGTGGTTGACAACAATTCCGCCGACGACACCATGCCATACGTTAAACCGAAATTCCCCGGTGTCACCTTTATTGAGAACAAGGAGAATGTGGGGTTTGCCCGCGCCAACAACCAAGCCATTATGCAGGCGAAAGGCACCTACACGCTCATTCTCAACCCCGACACCATCATCACCCCCGAATGTCTGCAAAAGCCACTTGAATGGATGGCGCAGCACCCCCACTGTGGTGCTATCGGACTGCACATGATTGACGGCAACGGCCAGTTCCTGCCCGAATCAAAGCGCGCCTTCCCCACTCCGTGGGTATCGTTCTGCAAGATTTTCGGACTTTCCAAACTATTCCCCTATTCACGGGCATTCGCAAAATACCACCTTCGCTATCTCGACGAGTTTCAGCCCCACGCCATCGACATTTTGGCTGGTGCCTACATGTTCTGCCGCACCGATTTGCTTCAGAAGATTGGTGGGTTTGACGAAGATTTCTTCATGTATGGCGAAGACATCGACCTCTCCTACCGCATGGTGAAAGAGGGCTACCAAAACTGGTACTTGCCTGTGAACATGCTCCACTACAAGGGCGAAAGCACCAAAAAAGACTCGATGCGCTATGTGAAGGTGTTCTACGAGGCGATGCTCATCTTCTACCGCAAGCACTTTCCTCGCTTCCGCGCCGTGGTTTATCCTTTCATCAAACTCGGTGTGCTGGTGCGTCAGGGACTGGCTGTGGCTCGCCGCCTGTTTAGCCGCCTGTTCGGCAAAAGTAGCACTCCGATTGAAGACCGTGCCGGCTGGGTGATTCTCAGCAGCAAGCCCGATGCGGTGGCAAAGGCTGTGGGAATCAAGGATTACGCTACCCAGATGCCCAAATCGGGTGCGGCAAATGTGCTTATCGACGATGCCTCGCACAGTTATGAGCAAATCGTGGGCACCATAGCCGCCAACCACTCCAAAGACCGCTTCTTTCACATCTACGCCAATGAAAGCGGCATTGTGATTACCCCAAAAATGAATTGACGCAAATGGCAAACCTGCTCAGCAACGATAAAATTACGCTTCGGGCGATGGAACCCTCCGACATCGACCTCATCTACAAGTGGGAAAACGATACCTCGCTGTGGACGGTGAGCGATACCGTGGCGCCCTATTCGCGTGAGACGCTGATGCTCTACATCGCCAACTGCGCCAACGATATCTACGCCAACAAGCAACTCCGCCTTATGATCACGCTCACCGCCACAGGCGAAACCGTGGGCACGGTGGATTTCCTCAACTTCAATCCCATTCACAATCGTGCCGAACTGGGTGTGTATATCTGCAAGGAATTTCAAGGGCAGGGGCTTTCCGCCGAAACGATGAAGATAGTGAACGCCTACGCCGCCCATGGCATCGGCTTGCGCCAGCTGTATGTGTATGTGCCTGAAGACAACGCCGCCAGCATAGCCATGGTTCGCCATGCCGGATTCGAGGAAGTGGGCATCTTGCAAAGTTGGATAAAAACAGGAAAGGAATACCACAACGTGGTACTCCTCCAAAAAATCTATTAATCCAAAATCGATATATTACAATTAATTGTCGCTGGGATTGGTGGGCCAGTTGTTCCATGTGCGGTATTTTTCTCCAAAGCTCTCCACAGCCGCTTTCCACATATCGTCGGCTTCTTGGTCGCTCATGATCAATGCCTCGTCGATGTGCTTCTGTATCACCCAGTCGAAGCGCGAAATCTCGTCAGCCAACTGCCCTTTCTCCCAACCTGAATAGCCCACGATAAACTTCATTTTCCCCTCCACAGGCTCGCCACACGCCACATAGCGCTTCACCGCCTCGTAGTCGCCACCGAAATACAGCCCACGAGCCACCTGTATGCAGTTGGGAATCACGTCGGGACCTAATGTGTGGAGAAAAAACAGCTGGTTGAGCCCGACCGGTCCGCCCATATAAAGCGGTATTTCCTGAAAATAGTCAGGTCCTTCTATCACGTCGGCTAAAGTGTAGTCGGTCAGCCTATTCACTATCACGCCCATCGAGCCTTCGCTGTCGTGGTCAACGAGCAATATCACCGAGCGCTTGAAGCAAGCATCGTCAACGGTGGGTTTCGCCAGCAGCACATTGCCGCGCGCCGGCTCCGGTTGCTTGTCGAGCAAATTGAAAATGTCGATACTGATTTCTTCCATAATCAACCCAAAATTACTACTTACAGCCGACCTACGCAACAAATCTGCCCACAAATCGAAAATGGACAAACTTGGACGCACGCACTTATAGGAAATCTCCATGATTTTTAGTATTTTTACAAAATAGAATTTGTTATAATGGGACGACTGATTTTCTCCTCACTGCCGATGTTTGTGAGCGGATTTTGGGCAATACTACTCCTGTGCACCCAAATTGAGAAATACAACCGAAGCAGGCTCGTGCTTTCCTTGTTTATGGTTGTCACCGCTCTGATGTTTTACGCGCACTGTGTGTTTTTCAACGAAATGCACAGCGAGATTCCTGTGAGCGACACTTTCTACTCGTTTGGCGTGCTGGCAAGTTATCCCCTATTCTACATATTCCTGGTTTCGCTCACTTCCACCAGTCAGCATCTGCGCCGATCGTGGCTGCTGTTGCTTCCTGCGGTGTTTTTGAGTGTGACTGTGGGGGTGATGTATGCCATGATGAGTGCCGACGAGACCGCAGAGTTTATCACCCGATGCCTCTACTATGAGCAATTCTTCGACTTCACCGGCATTGCCCACCACATGGCCATCGCCCACTTGGTGATTAAAATCAGTTTCGCCATCATCGTGATTTATGTGTTGGTGGCTGGCATGAATCTGCTTGTGAAATACGATCGCCACATCAAGTCGGTGTATTCCAACTTGGAGGGAAAAACGCTGATTTCGTTCAAGATATTCCTGTACCTGTTTTTCTCCACCTCGGTGGCATCGTTTGCCTTCAACATTGTGGGACGCTACAATTTCGACTCCACATTCTGGGCGCTCACGCTGCCGTCTGTCGTGTTTTCGGTGCTTATATTCATATTGGGACTGTTGGGATTGCGCCAGTCGTTCACTTTCGAGAGCATGAACGAGGAACTTGATGAGCAGGAGCAAGACTCTGCACCACAGCCCATGCCATACGAGCGCGACAAGGCGCTGGCGGAGGATTTGGCGAAGCGCATCGAAAATGTGATTGAGGAAAAGCAACTGTTCCTTCAGCCTAACCTCAAAGTGTCGGACTTGGCTACGCAACTGTGCACCAACCGTGTGTATATCTCGCAAGCCTTCAATTATGTGTTGCAAACCTCGTTTTCCGACTATATCAACAAGAAGCGAATCGAATACGCCACGCGCCTTATCACCACGCAGCCCGAAATGCCTGTCACCGACATCGCCTACGATTCGGGATTCGCTTCGCTAAATTCTTTTTACCGCAATTTCAAGAACATCAATGGCTGTTCGCCAAAGGTTTATATGCGAAAAGTCGATACCACCTGACGCACACAGTTGCACAAGCAAAAAAATGGCATTATTTTTGTAGGCTGTATCATTTTAAAACAGCCCGAAACCGCAAAATCGCATAATTTTTAGCCGATTTTTGCGTTATAATATATTACACTTTTATATTCTGATAAATAACGACAAATGAAAGTATTGAAATTTGGAGGCACATCGGTAGGAACCGCTGAAAGCCTTACGAATGTAAAACAGATAGTGACTGCTTGCAAAGGCCAGGTTATCGTAGTGGTATCGGCTTTGGGCGGTGTCACAAACCAATTGATTCAAATGGCAGATTTGGCAGAAGCGCACAGCGACGAATGGGAATCCATTCTGGAGCAGGTGAAGGCGCGCCACATGAGCGTTATCGACGCGGTGGTGCCTGAAGACCGACAGGCGCAGTGCAAAACCGTGATTGAGGGTTTCATCAGCGAGGGGCTGTATAGCTACTACGCCATGCTCTACGCCAACAATCAGTTGCCCCCTGCCTACAAGGAGCAGTTGCGCGACGCTATCGTGAGCCACTATCAGGGCAATGTGTTCTGGGAAACTGTAGGTGATAACTCCAAAATGGCTTACGTATATCTCAAAGCCACGGAAGGAGCAACCAACGTGGACAGCAAATATAAACAAAACATAGACCTGGCTCATAGATATGGACTGAAAGTTGGTTCATATCATTTCTATCGTGCCCGTATTCCACAACAGACTCAGTTGGAAAACTTCATGGCGCAATGCCGACCTGGCGACCAGGATCTGCTGCCGATGATAGACGTGGAAACCAAGAGCAACCTGCCTACAAAGGAATTCTGTGACTCACTCTTCAAGTTTCTGCATCTCGTGGAGAAAGCATACAAGCAGAAACCGCTCGTCTATACGGGTGCCAACTTCTACGATAACTACCTGCTCGGCAAGCTCAACAGTTACAAGATCATGATAGCCCAATACACCAAGCGAGAGCCTGTGCTCCGTGATGGCAGGGATATTGAGATGTGGCAATATACCGGAATGGGAAGACTCAACGGCGTAAACGGATATGTAGATAAAAGCCGGTTTATGGGAAAACATAAGTTGAGAGAAATCAGATTCCGACACCGATAAAGGGGAATCTGAATCCGATAACGAGAAAGCAAGAATTCTTTAGTAATATATAATATTTAGAAATAACATGGCAATTATAAAATGTCCAGAGTGCGGACATCAAATCAGTGACAAAGCACCCGTTTGCCCAAGTTGCGGCGTAGA
>OQVP01000824.1_pt1 | contig 11473 bp, 8 predicted proteins | sample 1691541 | NCBI WGS metagenome assembly OQVP01 (sample SAMN03418258, study PRJEB22391) | human gut metagenome | biome: human-gut; feature: organic feature; material: feces | host: Homo sapiens | place: Tanzania | collected 2013-01 | reverse complement strand
TTACTATATAGCCTCCCCCTTACAGGGGGATAAGAGGGGGGCTTCGGGGACCTCCTACCCCACATAAGAATGCATCCCCACCAGAAAGTAATTGACTCCAAAGTAAGTCATCAGGATGGAAAGGAATGCGGTAAGCACATAGAGATGGTAACGCTGCGGATGTGCAGGACTGTCTAAAGGCGTCTCATGAAGCGGTATGGCATAGACAAGGAGCGTGATAAGAGCCCATGTCTCCTTAGGATCCCACGACCAATACGTGCCCCACGATACGTTTGCCCACACCGCTCCGATGAAGATACCACCAGCAAGCAGAGCTACAGCAGGATAGAGCAAAAGGCGAGAGAGGGCTGTGAGGCGCTCATACTCCATGCTTCCACCCTGTCGGCATAGCCATATCGACCTCATGGCAATGAGAGCCACGACAGCAAAGAGCGAATAAGCCATCATCACAAGAGCCACATGCACCGACAACAGCGGCGACTGGAGCACCGGCATCAGTGGCGTCACCTGCGGACTTCCTGTGGCAAGCGTGGCGACAAGCATGCACAGAGATGACACTATCGGACCGAATGCACGGAATATCGGTGCCTTTCGCATCACTGCCAGAGTGATGACGAGCACCGTCCACGCCATGAACAGCATCGTCTCATAGCCGTTGCTCAAAGGGATATGTCCGCTGACTGACCAGCGGAGCGCAAGCATTACGGTGAGAAATGCCGTCTGTCCTATTATATAATAGGTGGAAAGTCTGCCTGTCCATTTGCTTTCCGTCCTGCGGAACGAGAGAAAGCAGAATGCGAATGCCAAGGCAAGGCAGAGGAATGTCACCCAGCGGGCAGAGTGAAGACTATTGTAAGCTATCTCCATCCTTATCTCAAAGGCAGAGGGAAGCACCTTGCCAGCCTTGTCTTTCTGGTAAAGACCAATCTTCGAAATGATGCCCTTAGCGCCCTCGGTGTCGTTGGCGAGGATGTATTTCACGAGATAGTCCATCGCATGATTGATAAACTGAAACTCCGCTCCGCCCACTCCCTGCGGCAGATCCGTGCTTCCCGGTGTGTACCATCTCAGGCTCTTGCCATCCGAGAGCGGGAAGATATGCAGCATCTCGCTGTTGTAGAACATCGTGATGACCTGTATCTTCTCATCCACATCGCGGATAGCCTTGCGCTCAGACTCAGGAATGCTTGTGTCGTTGCTCTTTCCAGACAGCTTGTATGAATTGTCCGCATTGTAGAAATCCTTTACGCAAGCCCATCTGTCATCTATTCCTATCAGTCTCTGCACTGCCTTGCTCTTCACCTCTATGATGCGCTGCGTCTCCCATTCTGTGTAGTATATCATCCAGCCGGCGAAGATTTCATTGGCGGAAAAGCCGTTCCAGCTGCTCTTGCCGCACAGCTTTGTGACAAACTCAGTGGCGGGTGTGTTCAGCGGACAGATGCGTCCATTGTACAAAACCGCGATTTTCCCCATTTCATCGGCTATTTTCGGGTCGATTCTCGTGATGCCTTCCTGTGCCTTTACGCCCGGAACCATCGCGAAAAGCATGAGGAAAACCACTGCCGCCTTCGTGGCAATGCGGTAGTAATGCCGCATCTTCGTCTGGCGAGAAAGCAGGGTCCACACCAGACTTGCAAAGAGAATCAGGTAGCCGGTGTATGTGATGGCAATGCCGTATGGGTCGTATGCCACGATGAGCACCGTGCCTTGAGAGTCGGAATCGTAGGAAGATTGATAGAAACGGTAGCCTTCCGCCTTGCCGATATTATTCATCGAAACGCTGATTTCGGCGGTTTCATCGGGTTTTTCCACGTTTATCTCCGCCTTGTAGTCCATTATTCCGTCAGTGCCGGGATAGTATTGTATCTCGAAATCAGTGAGACGCAAGGCAAAAGGCAGCTGATGCTCCACGCTGTCATTGCCCATATACGCCGTCACATCCTCGCCCATGCGCAGATGCACCGTGCCTTCAGCTGAGGTAAGGCGAGTGGTAAGTGCTCCGATGAGTATCACCACGAACGACAGATGCAGCGCAGCCACTGCCACGCGTCTGTATATCTTCTTGCTGACAAGATAGAAAATGGAGCATAATGTCAGAAGTCCCCACAGGCAGGAGAACCACCATGAACCGTAAATTTCCACGGTTTCATCGGCATTTCCCATTATCGTTGCAATCCCCATACATACTATCAGCAGTATGTATAGGGATAATATAACAACTCTATTATTTAAAACAACTTTCATTTCTCTTTGTTGTCTTGTTGTCTTGTTATTTAGTTGTTTTGTTGAATGGGAAAAACTATCAACCAGACAACAAAACAACAAAACAACCAAACAACAAAAAACTAAATGGATTCTATAAAATAAACCACCTGGTCACGCTGCTTCTTGCTGAGCTGGCGGAACTTCTTTACAGCGTTGTAAGCATCGCTCTTGCCACCTTCCTTGGTGCATCCATGCCACATTATCGCCTCTATCACGGTGCGGGCACGGCAGTCATGCAGGCGCTCAGTGCCGCTTCCGCATTTGCTTGCCAGACCTCTTCCCCACAAAGGAGTGGTACGACACCAGCCGGTACGTATGTCATTCTTCATGAAAAGACGATGCTGCACCATGTCGGTGTAAGGCCATATCTTCTGATGAGGATAGCGAGGCATGTCGGAATTGGTGAAGAGCAGGTTAGGATCCTTTATGTTGTCCTCGCCAGTGGTCCATGTAGGACGGTGGCAAGAGGCACATCCTATCTCGGAGAAGAGCTTCTTTCCTGCCTTGAAGTCCTCTGTAGTGGTGTTGCGGGCGGCAGGAACAGCCAGTCCGCGGTGCCATATCATGAGGTTCTTGTATTGCTCCTTGGTCATCTCGGCATCGAGTTTCTTGCTCGTGAGGTAAGCCATTATGTCGCTTTCAAGGTCGCCCGTGTGCCATTCAGGATGCTTCTTGTCAGGATCCACCTTATTGATATACTCTGTGAAACCAGCCTGAACATCCGGGTCTTTGGATGATTTCTCTGCGTAGTATTTGCCTGCAAGGTCGAGATAATGGTAAGGACGGTCAGGTCTTGTCACGTTGGTGATGTTCCAGATGGCATTTGCTCCGGCGGCATCCATCAGCGGACCGCGGCTCAAAGCGTAGGTAAAGCGGCGCACATACTTGGTGCCATCGCCCTGAACACTGTTGCTGTAGTAGCTCTTCCATGTGTCAGTAGTCTGGTCCCACATAGCAGGATTGAGCGTCACGTATGGTGATTCAGCCTTCCATTGCGCAGTGATGTCCTCCTCAGGGATGGCATCCAGCAGTCCGGTACCGTAGATTCCGATGGTGGATTCCAGGCGGATGTCGATGTTGTCATTATATTCTGCCGCTGTGATTTCCACGTCTTTGCCGTCACGCTGCACATAGACAGGAGCGTAATAGGCAGATGCAGGGATCGTCACTTCAGGGTAAGTGAGGTCGTAAGACTCGCCGTCATCAAACTTATTTCCCCACTCATCGGTGTAATGATTCCATTTGATGCGAATCTGCGACTCGTCGATAGGCGCCTTGAACGGAGCAACAGCAGCGGTCTGAGGCATACCAGCCACAGAGCGGATGTAGGCATTGGTCTTCTTATCGTAGATGACGAGGAGGTAACCATTGCGGTGCATCTTGGCAGAATAAGAGTTCTGGCGTGCTCCATGACCATATCCAGGATGGCAATAGAGGCATCCAGGGCGTACATATACAGGGCCGAGACCCTTGAAAGGACCAGAAGAATTAGTGTTGAAGTCCTTCTCAAAGAAGTATTCACCTTCGTTGAAGGCAGTAGCCATACCCGCATTCTCCACGGCGAGAGATGGCTGCTTGTATGCTGTGGATGAGTTATTCGTCGTCGTTCCTAATTGTCCTCCGGTGAAATAATCCTCCGGATAGTCAATTTCTGTGGCATCACCGATATTCCATGACTTGCCATTAGCATTGTCATCGCTGCATGATGCCATTCCCATCACTGCCATCAGCATGGCAGGAAGGATGATGTTTTGCTTCTTCATGACGGTTTATTTCTTGATGTTCTTTATGCTGTTATAGAGTTTTTCAGCCTCGTCGCAGAGCAATGTGTATGTCTTTACCACCACATTGTTTACATAATTGGCATTGATAACCTTGCATTGAGCCTCCACTGTAGCGTTTCCGGCGTAGCCTTTCAGCGTGGATTCCATTGCGTCGAGAGCCTCGTCAAGGGCATTGAGGGCATCAATGGCAGACTTTACAGAAGCATCTGTGTAGTTCAAAGCGAAAGGAGCCTTCATGCTGTTAATCTTGCTGAGAGCTTCATCGAGAGTGGTCTGTACCTTCTGTGCTTGGCTCTTGAGAGTAGTATTGTCGGAATTCAGGCAGAAATAGAGAAGTGAATTCTCGGTAGGAGAGGTGGCATCAAACTGTCCATACAGTGCATTCTTACAACCAGCGATGTTGTCATAGAAGTCAATGATGGAGTTATATGCGTATGGAGACTCGATGTAAGAGTTGTCCTGACCAGACCATGGCAAGCCGATCTTTGAGCCTGATACCTCGCTGATGATGTCTCTTGCGCCCTCGATAATCTGGATTGTGGCGTCGAGATTGCTCTTATAGTCCTCAGAAGGCGTGTTCTTGAAGCCTTCACCGAAGTTCTTGTAGCTCAATGTACCGTCGGTTACATCGCCGTCATCATTGAGAGATGTGTGTGACTTCAGGTAGTTTACGGTCTCATTGTAGCGGTTTCCGCTCTTTGAACCGTCCCAAGTGGTCTGCAATACGCAAGTAGCCTGATAGAGATCTTTAGCTACGGCGCATACATATTTATACTCCAAGTCAGTAAACTGGCTGATATCACGCGCCTTTCCTTCACGGAAGAGCACGTATTCTATGCCGTGATAGCCGAGAAGACCAGAGTTGAGCTGCTTCACCTTGTTCTCAATGTCAGACATGATGCTGTTGTCTCTGAGCACATTAGCCAAGGCAGCCTGATCTACAGGCCATGTGTCTGTATGCGGATCGATGGAATATTCGTCAGCTGCACCGAAGAGAAAAGCCTCTGACTTCTCCCAATCCGCGCGCGCAATCTTCCACTGTTTGCAGGCTGCGTCGAGGGCTTCTTGGGTGCCTTTCACCACTACTGTGTCAACGTCATCGTCATCTGAGCAGGAGGTAAGGCCTCCACAAAGCACTGCACCCATCATTGCGAGTGCTACATAATAATTCTTGATGTGTTTCATTGTTGTTTTTTTTATTTTTTTTGGTATTTCTTTCTTTTATAAACCAACGGTAAAAGCCGTTGGCACAGTGGCGACTCCTTGAGACATTGCTCTGTGGGGAGTTTGCTACAGTGTGCCTTTTTTTATAGGAACCAGCCCTGATATGCTATGCTAAGGCTGATGCTCGGCTCATTGTTGTAAGGCTGAACATAGAGCGGACTGTCGCTTTTAAGCCCGTTATTGTTAGGCTTTTTGAAAGACCTGTATGAGTATTCGCCCTTGATTACCACCTGCTTGATGGGATGATAATTGAATCCCCCAGTATATATATAAGGTGCGCAGTATCTGTATTGGCTCTTGTAAGTGCCAGAAGCCATAGAGTTGTAATGCTCGAAGCGGCCGAATAGGTAGAATTTCTGCTTGCCTCTGAGCTTTGATGACTGTGAGAAAACGTCGTAACCAGCCTCCACAAAGTAAGCTAAAGCATTGCTTGCAATGTTGGTATTGTGGAAAGGATTGCCATCCTGATACTTATGGTGCGTGGAGTTTGCCTTGTTATACTCCGAGATACGGTCGGCATCCGAGAGATAAGCGTAGTCAATACCGCCACGTACTATCCAGTTCCATCGCTTCAACTGGAAGTCGCTGGATATGATAGCAAGCGTTCCAGTCACGTCATCGTAAGAGGCGCCCGGCGTCTTGAGCGAATTGCGGAACGTATATCCATAGTAACCGCTTATGCCAAAGCGCAAGCCAGGGATGGAATAATTGTCTATTCGCGCTGAGCCAGCATAGCAGTTTGCCACCTTAAACTCGTAAGGACTTGTGGCACCGCTATGCGCAAAGTCCTCTGCAGTAAAGCTTTCCGAATTTAATCCAGAGAGAAACTGCACCTCATAGCGCCAGTCTTTCAGCCTTCCCCACAGGGAGATACCTAATTGATGCCATGTGTTTGGCAATACGTATGACGCTCCTTCAGGTCTGTAGCAGGTGAAGAAATTGAGAGGTTCGTGCGCATTGTTGGTGTAGCCTACAGGCACTATGATTTCACCAGCCTTGACATTAAACTTACCTTTCCAAAATTCCTTATTGATCCAGAACTGCTCCAGCGCCACTTCGCCGCCTTTTTCAGTCTCTGCTTCATACTCGCCAGACTCTTCTGCCTCCATTTCCACGGCGGTCTCAGCGCCACCATGCTCAAATTCTATCTCGCTTCCGAGCGTCCAGCCCTTACCGAAATCGTAGCCCAAGTTGAGCGTTACATGAGGCAGATCAAAGCGTCCGTGACTTTTATCCTTCTTGTAACGCTCCGGGGCATTGTATCTATTGAAACTTTGGCTAAAGAAATTTCGTGTCATAACAGCCTCGCCGTAGCCTCCGAGCGACAGTCTTGACAAGGCATTGAGTGCTTTTGCCACCTTTGTGGTGTCGGCAAAGTGCTGTGTCGCGCCGGTTGTGCCGTCCAGTTCCTGTGCTTCAAGTGTGGCAAAGGCGCAGATAAAGATCAGTAATGATAATACTCTTTTCATCTTTTTTGTCTATATTTTCTTGTTTCGGATGCAAAGGTAAAGCGAAAAAATGAAGCTTGCAATACACAGAAATTAGTGTTGTAAAACATCTTTTTGCATAGTGTTACCTAAATTTTATTACATGACTACCATAAAGTTATGATAAGAAAATGTCAAAAAGTCAATAATACCTAATAATAATGATTGGCATTTACATCCAAAATTATTACCTTTGCACCCAGATAATGGGATTTGTTGTTTTGTTGTTTGGTTGTTTTGTTGTTTAGTTGAATGTAAAGACTAACGACAAGGCAACAAGACAACAAAACAACAAGACAACAAGACAACAAAACAAAAACGATGAAAAGTCTGAAACTCTACGAAGCTGATGACAAGATGATCGACCTCATCAGCGACAATTACAGTATGCTACAGGGACTCAGTGCCTTCGGTATCCGTCTCGGCTTCGGCGACAAGACGGTGGACGAAGTGTGCTCCGAGCAGGGCGTAGATTGCCATACATTCCTCACTGTGGTAAACTTTCTCATCAACGGATATGCGCCTAAGGGCACTGACGAAAGGATTTCGGTGGCTACACTGCTGGCTTATCTGCGTGCTTCACACCGCTATTTCCTTGATTATCAGTTGCCTTCTATCCGCAGAAAACTGGAAGAGGCTCTTGGCATTGGCGACAATCTTGCGCAGCTTATCATGCGTCTCTTTGATGAATATGCACATGATATCCATCTCCACATGAAATATGAGGAGAAGACTCTCTTCCCTTATGTGGAGTCTCTCATCCGCGGTGAGCAGAAACCAAACTATAATGTCGATGTATTCTCAAAGCATCATAAGGATACTGCCGGCAAGTTTCTGGAATTGAAGAACATCATCATCAAGTATCTGCCGCATGATGCGCTGGTCAATAATCAGTTGACTGCAGCCCTATATGATATATATAATAATGAGGACTGGCTGAGCAACCACAGCGATGTGGAGGACATCATCTTCATTCCAGCCATCCGTCTGATGGAGCAAAGGCTCAAAGCTGACGATGTTTCCTCACGTCTCTCGAAGATGATAAGCAGCGTGGATAGTGGTGAAAGCATCTCAGAGCGCGAGAAAGAGATAATCGTCTGTCTCGTACAGGGTATGTCAAACAAGGAAGTGGCAAATCATCTCTTCATCTCAGTCAACACTGTCATCACTCATCGCCGCAATATTGCTCGCAAATTGCAGATACATTCCCTCGCCGGATTGACCATCTATGCCTTGGCTAATAATCTGGTTACTATGGGAAATCTGAATAAATAAAGCCCTTAGAGTGAAAAGTGAATAGTGAAAAGTGAATAGTGAAAAATCGCGCTGACGCAGTTATTGGGGAATAGGTAATAGAGATGAGAACAAAATACCGCCACTGCGTCAGCCGCATTACCGGCTGATGTGAGTTGGAAACCGCCACCGCGTCAGCGCGATTTTTCGCTTTTCACTCTTCACTTTTCACTCTTCACTAAATAAAAGATGTAGCAACGGCGTCAGCCCATTCTTCATTCTTCATTCTTAATTCTTCATTTATTATGTCCCAATTCATTCATTTAGTAGGCGACATGTCACCATATCTCCTCCTGGGCTTTCTCCTTGCAGGACTGATGCATGCCTTTATTCCAGGTGGCTTCTATGCCAAGTATCTGTCAAAGAACGGCTTCCGCTCCGTCCTCAATGCAGCCCTCTTGGGCATTCCGTTGCCGCTTTGCTCTTGCGGAGTAATCCCTACCGCCATGTCTTTGCGCAAGGAAGGAGCGTCAAAAGGCGCAGTAGTGTCATTCCTTATAGCCACTCCGCAGACAGGAGTCGATTCCATCCTTGCCACTTACGGACTTATGGGCTTGCCTTTCGCCGTGATACGTCCTATCGCAGCCCTCGTGACAGCCCTCTTCGGAGGCGCATCTATCAAGGGAGAGGAACTCCAATGCAACGCTCCCGAAGCCGCTTCATGCTCATGTGGCGACCATGAAGCCCATGCTCCGCAGACCTTCTGGCAGAAGATAGTGGAGGCATTGCGCTTCGGATTCGTAGAGATGATGCAGGATATAGGCAAATGGCTCATCGTCGGACTCATCGTAGCAGCATTCATCACCATAGCAATACCTACCGAATGGTTTGCAGTGTTCCATGAGAGCACGTGGGCTTCCATGCTTCTCGTGCTGTGCATAGCCATCCCTATGTATGTCTGCGCCACGGGAAGTATCCCCATTGCCGTGGCATTGATGATGAAAGGACTCACTCCCGGCGCAGCCCTCGTACTGCTGATGGCTGGTCCTGCCTGCAATGCAGCGTCCATCCTTGTAGTCAGAAAGGTGCTCGGCACGCGCACTTTGATAGCCTATCTCGCCTCAATAATAGTGGGTTCGATAGTATTCGGCTACATAGTCGATTACCTACATTTCAATGGCATCATCGATTTCCTTGGCGGAATAAGCATGACAGACAGCTGCTGCATGGAGCAGCCTACATGGTTGACATGGACCAGCATCGCCGTCCTTGCCATCCTTCTCTTCAATGCCCTCGTGCTCCACAGGCATCATCACCATCATCACGACACAGAAACCATCAACAATAGCAATATGAAGACTTACAAAATCGAAGGCATGACCTGCAATCATTGCCGTATGTCAGCCGAAAAGGCCATCAAGAGCGTGGCTGGAGTAACCTCCGTCACCGTGGATTTGCAGAAAAAAGAAGCTTACGTAGAAGGCACAGCCAGCGATGAAGACATCCGCGCCGCTGTGGAAGAAGTAGGGTTCAGGGTAGGATAGGAGTGTCCCCTTGACCAGAAGAAAGCCCTCCCCGACCCCTCCTTGGAGGGACTTTCTTTAGTTACGTTCATTTCTTGAGCATGCTCTCTCAAATTTTTGATTTGCAGACATTCGACAAAGTCCTGCTCAAAGCGCAGAAATCTGGAAGGATTACTATCGAGAAGAATATGATAGTTGATATACAAAGTGCTACATTTGAATTATAAAAGAATAGAACTATGGTACAGAATGAATTGTTCAGACAATGCCTCTCGACTATTCCAGAGGAACAGAAAGCAGAATTTGAACTTTCTTTCGGAATAGCAGAGCGCATCAGTGAGGTTCTAAAAACGAAGAACATCACTCAAAAAGACTTTGCCAATCAGCTCCACAAGCGAGAGTCTGAAATATCAAAGTGGTTGACGGGACGCCACAATTTCACCATGCAGACCATTGCAAAGATTGAAACTGCTTTGGGATGCAAATTGATAAATATTGCTCGTTGATTTAAGGAAATCATCAAAATAGGAGGGCTTTTCCCCTATTTTGATACATATTTTTCTTAAATTCAGACATATTTGATTGAAATATACAATTATTCGATTGAAATATACAACAGTTTTTCAAGCGAATTCCTTACCTTTGCACCATCCAGATGATGATGGCGCAGGAAAGGGCAAGGCTGTTCCTGCGTGCCACAAGGCGAAGGGCCACAGCAGAGCCGGGCGGCGTAGTCATCACAGTTCTTGCATTATTCATCCCGCCGGTCGCCTGTGGCAGACCGAAACTAAAACGTAAATCTATTATGAAAGTGTTTTACCCAAATCCTTCCCGTTCCTCTTTCTTAGGGAAAAGATGTGCCCCCCCAATGCTCTTGGCACGTTACTCGTCCTTGTACTCGCTCTGATAGTGGATGTTTCTGCACAGGCACAGAACCTTATCGGCTATCATTATGTCGATAAAGTCAAGTATTCTTATTATGATGACAACACCGCTTTGTTGTTATCAGTAAAAGACGACGATGGAAAACCCGTCGTGAGCGGTCATTTCGTTATCCCTAACACAATAGATGTGGAAGGGAAACAATACACTGTAATAGGTATTCATGACAATGTTTTCTTCGATGTTAAAAATCTTACAGGTGTCACTTTGCCTGATGGAACAAAGATAATAGAGGAAACTGCCTTTCAATGGTGCTCAGACCTTGAGAAGATTGAGAACATTCCATCTCACCTTGATTTTATCGGAGAAGGCGCTTTTCAAGGAACAAAATTTCTTGATAATTCTTATGTAAAAGGCATAAGCACCGATTGCCGATCTTCACAAGGCAGTAGTAAAAGGTTTGGCAGAAGACCGCGGTCTCTACATGCCTGAAATCATCAAGAAGTTACCAAAGGAATTCTTCGACAATATCGAAAAGTTCTCTTTCCAGGAGATAGCTTATCAGGTGGCAGACGCTTTCTTTGGCGAGGATGTGGATGCAGACTCTTTGAAGAAAATCGTCTATGACACCTTGGCATTCGATTGCCCTGTCGTAGAGGTAGAACCAAACATCTACTCTCTGGAATTGTTCCATGGTCCTACTCTCGCTTTCAAGGATGTAGGTGCCCGTTTCATGGCCCGTCTGTTGCAATACTTCGTACGCCAGGAAGGCAAAGAAGAAGTGAATGTGCTCGTTGCCACATCTGGTGATACTGGTTCAGCCGTAGCCAATGGATTCCTCGGCGTAGAGGGCATTCATGTCTATGTACTCTATCCAAAGGGTAAGGTGAGCAAGATTCAGGAAAGCCAGTTTACTACCCTCGGTCAGAACATCACAGCCCTTGAGGTGGATGGCGTTTTCGATGACTGTCAGGCACTCGTAAAATCAGCTTTCATGGATGAGGAACTGAATAAGCACATGAAGTTGACTTCAGCCAACTCTATCAATGTAGCCCGCTTCCTGCCTCAGGCA
>OQVP01000821.1_pt1 | contig 11506 bp, 8 predicted proteins | sample 1691541 | NCBI WGS metagenome assembly OQVP01 (sample SAMN03418258, study PRJEB22391) | human gut metagenome | biome: human-gut; feature: organic feature; material: feces | host: Homo sapiens | place: Tanzania | collected 2013-01 | reverse complement strand
CACTGTTGGAGGACGGCGAAGCTGCCCCAGCGGTGGTGGAAAAGGCCGTCAGGCAAAGCACGGCGGCCAGCGTCACGGTAAACGTGCGAATGATCTTATTCTTCATTGGCATTGTCCTCCTGTTCAAAATCCGGCTGCGGGGCCGGGGCGCTCTGCAAAGCGCCGCCGCGCAGGAACGCCGCAAATTCCTCCGGCTTCATGTTCAGGCCGCGCACAAGCTGGATGATCTGCAAATTCTCCTGCTCGGTCTTTGCCGCTTCCAGCTCACGAAGCTGCTTTTGCAGCTCCGCGATCTTGGCCTTGGTTTTCTCAATGTCCTTTTCGATACGGTCAAGTTTGTTTGCCATAGTCAAAACTCCTTTCTGGCGTCAAGGCAGACGCCCGTAACAATAGAAATGCTGCTGCCAATAACTCGAATTGAGGTTGGTGTAAGAAATAGGGTCGCCACAGTGCAACATCACGGAATTGCCCACATAAATGCCGACATGGGAAACGCCGGGGGTGTCGTAGGTGCCGACGAAAAATACAAGGTCGCCGGGCTTGGCCTGCTCCGGGGAAACAGGGGTACAGATATTGCAAAGGCCCTGTGCGCCCAGCCGTCCCACGTCCCATCCGCTGTGATTGATTACCCAGCTCACAAAGCCGCTGCAATCAAAGCTGGTGCTGGGAGAGCTGCCGCCCCACACATACGGATAACCCACATACTTTTCCGCCTCGGCCATCATTGCGGCAAAGGTGGCGTCCTCCAAAGCCTCCGGGGGAATGTCGTAATAGGTCGGCTCCTTGACGGTGGAAGCGTTGGGATAGGGGCCGTTTGGGAACAGGTCAGACCGGTTGCCCAGCGTGTGCATATACACCGCATACAGGCTCATTTGTTCCTCGCCCATGATGTAAACAGGCAGATGGGACATATCGAAGTTTTCCAGCTTCACGTTGCAGATGTAGTAGTCATATGGGACGCGGTAGGTTTCCGTGTGCGTGTTGCCGTCTGCATCCGTCCATGTGTCGGTCTCTGTGCGGTATCTGGTTTCGACGATGACATCTTCTGTGAGGATGTACTGCTTCTCAAACAGCATTTGAAGCGTTCCCTGCACCTCATCCAGCGTGAACTCGCCCTCATGGAGAGCCGAGAGGATGGAGATCAGCACATAGGGGTCATGCTCAATATCGTCCAGATCGAAGTGGTATTCATCATAGTTGTGAGTGCTTTCGTAGGTGTCGAGATAGCGTTGCAGCTCTTGCTCCATCTGGCAATACTGCGCCTCCGCGCCCAGCATCGCGTCATCCTCGCTGAGATAAGAGGAAGCGATAACCGACGAGCCGGTAGAGGTGAGCATCGAACACGAGCTGATTCCGGCACCGAGCAAAACGAGAAGGGCAATTCCGACGCCGATCCAGATGAAGACCTTCTTGTTCTTCTCAAAGAACTCCTTGATCTTGTCGGACGCCTTCTCACCGAGCTTCTTGCCGGTGCTTTTTGCGGCAGTCCCGGCAGTCTGAGAACCGGCATTTCGAGCGGCGGCATATTCCTTCTTAATACTCTGCTTCTGGTAGTGCTTGTTCATGTTCTGATTCTTCATCTCAGGATGCTCCTGCTGATTTCTTTCATATTGGAGCTTCGCATCAGCAGCATCCGCCTTGTGTTCCAGCTTGGAGACCTTCTCGTAGGGCTTGTTGATGCTGCTTTCCCGATGATGACTGAAATGCCGAGCGGCAGTCTCAGCGGCGATCTCCGTTTTATGCGCCGCCTCAACCGCCGTGTTTTCCTGTTCGACCTCATGGATTTTGCCGTGAATGCCGGAGGCAAGGGTGTCACCGACCTTGCGGACGGTTTTATCTGCCTCAAATTGCAGCTTGCCTTTGCTCTTGGGCTTTTTCAGCTCATCCTCAAAATGAAGGCGGGTTTTGCCCTTGCCGGTCTCTTCATCGAAGACACGCTCTTTCTTGAGAACCTTGTGCGTGGGCAGCTTCTCACGGGCGGCATCCAGACGCTCATGCGCCTTCTCGGACTTCCTTTCGAGCTTCTGCATCCGCTTCGTGGGCGGGACGGCATCGTCCGAGACCGGCTTTGCGGAGGAAGTCTCTGCCGCTTGGGAGAGAACGGCATCCGCGTCAACGGCTTCAACCGCAGAGGTCTTAAAGCTCTTTCCCCAGAGGAACAGAAAAAGGTGCAGATGCGCCGTCCGCAAGGTAGAAGAACCGCCGTGCTGCTCCAAAACAGGGGGCTTGAACGGAGTCTCTGACACGGGCAGCGGTTCGGGTACATTCTGGGGTGGATTTTCTGCCCTTTTCTCTTCTGTGACGGACGTTTCCGAGGGCAGCTGTGTGTCATTATCCTCGGTGTGTTCCGCCTGAAACTGACGCTGTTGACGGCGCATCTGCACCTTTTTCTGTTCCTCCGCAGAAAGGGCTTCGGAAGGTGCGGCTGTCTCAACCGGCTTGACCAGCTCTGCATCTTCCAGCCGCTTTGACACTCTCTGCCCGGTGCCAGCCGTCAGGTTTTCCTCGACCGCGCCCTCCCGCGTCATCCGCAGAACAACCTTGTCACGGGCTTTGAGTTCCGGTTCCTTGGACATCAGATTTCACCTCCAATCCGCTTGTAGGCAAGCTCGGTGTACGCCGGATTCAGCTCGATGCCGATGAAATGACGCCCCATCTGTGAGGCAACCATGCCGGTTGTGCCGCTCCCCATGAAGGGATCAAGCACAATGCCGCCTTCGGGACAACCGGCAAGAAGGCAGGTTTCAACCAGCTTCGGAGGGTAGGCGGCGTAATGACCGCCCTTGAAGGGAACGGTGTTGATCTTCCAGACATCGCGCTTATTGCGAAGCGGATTGATGTCTGCGTCCTTGATCTCACCATGCTCACGGGGGCGGTTGATGGACTGCGGCTGAGGCTGACCGGGAACGGGCTTGCCGTATTTGTTGCCGCCCTTCATGCCGCGCTTGAGGCGTTCTGCCGTTGCGGGAGCAATCGGTTCGGAGATCGCCTTGTAGTCAAAGAAATACTTCTTGGACTTTGAGAACAGGAAAATATGCTCATAGCAGCGGGCGCAGCGGTCTTTGACACTCTCCGGCATGGGGTTATCCTTCATCCAGATGATGTCGTTGCGCAGATACCAACCGGTATCACGGAGGGCAAAAGCCAGCATCCACGGAATACCGATCATGTCCTTCGGCTTGCAGCCCTCAACCTTGTTGTTGAGAGCCACAGCCTGACCGTTTCTGCCGTTGGGGTTCTTCGGGTCAATAAAATCACCCTGATTACCCTTTCCAGCGTAGGTATCCGAGATGTTCAGCCAGAGCGTACCGTCTGGGCGTAAAACGCGCCTGACTTCGGTAAACACTTCCGTCAGGCGCGAGATATATTCCTTCGGCGTTGTCTCTCTGCCGATCTGAGCATCCATGCCGTAATCGCGGAGCGCGTAATACGGAGGGGACGTCACACAGCAATGAACGCTGTCATCGGGCAGGGCTTTCAGGATTTCAAGGCAATCGCCGGTATGAATGATGTCAAGCTCTATAAAAACCAGCTCCTTTCTTCGGATTTGAGCGCATATCAGTCGGAGTAATACTCGTCCGGCTCGTAGTCCTCGTCTTCCATGAAGTCCTCGTCGAGATCGTCAATCTCGTCCGCCCAATGGTCGAAGATTTCCTCTGCTTCCTTCGCTGCCTCACGATAGAGGCTCAGGCGGTTCTTCTCGAAGGCAGCGAAGGCGGGGACGAACTTGCCAAACTCGCGGATTGCCTTCACATCCTGCGTGCGCATATCTGCGACGCACTGAATGATTTCGGACATCGTGAGCAGATCGTCGATCATCAGCTCATACTCGCCCTTGGGGATAGAAACGGTTTCATCATCCGCCGCGTCAGCGAAAGGGGTATTCTCATCGCTGTTGCTGCACTTGGGAACATCAACCTTGAAGTAGAAACTGATCATATCCACAGATACCTTGGTCATAATCTGACGCGCCTCCTTGACCTTTTCGTCGATGTCCTCCCTCACATGGAGATAGGCGCGGTGATGCTTCTTGAGGTCGCTTTCCAGTCGGATCAGATCGGTCAGCTCCCACAGAGCCATAAACAGCGCGGAGGTGTTCTCTCCGTATTCGATAGCGTCCGCATAGGGAATGGTAATCATCTTGTTGGTCATATTCAAAAATCCTCCTATCAGTTCTGTACGGTTTCTTCTAAGCGGGTGGTCATGATGCGGTAGAGCTGGGTGTCCTTCGGGAAATCGTCCTTGAAGGGAACGATGGTCGAGCCATAGAAGATCAGCCCCTCACCGGCATTGGAATTGGTGATGTAGTTCTGCTGGCTGGGCGAGATGTTCAGCGCCTTCGAGAGAATCTGCCGGTCGCCGGATGCCTGATTCAGAAGGTAGACAAAATCCGAGTTTTCAAAGATGTTCTCTACCTCGCGGGACGCAAGCAGATCCTTGACGTTCTGGGTGATGCCGGTCGGGATGCCGCCCCACTTTCTGAAACGCTTCCAGATTTCCACGCTGTATGCGGCGGTCTGTTCCTCCTTCAAGAGCAGATGGAACTCGTCCATGTAGTAGCGCGTTGCCTTATGCTGGGCGCGGTTGATGGTGACTCTGTTCCACACCTGATCCTGCACAATCAGCATACCGAGCTTTTTGAGCTGCTTGCCGAGTTCGCGGATGTCATAGCAGACGAAGCGGTTGTTGACATCCACATTCGTTCTGTGATTGAAGACGTTCAGAGAGCCGTGAACATAGATTTCGAGGGCAGTTGCGATGCGCTGCGCCTCCGGCTCTTTCTGATTTCTCAGAATGTTGTAGAGGTCTTCAAGGATCGGCATTTTCTCCGGTTTGGGGTCTGCAAGGAACTCCTGATAGACCATGCGGACACTGCGGTCAATGATGGTCTTCTCAACCGGCTGCAAGCCGTCCTTGCCGCCGACAATCAGCTCACACATGGAGAGGATGAAGTCGGATTTCAGCGTCAGCGGGTTTTCCTCTTCGGAGTAGTTCGTGTTGATGTCCAGCGGATTGATATAATCCGTGCTGACCGGCGAGATGCGGATGACCTGACCGCCGAGCTTCTGTACGAGGGGGAAATACTCGGCTTCGGGGTCGCAGACGATGATGTCATCTTCTGTGATGAGGAAGGCGTTCGTCATTTCGCGCTTGGCGGAGAAGGATTTACCGGAACCGGGCGTACCCAAGATCAGCCCGTTGGGGTTCTTGAGCTGCTTGCGGTCAACCATGATCATGTTGTTGGACAGTGCGTTCAGCCCGTAGTAGAGAGCTTCGCCGCCCTGAAAAAGCTCCTGCGTGGTGAACGGCACGAAAACCGCTGTGCTGGAAGTGGTCAGTCCGCGTTCAATTTCCACCTGATTGACGCCGATAGGCAGAGAAGACATCAGCCCCTCTTCCTGCTGGAAGTCAAGACGCTTGAGCGCACAGTTATACTTTTGGGCAATGGCGGCGGTCTGGAACACCGCGTTTTCGAGCTTCTGGCGGTTGGTTGCCGTGTTCATAATGAGAATGGTCACGAGGAACAGTCTCTCATTGCGGGTCTGGAGATCCTGCAACAGACGCTTTGCCTCACCGCCGAAGGTGGCAAGATCGGACGGGATGATGTCCATATCGTAGCCGGAGCGGACTGCCTTTTTCTGCTCTTCAATCTTCATCTTGTCGAGGTCGGTGATCTTCGACTTGATGCTCTTGATTGCCTTCGCCTGGTCAATCGTCCGGATATGAAAATTGACCGTGATGTTGCTGTCCATCTCAAGGAAGTCGGCAAGCATACGGTCATTGAGTTCCGGCGCGAGGATTTGCAGGAAGCTCACCGCACCGATGGTTTTGCCCATCTTGAAGCACTTGCCTTCACGGAAGTCAAAGGAAGTGGGCGCGATGAAGTCCTTCGTGCTGAGTCCTGTCCGGGCAACCATGTCAAAGGAAAAGCGGAACGGCTCATTGGTGTCCATGTTGAACACATCATGAAGCACTTTCAGCCGCTCGTAGCCGGACAGCGGCTCGGTTCTCACACCGAGGGTTTTGAAGTTGTTGAGAATGTCGGTTTCAATGCGTTCGAGCTTCGGCTTTGCCGTGCGGAGGGAGTCCGCCTCAATGCCGAAGGTGATGTACTTCTCTCCCTTTTCTCCCTCGCTGCGGCTATGGAAACCGTGGAAAACCGCAAGCGGTTTACGCACCGTTCCCACAGCCTGCGCTCACCCTCTTTTTCCTCTCTGGCTTTCTCCCTATACAGAGAAAAGTGTCCATTTTCTATCCCGAAAACGTACAGTTGCCGTGATGAACAGAGGGCAGCGTGTGTCAATATGGCAAAGAAAAGTAAACAGCACACAGACGGTTTTATCCTCAAAAAAAGCCCCGAAACATGACAAAAAAAAGCCCAGCACCACGCTGTTCAACGTGATGTTGGGCTTCGTACTTAGTTCCATTCCTCAGCCAAGAGAAAATCGCGGATATTCCGGTGCTTGATCCCGTTTCGGCTCATATCAAACTCATCGAGGGAAACAACGTACTTCGGGAAGTTGTCGCGGATGCTGTCATACACACCAAACTCACGGTTGACTGTTTCGTCGGAGGCGAGAAGATAGCACACCTGAACGTACAGCTTTTCGCCGCGCTTGTCACAGACAAAATCAATTTCCTTATCGCCAGTTCTGCCGACAGTCACTTCATAACCCCGACGTAGCAATTCCAGATACACAATATTCTCCAAAATGAGATTGATGTCCCGCATATTGCCGCCAAAGACCGCCTCGCGGATACCGTGATCGGCAATATAATACTTCTCATTGGAGGCAAGGATCTGTTTGCCCTGCAAATCTTCCCGCTTCACCTGATAAAATAGGTACGCCTCGCAGCAGTATTTGATATAGTTCAGAATTGTTTCCGGGGCAACGGTGCGCTGCTCGTTTTTCAGGAACTTTGCAAGAGAGGTCGCCGAGAAGGTCGTTCCCACATTGGCGATCACATAGGCAATGATCCGCTCCAGCAAATCTACATCCCGGATTTTATTCCGCTTCACAATGTCCTTGAGTTGGACAGAGTTGAACAGATCATGCAGATATTGCTTGGATGGAGCATCTGCATAGCGAAGGTTTGCGAGGTAAGGCATACCTCCGACAAGCAGGTACTTTTGGAAACACTGCTGAATGGACGCATCGGGCGCAATCGAACGGTAAAGCTCCATGAACTCCCCGAATGAGAACGGGTAGATCACAAACTCCACATACCGACCGCCCAAATAAGTTGCAAGCTCACCGGACAGCAGCTTTGCATTGGAGCCGGTGATGTAGATGTCGCAATCCAGCGAAACGCGGAGAGAGTTGACGCACTTCTCCCAGTCCTTAACCTCCTGTATCTCATCAAAGAACAGATAGACCTTGCCCTCTATTTCTGCGGCTCTTGTAGTGATTTCGTCGTGCAGCGCCTGTGCGGTTTGTAGGTGGGAATAGCTCATATCTTCAAAGTTGATGGAGATAAACTGCGCAGGATTGACACCGGACTCCGTGAGTTCCTGTTTAATCAGCTCCAACATGACCGACTTTCCGCAGCGGCGGATACCGGTCATGACCTTGACCAGCTCTGTTCCGATAAATGGGCGGATGCGGCTCATATACAGTTCGCGTTTGATCATAAAACTTGACCCTCCTTCTGTGGCTGACCACAGTATATCACATTTACGATTGAAACTCAATAGAGAAATTGAAAAAATATAAGTTATAACTGATAAAATACAAAATTCGACAAATGGTTTCAGATAAGGCTTTGCTATTCAAGCAAAGCCCTGCAAAGGTAAGATTCCACCCTTTATTGACACACGAAATGCCGTTATCACAAGGCGGAGTGGCAAGATAGGCAGGAAATCCAAGCGACGTACTGGCGATATTTTTCTCTATATTCGCCCCGAAATGCAGCAGAAAATGAAACAACCATCGGCATATCCGTTGGGCGGTCATGCCGATGGTTGTGTGCTTCATCAAAATTTTTACTTAATTTGGGGACAGTAGTAGTGTGCCATTTTCGCGCCTGCAATCCGATTTTCCATACACCATTTTTACACCATTTCGGCGTGGAGTAGTATGGAATTGCATGAAGTTATATAGTGGACATTTGTGCAGAAAATACGCTGAAATCAAGGATTATCGGTATTTATGGAGTAATATTGAGATATAGAATCAGGTGAATTGCCCTCGATACCTAATTTCATATTAAAATGCATCTCCTAACTCTGTGTGCAGTGCCGATTTGAAAATCGAAAAATAAATATAATACGTATTCAGTTATTATAGCAGACTGCGGCGTTGTTCACAAGCGGCATATGCCTAAAAAAACGGAAAAACCGAAAAAAAACGGCTTTTTATTCAAAATAAACAACTTTGTTTTTCTCGGCGGACTCAAAAATTGCTTCCATAAGCTTCATCAGACGGCGCTGTTGATCGTGTGTGATGAGCGGGGCGGCACCGTTGCGGATAACATCGTAAATATTATTGTAGTAATCCGTCCACTGAACGAGAACCTTTTCAAGCGGAAATTCCTTTATTGTCTCGTCCGTTCTCGGAGCCATTGTCTTTGTGATGCCTGCGCCTGCCTGAAACGGAACGGCGTCCATCTTTTCCCAGTCTTTTATTTTTACTATTCTGCCGTTGAGATTCCAGTCTTCGATAATCGCAGTTCCGTTTTCTCCCGTCATATACCAGCGCGGAGCCTCGATAAAATTGTTTGTGTATACCTCGACAAGGCATTCGGGACCGTCTTCAAACTTCATTACGGCTCTGAAACCGTCGTCAACTTCGTCGTTTGTGACATGTGTTACCGTGGCGTAGACGGAAACAAGGCGTTTGTGCTCATTGAGCATGAGTATCTGGTCAAGAAGGTGGACTCCCCAGTCGAGCACCATTCCGCCGCCGTGCTTTTTCTCCTGACGCCAATCGCCGGGAATGCCGCGCGAGCCGTAAACCCTGGAGTCGATCTGATGCACTTTTCCAAGCTCATTCTTATCGTATATGTTTTTTATCGTCCTGTAGTCGTTGTCCCAACGTCTGTTCTGGTGAACGGTGAAAAGCCTGCCTGTTTTTTCGGCAACGGCTATCATTTCTTCAAGATCCTCGGAGCAGAGCGTGACAGGCTTTTCCGATATGACGTTTTTGCCCGCGTCAAGCGCCCTTATTACTATTTCTTTGTGGCAGTCGTTATATGTTGCGCATGTGATAAGCTCTGCGCTGTCGTCCGCAAGGACTTCCTCAAAAGAATTATAGGCACGGATTCCGTTTTCTTCCGCTGCTTTGCGTCTTTCATCTTTTATATCATAAATTCCGAGAAGCTCAAATTTATCCATCTTACGGATTTTGTCGGCGTGATAACCGCCCATTCCGCCGTAACCGACGACAACAACTTTTATTTTATCCATTCTTTTACACCTCATTGTCTGTTTTAACATAAGACGGCGCGGCTTGCGGTATTGCCGTCTGTACACATTGTACAACGTATCACTTTATTTTTCAATACCGAGTATTTTGATGATAATATCAAAAATTTGTTCTTTCACATATGTTTTTGACCTGAATATACTGTGTATAAGGGGAGGCGGAGAAATGGAAATGTTCAAAAACATAATGTGCGCCTTGGGAGTTGTGGTTTTTGTCATAGGTCTTTGCGCAGTGTTTAACCGGCTGTTGCTGCTGACCGTCCGTCCGCGCTGCGGAGAAAACGCCGTTACCGTAATAATACTTGACGGCGAAATGAGGTCGCCCGCAGCCGTAATAAGCTACTATCTCTCGGTTTATTCCGTTTCGGGCGGAATGGGGCAGATGAAGCTTTTGTGTGTTGACAGAGGACTGTCCGAACATTCACTGCAGCTTCTGAAAGAGGTTTTCCGTCGAGAAAAACATGTTGTCTTTGTCACCGAGGAAGAATTTTTCGGTTTTTTTACGCAAAAAAAGTGAGAACACTGCCGTAAAGTACTTTTAATGACACTTTGATTCTGCTAAAATAGACTTACTAAAGAAAAGGACTGATATTTTTGCTCACATTGTTAACGGGAACAGACACACACCGGAAGAAAAAATACCTTGAAAAAGAGATACTTTCGTTTCTTGCCGAGGGAAAAAAAGTGTATCTTGTCGTACCCGAGCAGTCTGCTTTCAACCGCGACAGGGATTTGCTGTTTGAGTTCGGCGAACGCGATTCCGACGCGCTCTGTGTCACGGGACTTGAGCGTTTCGTTTGCGAGATGCTCGAAGAAAACGGATTACAGCGTAAGCCGCCGGCGGAGAACGCGGCAAGAGCGGTAGTAATGAGCATGGCGGCGGAGAGTGTGAAGGATTCGCTTGATATTTTTGCGCGTCACGGCGCGCGCCCGTCAACCGTAAACGAACTGCTGTCGACATATGACGAATTGAAGCAGGCGGGTGCGTCCGCAGAGGCGCTCGGCGGCGTACGTGCGGAAGGCGCAGGCAAAAAAGCAAGGGAATTATCTCTGATTTTTGCAGCATATGATGCGCTCATAAACGAGCGGTTTTCCGATCCGTCCGACAATATATCACGTTTGTGCGGTTTTCTTGCGGGAAAACGGATGTTTGAAAACTGCGTTCTCTTTTTTGACGATTTCAGGGGTTTTACGGGTGTACAGACGCGTTTAATCTCTCTTTTGTGTGCCGATGCCGACAGTGTTTTTCTCTCTGTTCCGGTGCCGGTTCTTAACGACGCCGACGGAAACGAAGCCTTCGGACATGCCCGCCGCAACGCGCGTGCCGTGAGGACGGGTGCGTCAAAATACGGGGTCGTGTGCCGTGAAATCAATACCGACGGCGAAAAAGACGAAAAAGACGTTTTTGCGTTTCTGCGTAACGGTTTGGTTTCTGCGGAGGACGGCTGTTTCGGTAAAGGCGGCGAAAATATATGCGTGTACGAGGCTGCCGATACAGCCGACGAATGCTCTTTCGCGGCTATGTGTATTAAAAAGCTTATAGAAAGCGGCAAGTACCGCTGCCGCGATATCGGTGTTTTTCAGCGTTCCGACATTTACACCGACACGCTTATCACGGAGCTTAAAAAATGCGGTATTCCCGTTTGCGAGGACGCACGCAAGGCGCTCGGCGAATTTCCGCTTGTGCGGATGGTGCTGTGCGGCGTCGAAGCCGCAGTGCGCGGACTTAACACACAACGCATTTTAACGTATCTTAAAACGGGTGTTGCGGGAATAACGGAGGACGAATGCGACCTGCTTGAAAATTACGTTACACTGTGGAGTATTGACGGCAAGGCGTGGGAGAGCGATTTCAATGGCAATCCCGAAGGCTACGGCGTGGAATTTGACGGTGAGCGGAGAGCGGAGCTTGAAAAAATAAATTCAATCAGAAAAAAAGCGGCGGAGCCGATTCTTAAGCTGAAAAAAGAACTCGGAAAGGGAGAACCGTACAGCAGCTGCGCCGCGGTTTACGGGCTTATTTCCGACACCGGCGCAAAGGGAGAATTTCTGCGGCTTGCCGTTGAACTGAACGGCGCGGGA
>OQVP01000820.1_pt1 | contig 11510 bp, 4 predicted proteins | sample 1691541 | NCBI WGS metagenome assembly OQVP01 (sample SAMN03418258, study PRJEB22391) | human gut metagenome | biome: human-gut; feature: organic feature; material: feces | host: Homo sapiens | place: Tanzania | collected 2013-01 | reverse complement strand
CGAGCAATGTCAACTCAAACTGTGCCATTCTGCGGCTGAGGTCAGGATAGTAGCATCCCTCGCCCATCTCCTTGGCCATATCAGCGCAAACCTCGTCGATACGTGGATCGTTCTCGTGCTCCTTGTAAGCTACGAGGAGGTCGAGCTCTGAGTTCTCCTCAATCTCTACGCCGAGTTCGTACAAGCCCTTGATTGGAGCGTTGCAAGCGAAGAAGTCCTGTGGACGTGGACCGAAAGTGATAATCTTCAAGCCCTTCAAACCGAGGATGACGCGAGCCACTGGTACGAAGTCTGCAATCATCTTGGCAACTTCTGCAGCTGTGCCAACAGGATACTCAGGGATGTAACCCTTCAGGTGGCGCATACCGAGGTTGTAAGAGCAGTTGAGCATACCGCAGTATGCATCACCACGACCATTGATCATGTCGCCGTCGCCCTCAGCGGCAGCTACGAACATAACAGGACCGTCGAAATTCTTTGCAATCAAAGTCTCAGGAGTCTCTGGACCGAAGTTACCGAGGAAAACAACCAAGGCGTTGCAGCCCTGCTCCTTTACCTCGCTCACAGCCTTGAGCATATCTTTTTCGTTCTCAACTGTAGTCTGGCAGTTGAAAATCTCACCTTTGTACTCTTTTACGATGTTCTCACGGCGCTGTGTAGAAAGCGCGATTGGAAAACAGTCACGGCTAACGGCAATGATGCCGAGCTTTACTTGTGGAATGTTGTTGCTTACCATAATTATTATGTTTTATATTAAGTTTTTGTATAATTGCTTATGAACTGCTTGTTTTTACTGAGCGCAAAGTTACTAATTATTTTTATCCCAGCAAACCTTTTTTGCGTTTTTTTGTGGTGAAAAAAGTTAAAAAAGGGGGAAAAACGTCTAAATGTAACATCTGATAAAGTTCCTGAAACATTTCATGCACCCGATATGATGCCTTATAACAAATAAAAACATAAAGATTGATGGTTTTTCAAATTATTATTGTACCTTTGCACCGACAAAAACAGATAAACGATTATGAATAAAGTCAAGACTATCTTTGCCTGGATATGGCATAAGTTTCGCGCCAGTTGGACTTGGTACAAGAGTTTGTACCAGGGAAGGGCTTGGTACACCAAGACGGTTGTCGCCTTGGCTAGTTGTATCGTCGCCTTTATCCTATACTTGGGTGCAGTAGATATCAACTTTCTGTGGCTCTTCGGTAAGTCACCTGGTTATTTTTCGGGTATTCTGAACCCGCAGACTTCGGAGGCTTCCCTGATTTACAGTGCCGATGGCAAGCTCATCGGTAAGTATTTCAACGAAAACCGTACCCCTGTGGAATACGAAGATGTGAACCCTGCCTTCTTCAAGGCACTGGTGGATACCGAGGATGAGCGCTTCTACAAGCACATCGGTATCGACCCTATCGGCGTGTTCGCTGCTGCCAAAGATGCACTGCTGCATCATAGCGGGCGTGGTGCCTCTACCATCACCCAGCAGTTGGCAAAGAATATGTTCCGTGTCCGTTCGCAATACTCCACCGGTTTGCTCGGCAAGGTGCCTGTGCTGCGACTGCTCATCATCAAGAGCAAGGAGTGGATCATCGCCGTGAAACTGGAGACGGTTTTCTCCAAGAAGGAAATCATCACCATGTATGCCAACACCGTGGATTTCGGCAGTAACTCTTACGGTATCAAGACTGCCGCCAAGACTTACTTCAACACCACCCCAAAGGAGATGACCACCGACCAGGCTGCCATACTCGTGGGTATGCTGAAGGCTACCACCTATTATAATCCACGCACCAATCCGGAAAACAGTCTGGCTCGCCGCAACACCGTATTATATAATATGGTGACACATGGCGACCTGACCCGTGCCGAATACGACCAGCTGAAGACGGAGCCTATCAAGCTCGACTTCAAGGTAGAGGAAAACTACGACGGACAGGCGAAATACTTCCGTGAGGCTGTGGCCAACTACCTGAAAGACTGGTGCAAGGACGAGGGCTACGACCTCTACACCAGCGGCTTGAAGATATACACCACCATCGATACCCGCATGCAGAAGTATGCCGAGGATGCTGCCCGCAAGCAGATGAAGCAGGTGCAGCAGAACTTCAATAATCACTGGAGCATCCGCCGCACGCAGGCAGGTAAGGGCAATTGGCTGGGTCAGGAACCTTGGCAGGACGAGAACCACCAGGTGATTCCTAACTTTATCCAGGGCATCGCCGAGCGCCAGCCATTCTACAAGGCATTGCTGGCACGCTTCCCTAACGATCCAGACTCCGTGAACTATTATTATAAGGAGTGGGTTCACCCAGTGAAGGTGTTCGATTACGACAAGGGAAGCATCACCATCAACATGACTTCGGAGGATAGCATCAAGTATATGACCACCTTCATGCACAGCGCTTTCGTGGCTATGGAGCCACAGACGGGAGCCGTGAAGGCATGGGTGGGCGACATTGATTTCGACCACTGGAAGTATGACAAGGTAACAGCCGAGCGCCAGCCGGGTTCTACCTTCAAGCTCTTTGTCTATACCGAGGCGATGAACCAGGGACTCACTCCTTGCGACAAGCGCCGCGATGAATATATCTCTATGGAGGTTTATGACAAGAAGAAGCACGAGATGACCACCTGGAGACCATCCAATGCCAGCGGTTCGTTCTCGGGCGACAGCATCCCGCTGAAGAGTGCCTTTGCCAAGAGTATCAACTCCGTGGCTGTGCGCCTGGGTCAGGAGATGGGCATCAAACGCATCATCGAGACCGCCAAGAAGATGGGTATCGACAGTCCGCTGGATGACACACCAGCTCTTGCCTTAGGTTCCAGCGATGTGAACCTGCTGGAGATGGCCTGTGCCTACAGTACCATTGCAAACAATGGTAAGCACCACGACCCAGTATTGGTAACCAAGATTGTGGACCACGACGGAAAGGTGGTATATGAAGGTCCATCTACCGAAGAGCAGGTGATTCCTTACAAGAGTGCCTTCCTGATGCAACAGTTGCTGCAGGGCGGTATGAAGGAGCCGGGCGGTACATCGCAGAGCCTTTGGGGCTATGTGGGCAACTACCGTGACACTGAATTCGGCGGAAAGACGGGTACAACCAACAACCACTCAGATGCCTGGTTCATGTGTGTAAGTCCTAAACTGGTGGTTGGTGCCTGGGTAGGTGGCGAATACCGCTGTCTGCACTTCCGCACCGGAGCCTTGGGACAGGGTGCCAGAACAGCATTGCCTATATGCGGTTACTTCCTGCAATCCGTATTTGGCGACCCAGCCTTCAAGGAGTACCACGCCAAGTTTGACAAGCCGCAGGATGCCGACATCACACGAGATATGTATATCTGCGCAAGCTATGCACCAAAACCAAAGGTGGATACCACTCGTGTAGACAGCACCGCCTTCAACGAGGAAATCATCCTCGATGAGAATGGCAACCCTGTTATCAAGGAAGTTCCAGTGAACAAGAACGAGGGAGCTACCGCTACCCCAAGTTCCGGAACAACAGAAGAAAAGAAAGAGAAGAAGAAGGCTAAGCCAACAGAGCAGCCTATCAACTTCGATGATCTTTAAATTTAGTTGATAGTTTATAGTTTATAGCGGCTACGCCGTTTAGCAAGAAGGCAATTTAATGTGGCTTATGCTATAAACTATAAATTATAAACTATAAATTAAATACAATGATTGATCTCGACAATGCGGAGTTGCAGAACGCACTCCAAATCATACAGTTTACCCGTCGTTCGCTTTTCCTCACCGGAAAGGCGGGGACGGGTAAATCCACTTTTCTGCGATACATCGCAGCCAATACCAAGAAGAAACACATCGTCTTGGCGCCTACGGGCATCGCTGCCATCAATGCCGGTGGCAGTACACTGCATAGTTTCTTCAAGTTACCCTTCCATCCGCTGCTGCCCAACGACAGCATGTATTCCGTGCGCAATATCCGGAATACGCTGAAGTATAATTCTGAGAAAATCAAGATTATCCGCGAAGTGGAACTCATCATCATCGATGAGATCAGTATGGTGCGTGCCGACATCATCGATTTCATCGATAAGGTGCTGCGTGTGTATTGCCGCAACATGAGGGAGCCGTTCGGAGGAAAGCAGCTTCTGCTTGTGGGTGACATCTACCAGCTAGAACCTGTGGTAAGGGAGGATGACCGCAGACTGCTGAATCCTTTCTATCGCAGCAGCTTTTTCTTCGATGCCAAGATATTCCAGCAGTTCCAGCTCGTGAGCATCGAACTCACCAAGGTGTATCGTCAGAGCGACCCCGTATTCATCAGTATTCTCGACCATATCCGAACCAGTCAGGCGCAGATGAAAGACCTGCAGCTGCTCAACCAGCGGGTGGGTGCCCAACTCGACGAGAGTGATTCCAAGCTTGCCATCACCCTCTCTACCCGCCGCGACACCGTGGATTTCATCAACGAGAACCAGCTCAAGCTTCTGCCGGGTGAGCCAACGCTCTTCCGTGGCAACATCCAGGGCGAGTTTCCGGAAAGCAGTCTGCCTACCCCTATCGAACTCTATCTGAAGACGGGAGCACAGATTATCTTCATCAAGAACGACATCGAGCACCAGTGGGTAAACGGTACGCTGGGCACCATCATCGGTTTTGATGATGAGGATGATGCCAAGATATATGTACGCACGGAAAATGGACTGGACGTGATGGTGGAGCCTGCAGCCTGGAGCAACATGCGCTATCATTTCAACGAGGTGGAGAAGAAGATTGAGGAGGAGGAGATTGGCAGATACGAGCAATATCCTATCCGACTTGCATGGGCGATTACCGTTCACAAGAGTCAGGGTTTGACTTTTAATCAAGTGAAAATTGATTTTACGGGTGGCGTCTTTGCGGGTGGTCAGACCTACGTGGCTTTGTCGAGATGCACCAGTCTGGAGGGAATCAGTTTGCAGGATCCTATCCGTCCAAGCGAGATCTTCGTCCGCAACGAGGTGAAGCAGTTTGCCCGCCAGTATAACAACCAGAACACCATCAACACGGCGCTGACGCAGAGCAAGGCAGACAGGCAGTATCACGATGCCGTAAAAGCGTATGACAAGGGTGACATGCAAGCCGCCCTGGATAATTTCTTCCTAGCCATCCACAGCCGTTACGACATAGAGCATCCACTAGCCAAGCGATTCATCCGCAAGAAGCTGAACAAGGTGAATGAGTTGCAGGCAGAGAACGAACGGTTGAGAGAAGTAATCAAGCAGAAGGATGAAGAAAAGAAGAAGCAGGAGAAATTCCTGAAGCGCTTAGCCACGGAGTATGTCATCATGGGTAAGGAGTGTGAAAAGGAGGGAATGAAAGAAGCGGCTATCACCAATTACAAGAAGGCGCTGACGCTTTATCCGAGCCATCCGGAGGCAAAGAGAAGGCTGAAGCATCTGAAGGACTAGTTAGCCCTTCGCAGCTTTTATCATAGAGTCTTTTTTATTTTCCATTAAGGCTAGAAATATTTTCCCTTAAGGCTAAATAATTTCTTTTTATTCATCAGAACTTAACCTCGTAGGTCTTGCCCTTCTGAGTCTTCATCTTTTTCACCTTATCTCCATATCTTACCTGGCAAGGTTCGCCGGAACCTGAGAGGATGACAGCCTTGGTAAGGCGACCGTTATCCCAATAGATATCTACCGTGAAGTTGCCCTTGGCACGGAGGCCCTTGATGGAACCCTTCTGCCATGCATCAGGCAGGGCTGGGAGGAGATGGATAAAGCCCATGTGACTCTGCATCAGCATCTCGGTGACACCCGCAGTGCCGCCAAAGTTACCGTCAATCTGGAATGGGGCATGCGTATCCCAAAGATTATCCAGCGTACCATTCTTCAACAGGTTGCCATAAAGCTTGTAGGCATGGTTGCCATCGTGCAGACGAGCCCACTGGTTCAACTTCCAACCCATCGACCATCCCGTGGCACCATCGCCACGATGCTCCAATACCACCTTGGAAGCCTTCGCCAGCTCAGGAGTGGTGATAGGCGAAATGGTGCGGCCCGGATGCAGACCGAAGAGATGGTTCACATGGCGATGCTCATCCTTAGGATCATCGATATCCTTAGACCACTCCATCAACTGACCATAGCGGCCTATCTGATAAGGAGCAATATGCTTCAGGGCATCTTCCCACTGCTTGCGATCCTTGGCATCCTTGCCCAATATCTTGCTAGCCTCCACCGCATCGAGCAGAATCTCACGAATCACAGCATGAGCGAAGGTGGCACCCTCGTCTATCGGTCCGTGCTCAGGAGAGGTGGAAGGAGCCGCTGTATAGACGCCATCCTTGCGATGCCACAGATAATCCGCAGCAAAGTTGGCACTTCCCTTGATGATATCGTATGCAGTCTCGCTCAGGAACTTCTTATCGCGGGTATAGTCGTAATAATCCCAGAGATGGGTAGCCAGCCATGGACCGGCGAATGGTGAAAAGTTCCACGACATATCTTCGCTTGCCAGCGGAGAGGTAAAACCGAAGATATTGCTGGATACAGATGTGGTCCAGCCACGAGTACCATAATATGACTTGGCTGTCTTCTCACCCGGCTTCACCTGTGTCTGGATGAAGTCGAAGAGCGGAAGCTCGCACTCGCTCAGGTTGGTGGTGCAGGCTGGCCAGTAGTTCATCTGGAGATTGATGTTGTTATGGTAGTCAACACGCCAAGGTCCATCCACGTTGTTATGCCATACACCCTGCAGGTTGGCTGGCATGTTGCCAGGACGGGAAGAGGCGATGAGCAGATAGCGGCCAAACTGATAGTAGAGCTGCTCCAGATAGAAATCCTTGGCGCCCTTGCGATAGTTAGCCAGGCGCTGGTCGATAGGCATATCGTTGGCTTTATCTACATCGTTCAGGTTCAGACTTACCCGATTGAACAGGCGGCTGTAATCCTTGTAATGCTCATCGAGCAACTGCACATAGCCCTTGCCTTCAGCCTTGCTCACCCAATCCTGGGTGGTAGCCAGCGGATCCACCCCCACATAGGTCTTAGGATCATTGTAATCAGGGTTATTGTTTGCCTTATAATCGGTATCGGCAGAAATGAGGAATACCACCTCATCGGCACCCTTCACGGTCAGCTTTCCGCCTTCGTTAGAGAGGCTACCGCCCTTGTTGATGGCACGGATGCGAATGGCATACTGCATATCGTTATTATCGAGATGGGCATTCCAAAGCAAGCCGTTCTTGCCGTCAGCCACCATCGTGCCTGTAGAGACAGGATTAGGCGCATAAGAGAACACGAGAGTCTGCTTGCCCGGACGGGAAGCCCTATAGCGGATAGCCATCACATTGGCAGGATAAGAGATGAAATACTCACGCTGATATCTTACGCCATCCTTGACGAAGGAAACCGAAGCCAAGGCAGAATCAAGCGACAAGGCACGGCGATAACCAGACATGCCCACAGTACTCAATCCCGTCTCGATATATGCCTCACCCATTGTAGTGAAGCTACCGAAGCGGAATGGATCCTCGGCATAAGATTCGTAAGGCACAGGACTGTTGAAGTTCTTGCGGGTGAGCTGGGATGCCTTTTCCCAATCGTTGGCAGCGAAGGCATCTCTGATTTCCTGCATCACATGGGCAGAATTCTTGTTCACATTCCAATAATAGGCTGCGCCCTTCTTGGTGTTCGGACCGCCACGCCAGAGTGTCTTCTCGTTCAGCGTGATGCGCTCTGCCTCCACGGAACCCAGGATATTGGCACCGATGCTGCCATTACCGATAGGCAACGACTTAGACTCCCAATCCGGATCGGGATTGCGGGCGGTATCACCAGCCGAGATAGGCTTCTTGTGCGTCCATTTCTCAGGATGGCCGCCATACCAGATCTGCTGTCCCTTCAGGGTGACAGGCGTGTCGAACCAATAAGATAACTGTGTCTGCTGCTGTGCTGAAGCCTGAAGCGCCCCCATCATAGCGAAAGTTAGGATAGTTGTAATTTTCTTACTCATGGTTTTATAAATTTACGTATCATGTTATTTTCAAAATCTTCGGTACAAAAATACAATTATTATCCGAGATTACAAAATATATCATAAAAAAAACGAGGAAAACTAGCATTTTTTAAATACTAGCTGTCCTCGTTTAATTATTTCTTTGCTAATTCCTCAGCATATCATTCGATTATACTCTGCTTAATACCACTGCACGGCATTAGAATAGCCGCTTCGCTTGTCATACTTCAAGGCATCCGTCAATGTGGCTGCATTGCATCGGAAGGTGAAGTTGTAGCTGGTGTATGGTGCAAGTACCACCGAACAGCTCATGTTGAAGCAGTGGAGGTCGCGCGCCAGACTGGCTGTGGTCATACTGATTTTCGAGTTGTCGAAATCGTAACCAGAAGAGAAGCTGATGTTCCAGCCGTCGCTGATGCGGATGTTACCACTCATGTTCAGCGTCTGGGTGAACTTATACGGATAGCGCATTGTCTTCTCGTTGAACTTCTCACGGCGGGTATCCTCACGCATGGTGACACCATATCCAAAGGTGAGCGACCAAGGCATCTTGAATGCCATGTAGCCATCCGAGTCGGTCTTAGCCTTTCCGCCTCCGCTCTTTTTGGCAGCCGTCTTACCCTTTTCGATATTATCATCCACGTTGCTCTCGATGTCGGTATCCAAGCCTTCATCGTCATCACCCTTACGCTTGTTCTTATCGCGGTCGTCCTCATCGCTGCCGCCACCAAAGAGTTTCTTCAGTTTTTCCGGATTCAGCGTGAACGAGAAGTTCTGCGACATACCCTGGAATCGTCCGAATCGACCTTTGCCCCACTCTGTGTGGTTACCCACATACACGTTGCCGTTCTCGTCCATCTCGTAAGCGTAGGTCGCAAACACGGCATTCATGTTGAATGTATAGTTCTTCCACCACTTCAGGCGCAGGTTGATGTTCATATCACTCCAAGGGCGCACCTTGGCTGCGGTGTTATAGCTCATGTTGATGTCGAACGCATCAATGAGACTCACCTTCTTCAAGCTATCGTTCTTATCCCTCCATTTCATTTCCAGGTTGTTGCCCAGGGTAAACGAAATATTTCCGCTCTTTCCCTTGCCCGGCACACCATAGAGGGCGTTCTGATAAGGCGAATAACTTACCAGCGACACATTGCCGTCGGCATCGGTCTTCTGATAAGTATCCCAGTAGCCATAGCGGGATGCTCCGAAATCTGGCGCATAACTGAAATTCACCGTTGGGGTAATGACGTGGCGGATCCTGTCTATCCTATTGCCGAACAGCTTGCGGTTAGGAATCCAGAAGCCATAAATCTTCGTACTCATTCCCACGCTCATGTTCCAGTTATATACGTTGTGGAAGCCGTAGGTGGTATCGCACACCTCCTTTTGGGTGGTAGCATCCCACGATTTCTCCACCTTGTTGGTGTACATACGGTCGGTGAAATTGAACGACGGCGTTACATTGAGATACTTGAAGAGGGTGAACGATGCGCTCACCGGAATCTGATGCTGCCATCCGTTGCGCCAATCCTTGATGAGGGAGCTGTGCATCAGCTTATCCTCCTTGGTATTGATGCTGTTGGAGATGTGACCCGTATAGCTCATGGCAATCTTCTCGTACCATTTCTCGTCGCCCACCATCTTCTTTCTGCGGAACGGATAGAAGCGCGAGATGCTGATGTTCAGGTCGGGCAGCGTCATGGCTATCGACGAGTCGCGCATGTTCTGCGAGAGGTTGGCGGTAGAGCTGAGCGACATTCCGATGCTCGAGAAGTTGGTGCTCCAGCTTACGGAAGAGGTTCTCGTACTCTGCGTCATCGTCTGCGGATTGTAGAGCGAGTTGAGGTTATTGCGCTCGTAGCTCGATGTGGCGAAGTTGACGCTTGCAGAAAGCGAACTGAACGGATTTGCCTTCGAGTCCTGTCGATGGCTCCACTGAATCTTGAAACTCTCCTGCTCGGTGAAGTCAGGCATGCCCTTATCACCATTCTTGGTGTCCTGATAGCTGAAATAGAACGAGCCGGAATATTTGTATCGCTTGCGATAGTTGCTGGCTGCCGAGATACCCCAGGAACCCTTGGTGTAGATTTCACCCAGCAGTTTCAAATCCCATTTATCATTCATGGCGAAATAATATCCGCCATCACGCAGATAGAAGCCTCGTGCCGTTTCGTCGCCATAGGTAGGCATGATGAAACCGCTGCTGTAGCTCTTGGTGAACGGGAAGAATCCGTATGGGATGGCAAGCGGCATAGGCACATCGCAGACCACGAGATAAGCCGGTCCGAAAACCACGTCCTTGCCCGGTCGCATCTTTGCCCTGGAGAGCGAGATATAGAAATCAGGGTGCGGATCATCGCAGGTGGTATATCTGCCATGCTGCAGATAGATGACACCCGAGGAATCTCGCTTCGACTTCATACCCGTGAGGAATCCATCCTGCTGCTCAGTATATACATTATTAATAAGGGCCTTCTTGCTCTTGAAGTTGAACTTGATGGTATCGGTGTCGTAGGTATCGCTGCCCATCTTGAAGACAGGTTTACCCTTCACGCCACCCTCCTCCGTAGAGTCGGCTGTACCGCTCGCCCTGACGTTGCTCTTGTCCAAATCCATCGAGATGCGGTCGGAGGTGAGGTCCATGTTCTCGTACTTCACGTTCGAGTTGCCATAGAGATGCGCCACCTTGCTGTGGGCATCATACACCAGCGAGTCGTCGGCCTGATAATTGACAGGTGCGTCGATGCCGCCCGACTTCTTTCGATTGATACTATCGAGCCGGATGCTGTCATCCACCACCTTATTGTGTTTCCATATAGCCTTCTGCAGGGAATCCATCTTCGTGGTATCGCTGGCGGCATCATCCTCCAGGGAATTGACGACGGCAGGCATACCAGGGTTTGCCACCATCATGGTAGCGATGGAGGCAAGCAACAGAACAGCTATGGTTGATTGTTTTCTCATTCAGAAAAATATTAGAGTTTCATAAACCCAATAAAACTTCAGAAAATTATATTCTACTTTTCAAACATCCGCTCCCACTGTTGGAAGCGCTTTACTCCTTCCTCGCCAAACTTAGCGAGACTTTTCTCTGCCTTTTCTATACTCTTTTCCTTATCGAGATGAGTCTTGCTGAAGAATTTATCAGCATAGCAGATTACCTTCTCCTCCATGGTTTCAGGCAGAAAATCCTGGTGAGGCAGAGGCAGTTGCTGCTTCTCTATCTGCTCTTTGGTGATGCCGGCACCGGTGTGGCGCTCGCATACCCGAGCATGTCGCTCATACCCTTCCTTGCGCAGGATCTCGGCTCCCAGTCTTCCATGGCAGATGTATGGCTGCGAGCCAAAACACTGGATGCCCGGTGCATCGGTGAGGAAGATTCCCAAGTCGTGAAGCATGGCTGCTTCCTCGATAAACTGTGCGTCGAGCTGCAATTCGGGATGATACGAAACAATCTGTAGCGCTTTTCGCGCTACAGATTGACTATGTGTGATGAGGATATGACGAAGCTCATTATCCTCAGGATAATACTTATCAA
>OQVP01000814.1_pt1 | contig 11558 bp, 10 predicted proteins | sample 1691541 | NCBI WGS metagenome assembly OQVP01 (sample SAMN03418258, study PRJEB22391) | human gut metagenome | biome: human-gut; feature: organic feature; material: feces | host: Homo sapiens | place: Tanzania | collected 2013-01 | reverse complement strand
GCCCATTAAAGTGGTACGTGAGCTGGGTTCAGAACGTCGTGAGACAGTTCGGTCCCTATCCATCGCGGGCGCAAGAGATTTGAAGGGGGCTGCTCCTAGTACGAGAGGACCGGAGTGGACGAACCAATGGTGTACCAATTGTCTCGCCAGAGGCATAGTTGGGTAGCTACGTTCGGAAAGGATAAACGCTGAAAGCATCTAAGCGTGAAACCAGCCTTAAGATGAGATCTCTCATAGAGTAATCTAGTAAGACACCTTGGAGAAGACGAGGTTGATAGGTCGGGAGTGTAAGTACAGTAATGTATTCAGCGGACCGATACTAATATGTCGAGGGCTTGACTTAAGAAGTAAGCCTAATCTAAAGAAATTCTTCTGTTGAAGTTTTGAGGGTACAACCTCAGAATTAAATAATCCGGTGGTGATGGCTAAGGGGATCCACCTGTTCCCATCCCGAACACAGTAGTTAAGCCCTTATACGTCGAAAGTACTTGGCTGGAAGCGGCCTGGGAGGATAGATAGCTGCCGGTTAGAAAAACAGCTCATGCAATGCATGAGCTGTTTTTCTATATGTAGATACTTAAATTTGCACTTTTTCTCTGGATAGTATATAATATCTAAAAAATTTTCCCAAAACCGGGCGAAATTTTGGGCGAGCGACGTTACTATAGATGAAATCAATTTAGGGAGAAATATTTCAAAAATGAAGTATGTAATCCTGGTGTCTTGGCTACGAGGTGAAAAATATGTCCTACGAAGAAAACAAAACTAACGCTTCTAATATTGAAATCATTCCTTGTGAAAGAATAAATTGCAAGGGAGCAGCTCCATGTGTGCTTAACATCAATTCATATATGAATGTATATGAGTTTGAAGACAAAATCATGAAGTATATGTGTAATATGCGCCCTGTCATGGACGAATTCATCTGCGTAAATCTTGATGTAATTGCAGATAGACCCATCGACTTCATCCAAAGTCTGGTTGAAGGATATATTCGCTATGATGGCGTACATATCAAGAAAAACTATCGTGTTGAGTATGGCAAAATGGATAAAGAGGGCAATAATCATATCTATGTTCTTGAAGCACCAGATGGAGCGTGCGACTATGATATGGCAGTCTCTGTCTTCTCTATGGTGTGCATTGAAGAAAAAGCTCCTTCAGACTGGCACTGGAAAGAGATAACTGAGAAAGTGTTTGCTAAGAAAGAGGAAAGTACAGAAGTCATGCATGTTGAAGGGATTGACTGGAAGGAAGCAGCTTTTGCTAAAAGAAGGATGCGTCGAGTTTTAGGCGCAATTGTTGGCGATATTGTAGGTTCTGTATACGAATTCAATGAAATAAAAACTAAGGACTTTCCGCTATTCTCTGAACATTGCTGCCTTACTGACGACAGTATAATGACGCTTGCTGTTATGAGTGCTCTGGTAGAATGTAATAAGGATTACAGCAAACTTGCTGCTGCAACGATAAAACAAATGCAGCTTTGGGGAAAGAAATATCCTAAAGCAGGTTATGGTAGTATGTTTTCTGATTGGCTCTGCTCGAATAATCCCCAACCGTATAATAGTTTTGGTAATGGCTCGGCGATGCGCGTTAGTCCTGTAGCTTACGTTGCTAAATCTATAGAAGAAGTGAAGGAACTGTCTAGAATTGTTACTAGCGTTACGCATAACCATCCAGAAGGGATAAAGGGTGCTGAAGCTACTGCAGTTGCAACATATATGGCTTTACATGGAAGCAAGAAAGAAGAAATTTTTACTGTGATAGATAATGAATATTATCCGATGAACTTCACGCTAGACGAAATCCGTGCTGATTACGAATTTAATGAAACGTGTCAGGAGACTGTTCCGCAGGCGTTAAAAGCTTTTTTCGAAGCGACTGATTTTGAAGATGCAATTAGAAACGCAGTATCTATCGGTGGAGATAGTGATACAATTGCAGCTATAACAGGTGCGGTTGCAGGTGCTTATTATGGTGTACCTTATCGAATTGAACAGCAGGCGTTGAAATACATGGATGGATTACAGAAAAAAGCTTATCGCTTATTTTGTTCATCATTTATGTTTAAATAAAAACCAGTTTTGTGCGCTTTGGAGGTGTTTTATAATGACTATTTGGAGATCGCATATTAAAATAGTTGGTAGTGTTGGTAGGAGTCGCATTGATCTTTGCCTTAATAAAAACGTATTGGCTATGGGGTGGTCACTTAATGATGGGCATTTGAAAGAACATAATTTTAATGAAGATGAAAAGACAAAAATTTGTAAGCAACGTTCAGCTATTAATTCTTATGATAATTATGAGGCATTGATTAAAGAGTGGAAAATTTATGGTGGTAATGTTGATAATAATGTAAGAAGATTATATTATAATGTAAAACCTGATGATTTGGTATGGATACGTGATAAGGGAATTTACTATATTGGTAGAGTTGGCGAGAATAGTCAATGGATTTATGATAGTAGTCGAGAGTTGTTAGAAAGGGATTCTACTACGCAACGAACTTGTATAAAGTGGCATAAAGTAGGCGATGAATTTCATGTTCCTGGCAAAGTAGTAGATTCTTTTATACTAGGAGCAACATTGCAAAGAATAAATTCTGATGCAGTAGAAATCTTTTCAAAACATTATTATAATACTAAAATTGATAATAATTGTTATAAAGATTTGACCATTAAAGCTGACCAAGAAATGTTTTATTCACTAATTTCTTCAACTGATTGTGAAGACTTGGTATATGCATATTTGTTTAAAAAGTATGGATATATAGTAATTCCTTCGACTAATAAGCAATCAACCGCTCTTTTTGAATGTGTATTACTCGATCCTAAGGATAGAACACACGTATATATCCAAGTTAAAAAAGGCGATGTAGACATTGATGCAAACGACTTTAGGCATTTGCAGGGTAAAGTTTTCTTATTCACGAGTGGTGGAACAGTTAAGAATCTTGATTCCAATGATGAAAATATAGAACGTATATTGCCAGAAGACTTGTTCAAGTTTGCTATGTCTGATGCAGCAAAAAATGTCGTTTCTGACAGCATCAGCTATTGGACTGAATATATGCGGCAGGAGTTCTCATGAAAACTCTTCTCCTCACAGCATTCGACCCCTTCGCTCATTACACAATGAATCCATCGTGGGAGGTCGTACAGGCTTTACCTGAAACTATCAATAACTATCACATTCATAAGCTGCGCTTGCCTAACATCTTCGGCCTTGCGCCGCGCCTGCTGCTCGAGGAGGCGCAGCGCGTGCAGTCTGACGTCATCCTTATGACGGGCATGAACAGCGGCACGACGAAAATAGATATCAATCTTGCCGCGCTCAACATCAAGGATGCGCTTATCGAGGATAACATGGGACGCAGGCCGTGGAATGAGCCAATTCTTGCTGACGCCCCCGCCGCCTACTTTGCTACGATTCCTGTACATGAAATAGTCCGCTCTTTACGTGCGCAGAAGTTGCCCGTGCAGCTGGAGTTTGCTTCCGGTGGCTATGTCTGCAACGAAATTTTTTACCGTGCTGCCCATGCTTACGCCGGTACGACAACGAAGGTTGGCTTTGTACATGTGCCGCTCTTGCCGGAAATGGTGTTTGACGAAAGCCTTGCTAGGCCTATAGAAGAAACCAGCGCGATTTTAAAAGCTATTATCGAGTGTCTTTAATATGAGCCATACAGCGTGAAGCTGTCTGGCTTTTCTTTTTTCGCAAAGCTTCTGCTGAATTTGTATGCTTATCCGCTATTCTTTTTGCTTCTTAAGCGTTATAATATCATTATACTTTCAGAAGGCAGGTGATATGATGTACTTTCAATACGGCGAAACGGAAATAAATTATCTTAAGCGCAAGGATAAGAAGCTGGCCTTGGCGATAGAGCAAATCGGCCATATAGAGCGCAAGCTGGACGCTAATCTTTTTGCTGCTGTTGTACGTCATATTGTCGGTCAACAGATTTCATCTAAGGCCCAGGCAACGGTCTGGGCGCGCTTGGAGGCAAAGCTGACAACAGTTACACCTGTTACAGTGTATGCTGCGTCGGCACAGGAGCTTCAGGCGTTGGGTATGAGTTTGCGTAAGGCGGAATACATCAGGGATTTTGCTGATAAAATAGTTAGCGGTGATTTTGATTTGCAGGCCGTGGAGCAGATGAGTGATGCAGAGGCGATTACAGCTCTGAGCAGCCTTAAGGGTATCGGAAAATGGACGGCAGAAATGATATTGCTGTTTTGCCTGCAGCGACCGGATATTTTGAGTTATGATGACCTGGCGATTCAGCGTGGTTTGCGGATGCTGTATCATCACCGAAAAATAACCCGCGAGCTGTTTAATAAATATCAGAAGCGTTACAGTCCCTACGGCAGCACGGCAGCAATTTACCTTTGGGCGATTGCCGGCGGTGCGATAGAGGGCATGAAGGATTATGCGCCTGCGAAAAAGCGTTAAATTACAAGGGTTCTATTTCCCTTATCGCTACCACGCAAAATAAATGAGGTCGAATATGTTGTACTATAAAAAGATTTCCTCGCCTTTAGGCGAAATAACTTTACGCAGCGATGGTGAAAGTTTAACCGGTCTATGGTTTGCAGACGATAAGCATTATGGCGATAAAGATATTCAAGATGCGCAAAATGCGGAGCTGCCTGTTTTTGCACTTGCCGAAAAGTGGCTGGCTGAATATTTCGCAGGCTGCGAACCTAAGGTAAATGTACCTTTGCAATTTACCGGCAGTGATTTTCAGGAAAGAGTCTGGAAGATATTGCAAAATATCCCCTATGGCAGCCTCATTACTTACGGCGATATTGCGCGCAAAATTGCAGCGCAGCGTGGTCTTGCGCGCATGTCGGCGCAGGCTGTGGGCGGTGCAGTGGGACGTAATCCGCTGTGCATTATTATTCCGTGTCATCGCGTTATCGGCGCTGATGGCAGCCTTACCGGCTATGGCGGCGGTATGTGGCGTAAGGTACGTTTGTTAGAGATAGAAAAGGTGGATATAGGTAAATTAACTGTACCGACTAAGGGTACAGCGTTATAAAGGAGTTTTGTATGAATAAAATGTATTATCCTGTTGTCGCATTGGCACTTGGACATCTTGTTACCGATATGCAGGCGGGTGCGCTGCCTATCGTTTTACCGCAGCTTAAGGAGCTGTTTTCCTTGAGCTATTCACAATTGGCAGCGATTGTACTGCTGCAAAATATTATGTCATCCGTTATTCAGCCGGCCTTCGGCTATCTTACCGACAAGCGCTCGCTGCCGCGCTTTCTGCCGCTTTGCGCTGCGATGGCAGGTGCAGGCTTCGCTTTTGTAGGCTGGGTATCAAGCTACACGTTGCTTTTATGCACGGTTATTTTTATCAGCCTGGCAAGTGCTACCTACCATCCGCAGGCTTCCAAAACTGTCAACTTTTTGAGTGATGATACAAACCGCACGAAGAATATGGGCTTATTTTCTATCGGCGGTAATGCCGGTATGGCTGTAGGCTCTATCTTCATGACCTTTCTTTTAGGCTTGGCCGGTGGCATTCACAATACTATGTATTTTGCTATTCCCGGTTTAATGGTTTTTCTGCTGATGGCTAAGGCGATGCCGGATTATATCCGCGTAAACAAGGAGCATGAGGTGCAGCAGGCCAGAAAGGCTGCTGACGGTACAAGCGAAAAGATGTCGTATGTTGCGCTTTTTTTAATTCTGTTCTATATCTTCATGCGTTCTTCTATTCACAGCGGTATTTCCACGTATCTGCCGTTGTATTTTATGAAGTTCCGCGGCTTTGAGGCAGTTTTCTCCAGCAGTCTTGTATCAGGCTTCCTCTTAGGCGGTGTGGCAGGTACTTATGTAGGTTCGATTTTGAGTGACAGGCTGGGAGCACGTAAAATTCTGCTTGGCTCTATTACGCTGAGCATTCCGGCGATTTATTGTATTACGATTGCTACGACGAAGCTTTTTGCCATGGCATCTGTTGTTATTGCAGGCTTTTGCATTATTGGCTCCTTTGCTACGACGATTATTATTGCGCAATGCATGATGCCGAATAATGTAGGCATGGCGTCCGGCCTGACTATCGGCTTCAGCGTAGGCTTAGGCGGCTTCGGCGTTACGATTTTGGGTATGCTGGCAGATAGGTTTGGCCTGCCTGTGGTGATGCAGCTGCTGGTATGGCTGCCGATTGTAGCGGCGGTTACGGCGATTTGGATTCCGATACCAAAAAAGCTGCAAAAATAAAGCAGTGTATCTTAGTAGATTTATATAGTATATTTTATGGAGGGTTATTTTCTTATGGATAATAATTATAGACTTGGCATTTTTTACGGCCTCGGGGCCTATATTTTATGGGGCGTGCTGCCGATATACTGGAAGCTTTTGCAGCATGTCGAGGCTATGGAGATTTTAGCGAGCCGTTTTTTATGGTCGGCCGTTTTCGTCTTTCTTTTATTACTGGCAACAGGCAAGCTGCACATCTTCATGCAGGAAACCAAGGCGATTTTCAGTACGAAAAAGACAGCCTGCTGCATGGTGCTGGCAGCTATTACGATAAGCTTCAACTGGGGCATTTTTATCTGGGCGGTAGAAGCAGGACGCATTGTAGAAACAAGCATGGGATATTACATCGGTCCGCTGATGATTGTACTCTTTGGCGTAGTATTTCTGCATGAGCGCCTTGCTAAGCTGCAGATTGCAGCTGTTAGCTGTGCTGCTGTCGGCATTGGTGTGATTATTGTCCATAATGGCGGTCTGCCTTGGGTAGCAATCACGCTGTCCTTGACCTTTGCCTCATATGGTCTGTTAAAAAAGCTTATCGTTGCTCAGCCAATGACGAGTATCCTGTTGGAAACATTGCTGATTTCGCCCTTAGCTGCAGGCTATTTATATTACCTTAGTACAATGGGAGGCAATGTCTACCAAAGCTGCGATACGAGCACGCTGCTGCTTTTGGCAGGTGCCGGCCCTGTTACGGCAACACCGATGCTTCTGTTTACTGCCTGTGCTCGTAAGCTGCCTTTAAATATTCTGGGCTTTTTGCAGTATCTTGCTCCATCTATATCGCTGATGATTGGCGTGCTGATTTACGGTGAACCGTTTACCGGAGCTACTGCTGCAGCCTTTGGCTGCATTTGGGTGGGACTTGCGCTGTTCATCTGGTCGCAGATAAGAAGATAAAAATAAACTCCTGCCGGCAGGCTGAAGTCCTGGAGGCAGGAGTTTTTGGCGTTTAGCCTTTTTGAAAAATCTATGCTGACTATGTTATAATTATATTTGTTTTTTATGGAGGTGTTACAATGAACTTTTTCTCAGATAAGTGGCGTGGTATTATATTGTGTGCCGTTTTGGCAGTACCGTGTTGGTTTTTAGGCAAGCTGGTGCCTGTAGTAGGCGCACCAGTCTTTGCAATTCTTTTAGGCATGCTGGTAGCGCTTGCGTGGCCCGTACAGGCTGCTTTTAAGAGTGGTGTAGGATTTGTATCCAAAAAGGTGCTGCAGTACGCAGTAATCCTGCTTGGCTTCGGTCTGAATATTTCCGTAGTGCTGGCAACCGGTAAGCAGTCACTGCCGATTATCGTCTGCACGATTGCAACCTCGCTCATTGTGGCCTATGTATTGCATAAGGTGATGAACATTCCTGGCAAGATTTCCACACTTATCGGTGTAGGTTCGTCTATCTGTGGCGGCAGTGCAGTGGCTGCGACAGCGCCTGTCATCAAGGCAGACGATGAAGAGGTAGCGCAGGCTATCAGCGTTATTTTTTTCTTCAATGTGCTGGCAGCGCTGCTTTTCCCCTGGTTGGGTACAGTGTTGGGATTTTCTACGACAAGCGGTGAAGCCTTCGGTATTTTTGCCGGTACTGCTGTTAACGATACTTCTTCGGTTACGGCAACGGCAGCGACCTGGGATGCCATGTTCGGTCTTGGCACGGCAACGCTGGATAAGGCGGTAACAGTAAAACTGACGCGTACACTGGCAATTATTCCGTTTACGCTGGTATTAGGTTATCTTGTAGGCAAGCGTGAACAGGGTGCAAATCATGAAGTTAATATCAGGAGCATTGTGCCGAGCTTTATACTGTACTTCGTACTGGCTTCGCTTATCACTACGTTGGCGACAAGCATGGGCGTAGCAGCAGATGTTTTTGCACCGCTCAAATGGCTCAGCAAGTTCTTTATCGTTATGGCGATGGCTGCGGTAGGTCTGAATACGAATATCGTAAAGCTTGTGACAACAAGCAGCAAGCCTTTGGGACTCGGTCTTGGCTGTTGGGCAGGCATTACGTTTGTGAGCCTGCTTTTGCAGCATCTGCTTAATCTCTGGTAAGCAGAATAAAATTTAATTTTGCATCGGAAACAGCGACAAATAATAGTTTGTTCGCTGTTTTTGACGTTTTAAAAGGCTGTTTTGCTTGTGAGCGGGACGAAGCGGGACCCCTAGATATAGTGTTGTGGAAATCTCCCCCTAGTTGTTATTAAAGTTATCCACAGGTTGTGCATAACATGTTGATAATTGTGTAAAATCCTTGTAAACAAGCCACTTTTTTCTCAGAGGCTGGTGGATAACACTCTGCATAACTAAAAGTTATGCACAAAAACTGTGGATAAGTCTGTTGATACTGTTGATAACCTTACACTAAATATCGGAAAAGGGGGATATATTTTCCAGGAAAACAAGATAATTTCCTATTGCTGAGGTGGTATTTTGTATACAAACGCAAGTTTTTTTGCTATCTGCAAAGTTTTTGCTTGCGTAATAGACGATTTTTGTTCATAATATTATTATGACTAATTGTAAGTAAATGGAGGAAGATTAGGTTATGGCATTAAAGCAAATTGATGCATTGGCAGCTTTGCGTGAGGCTGCAGGTGAAGTTATAGAAACTTCTTTGTGTGATGTACAGGGTAGCTGGCTGGCACTGGTAAATACTGAGGAAGGCAAGCGTCTGGCTTTTGCTGCGAAGGGTGAAGCTGCGCTGAGCGCACTGTGGAAGGATGTTGAAAAGGAAGCAGACGTTAAGGACGTACATGTTTCTGTTATGGCACTGAATGCAAATAATGCTGCGCTGGTGCGCCGCTATGTTAAATGGACCGCACCGACTGCCTGCGGCACTAAAGGTGCCAGCATCGGCTTCAGCGATTGGCTGGGCGAGGCAGATGCAGTTGTGGCGGAGCTGTTCGGCAAACGTCAGCTGAAACCGGTATTGGTTGACTTTACTACCGAGGACAGCGAGGCACTGCAGCGCTATTTTGTACAGGCTGTGGATACCGCAACCTGGGGTGTTCTCGAAGAAGGCTACAAGGAAGGCTACGGCGCTAATGCTGCCGGCCTGAAAACCGAAGAGGAAATCGTAAAGGCTCTGCTTTACGGTTACAGCATGATTGGTTTTGACTGCAGCGATAAGATTGACCTGGGCATTGAAAAGCTGTCCGACGAGGCTGTTGATAAACGCTTTGAGCAGTTCAACGAAACCTTCCGTGCTGCTGTGCATGCGTCCTATCTGAACGCTGAGTTCAAGGTTGGCACCAGCAAGATTACCTTTACCGAAAATCAACTACACCGCATCGTTTTGGAATATGGCGAAGCAATTATGCATATCCAGTTCATCTACAACTCTTATCTGAAAAATACCCCGTGGGATATCGACTTTGAGCTTGACCTGTCCAAGCCGGGCAAGGTGCTGACACCGCAGGAGCATTACCTGATTGGCAACGAGCTGCAGCGTAACGGCATCAAGCTGACTGCTATCTGCCTCGACCCGCTGAAGGACGCAGAGGCAGTAAATGATAACCTGCAGCTGCACTGCGAGATTGCTGACACCTTCGGCTATCGCCTGAGCTTTAAAAATGCGGATATCGCTATGAACGATACCGCTGCTGCTATGAAATATCTGAAGGGCAAGGTTCATTTCAAAATGAACAATATCCTCTGGATGAGCGCAATAGAGCTTGCCAAAGCTCTGGATGCCGACCTGTTCGGCAAGCTGTGTGCTGCCTGCGGCTGTGAGGCTACAGCAGACGCTGCCGACCGCGCACTTGTGCTTGGCTACAGAAAGGCGCTGAATCCGAAGGAAGAAGGCAATGTTGTTGCTGATATGAAGGCTTTCCTGGAGGCACATCATGCTGAATATGCTGCTGCAATCAAAGAGAATGTAGCTGCAAAATTAAAGAATATCTAAGATAAAAATTTAAGGACTTCCCAAAAAATTTTTGGGAAGTCTTTTGTTTTAAACGATACAAAACAGAGTTATTAACGTGTTTTTGCACAATGGATATTAGTGTACTTTGTCTACTGAAAAGTAGCGCGAAAAATTTAATCATTTGATTAGTGCATGTACAATAGACAAAAGGCTGAAAATGTTCATGTACAGTGACTAAAAGAAGAAAAATGTAAAATTTTGCAAAAAAGTGTTGACAAACGATTTAGATGGGTGTATAGTATCAGTAATTTCAAATTGACAACCAAAGGTTATGATTGGGACTAAAGATAAGCGTAGAGTTTTAGAGAGCCGGTGTCTGGTGCAAACCGGTACGAAGCCTTATTGATTAAATCACCCATGAACTCGTCAGCGAAAGCTTTGCAAGTAGACTGATGCGCAACGGATGCGTTATTTCCGAGCCGGTTGATGGACTGGTGCTGAAAGTAATAAATTAGGGTGGTACCGCGTATTATACGCCCCTGCATATATGCAGGGGCGTTTTTTTAATACTACTCCTAAAAAGTCCATCAAAAGATAATTGACGTAGTAGAAAATTAAGGTGTTCTTGATAGGAGGAATTAAAATGTTTGAAAAGGTATTGGTAACTGGTCAGAATGATGAAACTTTATTGCCGCGTGTACTGCGTGTGCTTTCCAAGCAAGGTGCTCAGGTACGCTCTCTGCGCATGGATGCAGAAGAAAATCGTCTGAAGCTGGAAATTCAGCTGGCAGATGTAGCTGCTGCTCAGGTTGCCAAGCTGCTGGCTAAGCAGGTTGCAGTTGAGTCTGTAGCTACTATGGCGTAAGGGGGACGGACTGATGAAGCTGAAGGGCTCAGAAGCCATTGTAAAGGTCCTTTTGGAGCAGGGCGTAGATACAGTCTTCGGTTATCCCGGAGGTGCTGTGATTCCGCTGTATGATGCATTGTACGATGCACCGCTGAAAAATGTGCTGACCGCACATGAGCAGGGCGCTATTCACGCAGCTGACGGCTATGCCCGTGCGAGCGGCAGAACCGGCGTATGTATCGCAACCTCCGGTCCCGGTGCCACAAACATTGTTACCGGCCTGGCAACTGCTTATCTTGATTCCATTCCGCTGGTAGCGATTACCGGCCAGGTTGGCGTAAGCATGCTGGGACGCGATTCCTTCCAAGAGATTGATATTGTCGGCGTTACGATGCCGATTACCAAATATAACATGCTGGTACGCAGCAAGGAAGAGCTGCTGCCGGCATTGCGCAAGGCATTTGCCTTAGCGCAGGAGGGCAGACCTGGACCTGTGCTGGTGGATATTCCCAGCAGCGTACAGGTTGAGGAGCTGGAATGGAGCGAGCCGCAGGCAGCTTCTGCAGCAGAAGAGCTGCCG
>OQVP01000813.1_pt1 | contig 11564 bp, 6 predicted proteins | sample 1691541 | NCBI WGS metagenome assembly OQVP01 (sample SAMN03418258, study PRJEB22391) | human gut metagenome | biome: human-gut; feature: organic feature; material: feces | host: Homo sapiens | place: Tanzania | collected 2013-01 | reverse complement strand
ATATAGCCGTGGCGCTGGTCATCGAAGCCCGGCAGGGCCTCCGGCTGCCCGTCCGCCCGGGGCTTGGCGTAAAAGCTCATTTCGCCATCCTCGAACACCATGACCCAGGCGGCAACGCCCAGGGCCTTGCTCTCGGAGTTCAGGGCGATCTGCCAGCGGTAGGACACCGGCTCCTCACCCTCGTTGCGGATGTAGTAGGTGTAGGCGAAGTAGTCCTGGTTATGGGAGCCGTCCACCTGGTCCACATTCTCCGGGATGTCGGAGATGGAGATGCAGGGGACATCCAGGGCCGGCTGGCTGAAAAGGTGGGTGGTGGGGTTGGTAAAGTCCTCCGTTTCGCTGAGGAGGAAGCCCTCCAGCCGGAGGCCCTGCCGGGCTTCGATGACCAGCGCCACGGCTATATAGAGCCGGCCCTGCGGCAGTACCTGGCCGACCCGGCCCAATACGAGCTGGTCAGGACCCGGGGCAGCGTGTCCTACTACCGGGCGGTGCCCCAGAGCTTTTTGTCCGACACGGTCATCACCCGGGGCGACAAGACCCATGTGGCGGCAGAGATGGCTGCCGCTGCATACGGGATCACTGTGTCTTTTTCTCCTGCCAGAACAGGAGCTTGCCTGTGAACTTCCGCCACCAATTCGTGCCGGTCTCCACGCCCTGCTCGTCGAGGACGCGGAATTCCATCTCCAGGCCGATGTGGCCGCCCACCAGGGCGTCCGGGTAGGTCTGTTCTCTATGAAGCCAATAGCACCATACCCGCTGATGGCCCACCGGCCACTGCCCGGCGGGGCGGGAGAACAAAGCCGAGACCATCTCCGGCGGGAGATAAAACACGCAATTATCCGAAAGGAGAGAAATCATATGACACAAGCACAAAGCAAGTCCTACGGCGGCGTGAAGAAAAAGCTCGTGGGCGCGGTGTGCATGCTGCTGGTGGCCTCCATCATGATGGTGTCCTCCACCTACGCATGGTTCACCCTGTCCACGGCGCCGGAGATCACCGGTATTTCCACCAGCGTAGGCGCCAACGGCAACCTGGAAATGGCCCTGCTGACCAGCGGTACGACCGATGATACCAACACCTACAAAAACCTGGACAAGATCACCTCCGCTGTGGGCGATTCCGGCAAGGCCGTAACGGAAAAGAACCTCACCTGGGGTAACCTGGTGGATCTGAAGGATGAAAGCTACGGCTTGGGTAAGATCAAGCTGATGCCCGCGGCCTTGAATATCACGAAAGCGGCAGCCGGCGCCTTTACCGTAAAAACGGAAAACCTGCTGGCAACGCCCACCTACGGTACGGACGGCCGGGTGGCGGACCTGAGTGGCAAGACCTATACGGCAAAGTATGATGGAACCAATTGGGCCTTCAATAAAGACGATCCCGGCTACGGTGTCCGCGCCATCGGCAGCAACGACAACCTCACGCCACAGCAGGCGGGGCTGCTGGGGGCAAAATCTGAATACAATCAGGCCCTGAGCGCCGCCAAGACCACCATCCAGAACGCCCTGAGCGCCAACGGCAAGGGTCTGTCCAATGCGGTGATGGCCTTCGCCCTGGATGGCGCAGCAAGTGAACTGCAGCCAGAGCAGACGGCCGCCATCACGGCCATGGTGGACGCGGCGGAGAAGGCACTGGCTGAGATCGACAAGGCGTATGTGGCGCTGCTGAAGGCCAGCGTGACAACGCTGGATGCCGGCAAATACAATGCGGCCAGCGGCGCTCTCAACGGTAAGACCACCCTGGCGGAGGCAATCGAAGAGCTGAAGAAGGTGGAGGGGGCACCCACAATTCCCGAAGGACTCACCACTCTCCAGAATACTCTGAAAACGAACAAGGACGCTGTGGCCGAGGCAAAGAGCAAGTGCACGACTGGCGCAGGCCAGGACTACAAGGCCGCGCTGAACGCCCTGGTCAACACCGCCCAGGTCAAGGTCAACGGTTATACTAAAAACCAGATGATGAACGGCACCGAAGCCAATTCTGCTTTCGTGAATGCGGTGGTCAAGGCCGGCGGCGCCGTGGTGGAGATGCCCGACGGCAGCGGTGTGTTCGCCTACATCGGCAGCGTGGCGGGCAATTATGCGGCTCCCACCAAGGTGGACATTGACTATAAGGGCTTAAAGCTGAAGGATTTCGATGCCACCATGAAGACCACGGCCACGGAGGATACAACGGCGGGTACTCTGCTGGCTGGCATTACGCCCAACGGTGATGCCGGCGCGAATGTGAGTCTCTCCGACACCTACGGCTACGCCCTGGATATGGCCTTCCGCACCAACGCCGCCAGCTCCTATCTGAAGCTGCAGACCGAGGCGAAGCAGCGCGTATACGGTAACAGTGAAAACACAGACACCCAGGGCGGCGGCAGCTACATGGCCTTCAAATCCACGAATGCTGCCAACGGCACAGCCAATCTGACCGATGAGACTGTCAAGAAGCTGATGGGGGCCATCCGTGTGGCCTTCATCGACCCGGAGACCGGCGCCATTTACGGCATTGCCACCCTGGACAATATCCAGCGTAACGGCGAACATCCGCGTTGGTAACGGTGTCGCCATCCAGATAGACGATCACCGTCAGCTTCTTGGCCTTGTTCTGCTCAAGATGGGGAGCCCCCGCGAAAACCCCGTATAAATCCCGCGCAAAATCCGCAAAAATTTTGCAGCCCCGTCAGGAGCTGCTCCTGAGCGCTTTCCCCGGCGGTGAGCGGCCAGGAGCATCCCCTGGTAAGTCAGCGGTCTATCCACACCGATACACCGATACCATAAACCGGATCGTAGGAGGAAGAGAACATGAAAAAGAACACACTCAAGGGTATGAGCTTCAGCTCCCTGCGGGCCAAGCTGATGTCCACTGTGGCCATGCTGCTGGTGGCCTCCACGCTGCTGGTGACCTCGTCCTATGCGTGGTTCGTGATGTCCACCGCCCCGGAGGTCACCGGCATCGATACCCAGACATCGCCCAGATTCACCAGGTTGCCCCAGGTATACCCTTGAGTGTGTTCTTTTTCATGTTCTCTTCCTCTGGAGATCGCCCTGCGGGGCGGCGAAGCCGGGGATGTGTATGATGACTTTGATGAAAACGCCCTGGAGGGCAGCGGCACCGACATCAACAATACCTGGGGCAACCTGGTGAATCTGGGCGATGTAAGGTACGGCCTGAAGCAGATCACGCTGCTGCCCTCCCGCCTGTATATTCAGGAGCAGGGAACCGATGACGGCGCAAAGACCTACAGTGTGAATCCGCTTTTGCTGAAAACCCCTATCTATGGCGAGGACGGCCGGGTAAAGGGCCTGGATACGGAAAAAACGGCAAACTATGTATATAATGCCCAGAAGGCGGCCTTTGACACAAAGGGCATCGGCGTTCGGGCCGTGGGCACCGCAGCGAACATGAGCGTGTTCCAGCTGGGCATGAACTCCGCCAAGGCGCAGCTGTCCACCTATACCTCCGCCGCCCGGACCGCCGCCAGCAACACGCTGAACCGGAACGGCAACGGCGTGGCCAACATCGTGCTGGGCAAGGCGCTGGAGAAAAAGGAAACCGGCTTTGCGGAAAAGGACCTCCAGGCGCTGCTGGAGCTGGCCCAGGGCCTGCAGACCTCCCTGGGGAATATTGAAATGGCCCTGCGCTATGTGTTTGCGGGCTATCTGATGTCCGATGCCTGCACCGAGGTCGAGGTAACGGCGGATAACTATCAGGCCCTGGTGGAGAGCATACAGACGGCGCCGCTCGATACCCTTCTCGCTACATACAGCGGCATCACCGGCATCGTGCCGGATATGGGAAACTATATCGCCACCATGACCACCGACAAGGCGAAGGTCGATAAGGCCGTGACAGACTGCGGGGCTCTGGTGCAAAAGGGCGAAAGCGCAACTTGGGGAGAGATAAACAGCGCCATGATGCCCCTGGTGGATTATAGCAAGATGACTCTGGCCGGTAAAAGCGTAGCGGAGCTGGAGAAGATGGTCCGTGAGGGCGAATATGACGCCATCTTCAAGCTGATATCCGCAGGCGGCCTGACGCTGACGGTGCCCTCCGGCAGCGGCGTGCTTTCTGACATCGCGGACTATGCCGGCAACTATACGGCCAAGGTGACCGTGGACAAGGTCACCGCAACCGTAGGCGGGAATACGATCAGCTTGGACGATGTGGAGGTGACCATGCGGACGGCCACCACCGCGCAGCCGGTTTACCTGACCAACTGCAGCAATATTCTGAACCGGACGGCGGTCCGTGAAGCGGCGGGCAGCACGGCGCTTACGGACTTCTACGGCTATGCCATCGACCTGGCCTTCCGGACCAACGCCGCCAAGGACGGCGAAGCCGTCAGCCATCTGCAGCTGCAGACGGAGCCGGAGAACCGCGTCTATGAGGGCGATGGTGAGAACGCAGCCCTCCAGGGCGGCGGCAGCTACATGCTCTTCCGCAACACCTCCGGCCTCTCGGCCACCAAGATGCTGCGGCTGATGAGCGGCATCCGGGTGGCATTCCTGGATGGGGAGCACAATCTTCTGGGCATCGCAGCCCTGGATACCACGGTGAGCAAGGCAAAGTACACGGAGCTTACGGATGACAAGAAGACCGAGACATCGATGTTTGCCTATCTGAACGGCTGGGGTGACGGCAGCTACCAGATCTCCGACCTGGTGAACGCCACGGCCTACAACGGCCTTCCCGGCGAATCCTCCCTGGAATTCGGCCAGGAGGGGGACGGCACAAAGACCATCAAGGCGAAGCTGTACATGTACGGCTTTTCGATGGACACCCGGGGCGAAGGGGAGGCCCAGCACCAGACCGGCGGCATCACCCTTGCGAATACCCACCGGGAGGACAGCGTGATCACCGCGCTGACACCGGATCAGCAGAAGAATGTCACCGTGCTGGTGTATCTGGACGGTAAGGTGGTGGACAACTCCAGCGTGGCGGCCAATGCGGCCCAGTCCATGACCGGAACGCTGAACCTGCAGTTCAGCTCGGATGCCATCCTGAAGCCGGCGGAGATCACCTCCCTGCGGCAGGGACAGAAGACGAACGCCGGTGCGGACGGCAATTAAGAACTTGAGAGCATCGCGGGATGAAAATCCGGCAGCGGATGACCTCCGCGCAGAGAGGCGGCAGGAGTGTAACAAATGAGAAACGACACCCAAAAGAGAATTGACTTATATACGAGGAGAATTCCTCATATGAGGGAGAAGCTCAGCGCCGCCGGCCTGGGCTTGCTGGTGGCGGCCGTTGTGGCGGTATCGGCTACCTTTGCGTGGATCACCCTGTCCCGGGCTCCGGAGGTGACCGGCATCGCCACCACCCTGTCCGGAAACGGCGCTCTGGAGATCGCCCTGAGCAAGCCGGACGGTTCGCAGCCGGATAACTTTGATATCGACGAGGGCGCACCCGCCAAGACGGATGTGGTGAGCTCCAACCTGCAGTGGGGCAACCTGGTGAACCTGTCGGACGCCAGCTACGGCATTGATAATCTGGCGCTGCGCCCGGCCCAGCTGAACACCTCCAACCTGCTGAACAGCCCCCTGTGGGGCGCGTCCTACGGCGGGGACGGGCGTATTACCCAGCTGGACTCCAATTACGCCTATGCAAAGTATAAGGACGGCGCCTTTATCACCTCCAAGGATCTGGGTGTGCGCGCCATCGCCACCTATACAACGACGATCAGCGATGCCTCCCAGCGGGAGTATATCGAGGTCAGAGACGCGGTGACCGCGGCGCACCAGGCGGTGAACGAGGCATACGGAAACGACCGGGACGGCGTGCCGACAAAGTTCGGCGCACTGGGTACCATGATCAGCAAGTATGCGCAGGATAGATTGGATGGGTCAAGCCCCGGCACCAACCTGGCGCCCTACCTGGGGAATATGATCCCGCTCTATGAGGCCGTGCAGGAGGTAATGGAGAAGCAGAAGGACGCCTATGTGGCCCTGGCCAACCTGCAGAGCTACCTGCATGCCAACAAAACAGGCGGCGAGTACAAGCCCATGACCTGGAAAGAGCTGGTAGATAATCAGCTGGACTATACCGCGCAGGACAGCAAAACGGACTCCAAAAACGGCGTGGTGTCCCTGGTGGGCCTGAAGGACTTTATAAAGGACCTCGGTACCATAGAAACCGATGTAAGTCTGCTTCATCAGTATAAGGCGGATTATGAGGAAAACGGCACGGCCTATTACTGGGGCACCTGGAGCAAAACGGAGGAGCTTGCGCATCCACTGAACAGAATTGTGGCCGACCTGATCGACCACGGCAGTATGACCATCGACCTGAACGATGACGGCCAGGAAAGAAAAGTCACCGGACTGGGGAAAAACGATGCCTCGGCTCTGCTGGGCGCAAACGGCAAAAACAGAAAGGCCTATGTGTACAACGGGGTGCTCAAGCGCTTGGAGCAGCTGGCCGTTGACGAGAGCTACCGCCTCAACGGGCGAGGGGAATGCACGATCAGAGTTTCCTATGTGCTGACCATCACCGTCTACGGCAAGGCCTATACCAAGGCCAGCGGCGCCAGCGACTTTGCCCTGAACTACAGCCGCTCCACGGAGGGGAAGGAGCTGGTGCCCTCGGATCAGGTGGCGGAGGATACCTACGGCATGGTGGTGGACTTCTGGGTCCGCACCAACCACGAGACCACGAAGCTGACCTTGGAGGGCGCCACGGTGACCGATGAGGAAGGCGAGGTCCTGCGCTATGACGGCGTGAACCGCATCTGGGGCGCCACAGGCGCCGCGGAAAGCGGAACGCTGACCCGGGAGAGCACCACCCAGGGCGGCGGCAGCTGCTATGTCTACTATGCCGACACCCCGGAGGATCAGAGCCGCTCCCTGCGCCTGCTGGAGGCCATGAAGGTGGCCTTTGTCAGCGCAAGCGGCGAGCTGCTGGCCCAGGGCGAGATGGATACTCAGAACTACTGGGCGCAGAATGGCCGCATCACCGTGCCCCTGGCGCTGAACAGCGAAACAAAGACTACCTATACCTACAAGGATAAGCAGAACAACGAGCTGGTGGGCCGCGCCATCACCACCCTGCAAATGGATGACGCCCAGCGCATCACGGCCATTGTGTACCTGGATGGTACGCAGCTGACCAACGACATGGTCCTGGCCGCCTCCGAGATCCAGGGGCAGCTGAACCTGCAGTTCGGCTCCTCTGAAAACCTCACGACGGCAGGCGACAAGAACCTGGTGGATAAGGTGCGCCGGGTGACGGCCACCGCGGATAAGCTGGAGCTGGATTACGACACGGCCACCTCCGCCGAGGAGCTGACAACGGAGGTCACTCTGACGGTGGAGGGCGCAGAGCCCACGGAGATCACGGCGCAGTTCGTTCGCGCCATCAACTCCACCCAGGGCAGCCGGGAGCAGGCCATGAGCTTTACCAAGCAGGCCGACGGGAGCTGGACCGGCAAATACAGCTTTGTCGCCCCCGGCACCTACTATCTGCGGCATGTGCGGCTCAACGGCGTGGACTATGCCCTGGATGAGCCGGTCGCCATCCAGGTCAAGGGCTTCGACTTGAAGTCCGTGGGCTGGAGCGAGATGACCGGTGAGGCAACGATCCGCACCTCTGACGGCACCTACAGCGAAAAGGTGTGGGTGGAGTTCGCCACGGATGACGAGACCAAGATGCCCAGCACGGTGGAGGCCCGCTTCGTCCGGACGGACGGCAACACGGTGAATATTCCCCTTACCCGGGGCACAGGCGGCGTGTGGACGGGCACAGGCACCTTCACCACCTCCGGCGTGTACAAGTGGGAGTATCTGGTCTATAAGACCGCCAGCAGCACCAACGGCAGCTATAAGGATCTGGGGGACAGCAAGAAGACCCTGGATCTGGCTCTGGGCCTGTATGTGAGCGTGCTGGATAAGTCCGGTACGCAAACGCAGCCCTATGAGACGGGCAAGACCTATCCCAAGGATGTGGCCGTGAGCATTTACGACAATGCCGGCAACGCCCTGGAGGGTCTGGAGGGTGCAAGACTGTACTATTCCAATGGCGGCTCGGCAACCAACACCATCAACACCGACCTGGTCTGGAGAGAGCTGGACGGCTGCTACAACGGTACGCTGCCCATCGCAAAGGCGGGGCGCTATCAATTCGCCTATGTATCCATGCAGGGCGGCCAGACCCTGACCAAGGCCACTGACAGCCCGATCTATACCATCATCAGCCCGGATCCCCCCATCTATGATGAAACCTCCCGGGCCACCTACCATGGCGACACGCTCCAGTTCGTGCCGCTGACCAATGACGCCCAAATCGACGGGGTCAAGATCAAGAATTCCGCCTCGGCCAAGGTGGCTGCAGTGGTGCACAACAGCGAGACGAACGGCTACTACTCTGTCCCCGCCGGGGATGTGCGGTATGCCGGCGAAAGCTGGATCGTGAAGCTGCCCACCTATACGCGCCAGCTGGGCGAGAACAGGCAGGAGCAGACCCAGGACGGCACCTGGACGCTGGTGGCGCTGCTGCTTACGGACTGCTACGATACAAACAGCGTGTTCCGGGATGAGGCCAATCCCATCATCTGGGTAGGCAGCGACGATGTGTCCAAGGCATATGCGGCGGATCATCTGGTGGATGAAAGCGGCAACGCCCGCCCCTATGAGAGCAAGGACTTCTCCCTGCTGTCCACCACCGTGTCCTGCTCCGTAAGCGTGACCATGGAGCCCGGGCAGACCGACCTGGGCAGCAAGAGCAGCACGGAGTTCATGCACCGCTTCGCCGTGAAGGATCTGGGCATGAAGGTCACCATCCGGGACGATGCCGGCCATGTGATCCCGGCGGATAAGGTGGAAAGCGTTCTGCTGAAGGTGAGCTACGCCGCTCCCCAGGACGACACCTATGGCTATAGGGTGCAAAGCGGCGCCGGCAAGGGCTACGATGTGAGCTTTACCTGGGATGGCGAGCAGCGCCTGTGGACGGCGGCCTCCTCCCCGGATATCTGGCAGTATGTGGGCCGGTATACCGTCCAGGAGCTGACCGTTACGGTAAAGGGCGGCAAGTCGCTGACATTCGAGGCCGGCACCGCCGGCGTTCCGGCGGCCTACACCATCACCACCAAGGGCCCCGACAGCAGCAACATCAGTCTGGAGGATGTCAAGCAGACCACCCGGGTGTTCGGCAAGAGCGGCAACAATGTTACCGGCACCTTCCTGGAGAAGTACTCGCTTGAAGGCACCAACCTGAAGGTGTCGCTGCAGCCCAAGGATAAGGGTGGCAACCAGTACGCTGTGCTGGACGATGTGACCGCGGTGCTGAAGCTGACCTATAAGGATAAAAAGACCGCCCCCAACGGCGGCTATACCTGGATCGGGGAAACCAGCGCCTATGAGAACATCACCCTGCCCATGGCCGCCGGCGACGGCAACGGTACTTATAAAGCCGGGGCCACGCCGCTGCTGGCCGGCACATACAGCGCCGCCATCGAGGTCAAGGTGGGCAAAAACACCACGACTCTGAACCTCAGCGACATCAGCGCCTGGTCCAAGGCGCCGGATGTGACCATGGCTCTGGCCGATGGCACGCCCGAGACAGTGACGGTGAACGCGGACGCGGGTACCGCGGCATCTACTAACACCTTCATCGGCAACAATACCATTGTCAACGATGGCCACTCCGCAGTACTGTTTGCGGCTTACCGCCCGTTTGAGGCAAGCGAGAATCTTGGTACCTACAAGAATTATAATCAGGGCGGTATGCATGCAGGTGAGTTTGCACATTATGAAATGCCCAAGCTGAAGTTTACTCTGACAGACCTTAGTACAGCGGGGGTGAGCATTGAAATGCAAGTTCCTGGGAGCGGCAGTGTTAAACTGGAAAACGATAAGGAAACAGCAGAGAGTATTCAAATCGGGACAGTACAGTCGGGAAAAGAAGGCCGAGAAGGATTCTACGAATATGATTCCATTTGGAGCGGTACAACAACGGAACCGTGCACATATTCCTACAACACAGAAATACCTCAAGTTGTCGGAGAACAAGCGATAAAGACAATTTCGGCAACACAGGAGGGGGTATCTTATCTCCTCGCGCTAAAGAACCCGATAGTCATCGTCCAAAAGAACACGGCAGTTCCCGGCATCCGTTTTGTGGTGGACAACGACAAATTTATGACCCCCGCGGCCAAAGAAAGCGCGGATGGACGCGCATTTACCTATGTGCTGCCGAAAGCCCTGACAGCTAAGACAGGCGGGAACACTGTAACTGAACAGGTGACCACGGAAACGAGCGAGACCGAAACCTCGGGCAAAGACCCTGACACCCAAGTGAATGATGGTAATTATCCGATTACGGAGGATAACATGAACTGGGGAGGCACGGGTGAGATTAACCGAGTCACAGGTAGTCAGAAAGTGTATACAGTTACAAATGGTGTGACTACTTATAAGCATACTGTAACCGTTATATGGGACTACACTTCAGATTGCTATAAGAGACATATTACCACGCAGTTGTATACAATAAATGAACGAGTGCAATCTACAACGGCCACAATTTCTGTAAAGGGAACGACTACCGAAATAAAAACAGAGACAACCGATGAAGTGACAACATCGCTTGACTATTGGATGGTGGACGGGAAGCGATGCGAAGCAGGTGCAGAAGTGACGGTAAGTGGCAATAGCGTGGCAACGCCGGTCTACAAGATCATACGAACACCTGTGCAGAAGCTGGTTACAACAACAAGTGTGATAGGTGAAACGGATTATAACTATAGGGCTGAGTGTACTGCGCAAGAAACAGTTGATGGTGGCGCGGGAAATGAGGCGACAGGAACAAAAGAGTTCTGCACACATAGCACACGAGTTTGTAAGAAAAATAAGGGCACTAAAGAGAACGCACTGAATGATCCTTCTGTTACGGAACCGACAAATCCGGGATACAAAAAGGTGAGCAGCGCTACACCGGGAATTGTAAGAGATATCAGCAATTCCAAGTGGGAGCGTTATGGCGATCCGATTGTAAAGTCCGGCGAAACGACAGTAAGCAAGGTGTGTTATGACGGCAATGGAAATGTTTTGTGGAGTAGTTGACCGGAGAGGAAATCAAATGAACAAATCCCAAACCAAACTTCATACCTCCCGGGGGCTATCCCTCCTACTGGCGGGGCTGCTGGTGCTGTGCCTGCTGCCGGTGAGGGCCCGGGCGGCCTCCGGCACCACCGGCGACCTCTCCTGGTCCCTGAGCGGCGGCACCCTGTCCATCACCGGCAAGGGTGACATGCCCGACTATAGCGACGGGGCCATGGCCCCCTGGTTCGGCTCCGGCGCCGCCATCACCCGCATCTCCGTGGGGGAGGGCGTGAGCTCCATCGGGGAGCTGGCGTTCTACGGCTGCGGGCGGGTGACGGCGGTCACCCTGCCCGCCGCACTCGTGGAAGGTGTACTCCCCGGCCTCGGTCACGGTGTCCGGCAGGGACACTGCCGTCAGGGCCGTGCACTTATAGAAGGTCCAGTCCGCCATTGCTGACGTAGCCATGCATGAAAGGTTCAAACAAGCTCTGCTTCTGCTGTTCGCTGATGCCAGGACCCGAGTCGGAAACAGATATTGT
>OQVP01000812.1_pt1 | contig 11570 bp, 9 predicted proteins | sample 1691541 | NCBI WGS metagenome assembly OQVP01 (sample SAMN03418258, study PRJEB22391) | human gut metagenome | biome: human-gut; feature: organic feature; material: feces | host: Homo sapiens | place: Tanzania | collected 2013-01 | reverse complement strand
CTTACGATCGCGGTAAGCATAGGTCAAACCTTTTTCCCAAGTGTTCTCAGCCACTTCCCAAGATGTATAATAATGGTTCGTGCGACCCGGGAAACCGATAATCATCGCATAATCACCCTCGTCGAATCCTTTGATGGAAATCTTCATCCAACGCTTCGGGTGGAGCGGCACATTATTCTCTGAATATTCAGCTGGATTGCCGTTCTTGTCCGCATAAATACGAAAGACAGAGAAGTCTCCCGTATGGCGAGGCCACATCCAGTTGTCGGTATCTGCACCGAATTTGCCAATTGACGAAGGAGGCGCACCTACCAAACGAACGTCTGAATAGATTTTCTTTGTAAACATAAAATACTGGTTGCCTCCAAAGAAAGCTTGAATCTCCACTTTATACCTTCCGTTCTCGCTGTTGTTCTTCTCCAATTCGGTAATACGCTTTTGGATTTCATCCTCGTACTTCGACTTGTCCGCTTCATTGATATGGTTTTGCAAAACGTCCTTTGTTACATCTTCCATTCTGACAAGGAAAGAAACATATAAGTCCGGAATAGGAATTTCCTCCTCCATGCTGTAAGCCCAAAAGCCATTGGTCAAATAATCGTGTTCAACGGTAGAAGCACTCGCTATTGCATTGTAACCGCAGTGGTGATTGGTAAACATCAAACCCTTCTCGGAAACAATTTCTCCCGTACAGAAGTTTCCCATTTGAACAATAGCATCTTTCAAAGACGAATTGTTGAAACTGTACAACTCTTCTGCCGTAAGTCTTAGACCTTTCTTCTGCATATCCGCATAATTCAGTTGCTTAAAAAACATAGGCAACCACATTCCCTCGTCCGGTTTCGGCACCGGTTTGGCAAAGACAGCCGAGAAAGCCAGCATCAATGCCATCAAACTAAAAATGATTTTCTTCATTGCTTTGTTATTATTTTATTTGTTATATAATTGTTTTCTCATTTCTTCGTTTCGCTGCCTCCGATAAACCCTTCCGATTATTCATACAGCCCTATAAATATTGTATTACCGACAACTTATCGGGTGAAAAGACCTCTTGAGCCACGTCTTGAACCTCCGAAGGTGTCAGTTGTTCAAGCTGCTCGCATATTTCCTGCAAACTGTTTATCTTTCCGAAGTTCAAAAGACTTTTTCCCATAGCCAACATCTCGCTTTGGTTTTGATCGGCATTTACAATCAACTGTCCTATCAACTGATGTTTGAATTTGGAAAGGCTTACGGGATTTATCGCCTTTTGAGCAAGATTATCCAACTCATGTTTGATAAGTTGCAAGGTTTTATCGGCATGCTTCTTATCCGTGGAGGCATAAACGGCAAACACTCCGCTGTCATAATACGCCGTATAGGAGGACTCTATGGAATAAGTAAAGCCGTACTTCTCCCTTATGTGCATATTCAGATAGGAATTCATCGCTCCGCTGCCGAGAATGTTGTTCAACAGAGAGAAAGCCACCTTCTTGGGATTACGATAGGAGAATGCTCTGTTCCCTATTACTATATGCGACTGATAAGTGTCTCTTTGCTCGACCACCGTCTTGGCTTCATATTTGCGAGGAGCTTTTCTGCTCATATTTCCTGTTGTTTTGCATTCCGCTCCAAGGTGTTTTTCGCAAAGAGAGAACCATTTGTCGGCGGGCATAGAGCTTATTGTCGAAACAACCATCTTATCCGTCGTATAATTCCAACTGAAAAAATCCTTCAACTGCTCACATGACAAAGACATTACCCTCCTTGGTGTTCCCAAAATCAAACGTCCCAAACCGTGATTGCCGAAAATAAGATGTTCAAAGTCGTCAAAAATCTGCTCCGAAGGGGTGTCCAAATACGAATTTATCTCGTCAAGCACCACAACCTTCTCTTTCTCGACCGGCTGTTGAGGAAAATCGGAATGAAACATTATATCCGCAAGCAGTTCCAAAAATCTCTCCTGATATTGTTGCAGATAAAGAGCATAAACGCAGGTTTCCTCCTTTGTTGTGAAAGCATTCAACTCCCCTCCCACTCCATCGATGCAGGAAAGTATCTGAAATGCCTTTCGTTTCTCCGTTCCCTTGAAAAGACAATGCTCTATGAAGTGAGCCGTTCCGTTTTCCGAACTTTTCTCGTCCCGCGAACCCATGTCTATCGTCAGTCCGCAATGGGAAACGTCCGAAGTCGTAAACCTGTGAACGAGCCTTATGCCGTTTGAAAGGGTATGGAAAGAGTAAGGATACTCCTTTGTTTTTACCATCTGAACTTTAGGACTATCGACTTATGACATAGTACTCTCCGCCAAGTCTTTCAATCATCTTGGCCATCAGGTCGTTCGCCTCTTTCAAGGTTCTGCGGGAACCGTAGCTCACATAGAAAATAGGCGAACCGCTCTTCACCTTGCTCAATACGTAACTGTCGTAACCCAAACTCTTCGCCTTTCGAGCCAAACGCTCCGCATTCTTCTTGTCCGAGAAAGAACCGCCTATGACATCAAAACCCATACGGGAATAGTTCTGAACCACCACAGGGGAATTATTATCCACGCTCTCCGTTGCCGGTTTCGTTTGAACTGCTTCCGGCTTTTCTTTTTTCTTTTCGGTCTTTGCTTTCGCTACCTTCTTGACAGGCTGCGGCTTCTTCACCTCCGGCACAGGCTCTTCAAGCGGTTCCGTTTCCTCCGCAATGCTTTCCGTAAAACTTTCCTCCACAAGCTCTGTCGGTGTCTGCACCACAACAACGGCATCAGGTTCCTGCTGCGACTTAGGACTTATATAATAGCTCAACCTCTCCGTTAAAGGCTTCAAGAAAGGCTTATCCGGCAAAAGGTTGAAGTAAAAGCCTGCAACGAAACCTCCGCAACAAAGCAAAAGGAAGAGCAATATGCAAAGTATGACAAGCATTATTCTTTTACGACGCTTCTTTGCTTTCTTCTTACGTTTCTTCTCCGCTTTCTCTCGGTGTTTCCTTTCCTTTTCTTCCTCCTCACGAAGTCTTTCCTCTTCCTGACGACGTCTTTCCTGCTCTATCGCTGCCCTGGCTTCGGCTTTCTCTTGTTCCGAAGCAGGGATTATATCCTCTATCTTTACGTCTTTCTCTATAGGTTTCAACTCTGCCTCCTGCTCCGGAAGCTCATCGACTGCCAAAGTCTCCTTCACCTCACTCTCCGCAACAGTATTCTCCAATTCCGCTGCCACAACAGCCTCCCTATGCGAAACACTCTCCTGCGGCAATTCCCTTTGCTGCATTTCTTCCGCCCTCTGCACGGGAGTTTCCTCCACAACAGGCTGTTCCACAGGCTCTGCCGCCGGTTCTTTCACCTCTTCAACGCCTTCCGGCTCAGGCTCCTTGGTGCGAATAGGCGTAAGAAATTCATCGGCATCGAAAGTCTTGACGTTTTTCAGCGTTGTAAAAGCAAAGGCATCGTCCAACAAATTCAACTTACCTGCTTCAAATGTAAGATTTCCCGCAAAGTCTCTGCCCAATTCTCCTAATTCTCCAATCTTGCACTTAGCCCCTTTCTCCAACTTCTCTTTCAAAGAATCGGTATATTGCTTTATCCAAACCAAAGCCGTCTGTTCGGAAATAAACTCCTTTTCCGCCATACTCTTCACGAAAGAATAATCATTCGCTTCCTCCGCTTGGAAAGTCAACTTCCTGCACGGAGGTTCTATAGTACCCGTCAAAGGCGATATTTCCGCCGCATGATGTTGCACATAAAAAGTTCCCAAACCCGGAAGCTCGGCTTTATCATGACTATGCAAATATTCGAATAAATCGGCTGCTACATTCATTATATATTCGTTTATATTATTCCAACATTCTGTTTATTCTCTCCAAGTCTTCGGGCGTATCCACTCCGAAACTCTCGAAAGCCGTCGGCTTTATGAAGATACACAAACTCTTTTCCAACCAACGCAACTGTTCAAGGCTCTCTGCCTTTTCCAAAGTCGAAAGAGGAAGCCGTACAATCTCGTGCAATGTCTCACTTCTGTAAGCATAAAGACCTATATGCTTGTAATGACATGCGTGCTTCAAGTAATCTTCCCTCTCCACACCCCTCAAATACGGTATCACACTACGGGAAAAATATATTGCCCTGTTCTCTGCGAACACGACTTTGACACAATCGGGGCTGAACAAATCTTCCGCACACTCTATCCTCTTTGCAAGAGTTGCAATCCGACAATCCCTATTCTCGAACAAAGACACAACATCCTCCAACTGCTCTTTCTTAATCAAAGGCTCATCTCCCTGCACATTGACCACCAAATCATAATACTCCCCTGCCCTTTCCAAAGTCGCAAGCACCTCATCGCATCTCTGCGTCCCGCAAGAGCAATCCTTGGAAGTCATCATCACATCGCCGCCACACTCTCTCACCTTTCTCTCTATGCGTTCATCATCTGTGGCAACCACAACCCTGTCGAACAAAGCCGAAGCTGCAACAGCATCATAAACCCACATTATCATACACTTCCCTCTCAATTCCGCCAAAGGCTTTGCCGGAAATCTGCTGCTGGCGTAACGTGCCGGTATAACCGCAAGTCTTCTCATTTGAACAAACCGTTAATTTCCGCTTCTATCATGGAGACAACCTTTCCGAAATCTTCCTTGCTGTCAACCACATCAAGCTCGTCTATATTCAGTATCAACTTATTTCCTTCGTAAGTATCAATCCAGCTGTCATACCTTTCGTTCAAGGAGCTTATGTAATCCAATCTTATGCTGCTCTCATACTCACGCCCTCTTTTGGCAATCCTGCTCACCAAAGTAGGCACCGAAGCCTTCATATAAAGAAGCAAATCCGGCGGTTTGATAAAAGAGTTCATCAACTCGAACAAAGACAGATAAGTCTCATAATCCCGAGAGTTCATCAGCCCCATCGCATGCAGATTGGGGGCGAAAATATAAGCGTCCTCATACAAAGTACGGTCTTGAACCATGTTCTCGAAACTGTTTCGCGAGTCAATGACATGCTTGAATCTCTTATGCAGGAAATAAATCTGCAAATTAAAAGACCAACGCCTCATATCCTCGTAGAAATTCGCAATATAGGGATTATCGTCCACCTGTTCGTAAATTGCTGTCCATTTGAAATGCTTAGCCAACAGCTCTGTAAGAGTTGTCTTTCCGCAACCAATGTTTCCTGCTATCGCAATATGCATGATACTCTCGCTTGATTAGATTACAAACCAAGTGCAAAGATATGAAGAAAAACCGAAAGAACAAATCACCAAGCTCTTTTTACCGCCTAAAAACCCACTCCCTTTCACACCAAGCCCATATCACCTTCAAACCAAAGGCCGTTTTAGAAAATTAAAAGGGCGAAAGAAAAAATTCAAACGGCGTTTCCGTCGAGCGAAAGGGCGTTTGAGAAAAGGGGCTTGGGGCTTTGTTTTTGTTTTTCGCTTTTTCCGGGGTGGGAAAAAGGCTAAAAAGACGTATCTTTGCCGAGGATTTCGTTAGTGAACGGGGTTCGGAAAATTCATGGAATTGTTATGTTGAAATATATTTTGAGAGTATCGTTTTTTTGCTGCATTTTTTTGTCGCCTTTCTTTGTGTGCGGGCAGCAGATTTACAGTGAGGATAGTTTGGAGTTTGAATATACGGCTTTGCAGTTGGAGGTGGAGAGTCTTCGTAAGGAGGTTGTCGGTTTGAATGAAAGCATAGATGCTTTGAAAAACCGCAATAAGGAATTGCATTTGATAAATGATACGCTTACTGTGGTGAATAATGAGATAAACAAGCAGTTGAGCGAGAAGAATGCTTTGTTGGAAGAGAAAATCCGCATATTGCAGCAAAAGGAAATTCTTTTTGCGGAAAAGGAACAGCTGTATAAGGAGGCTATAAGTAATTCCAATGTGGATAAAGCGAAGGTTGAGGGTTTGGTGGAGGCTAAGAATGCGAGCATAGAGGGTAAGGATAAGGAGATTTCGTTATTGCAGAAGAGTATCAACGAGAAAGAAAATCATATTTCCACCAAGGATATGCAGTTAAAGCAGATGTCGGCGGAACGGGATAAGTATTTCGTGATGTCGGATACGCTTCGCGAGCAGCTGAAAGAGGCTCAGATAGTGATTTTGAAGCGTGAGGAGGAATTGAAATACACAAAGAAACGTGCCGAAGAGGCGGAGGCAAAGGTGGAAAGGGCTACGGGCAGGAAGAAAAAAGTGAGAGTAATTCAGGGATTGGCAATGCACTTTTCTCCTATGCCGGACTGGATTATCAGACCGAGGATAAATGCAGCAAAAGAGTACAAGAACTTTATAGAGAACGCCAATGCAGGAACGGTGGATTTTGATTTGGTGGTGGGTGCTTCGGTAATGCTTTTGGATTTAACGAAGAACGGAGAGAAGTTTACGCAGGATTTGGGAATATACGTGGGCTTCGGAGGCAACAATCTTTTCAAGAACTTCTATTTAGGTCCTTCTTATAAGTTCCTTGACTTCTTTCATCTTTCTATCGGAGTGAAGATGGCTCAATATACCGTGCTTGCAGATGGTTATAAAGTCGGAGACGAACTGCCTGTCGGTTGGGCAATTCCCACAGCCAAGAAATGGATAATCACACCTTACATTTCACTTTCTTTCGATTTGGATTTCATTTCATATATAGGTAAAAAATAATACGCATATGAAGACACTGATTAAAAATGCACTGATTGACGGCATTGAACAGGATTTGTTGATTGAGGATAGTCTTATTCGCAAAAAAGCAAAAGGAATAGAGGAGGGAGATGCGGAGATTGTGAACGCCGAAGGCAAGGCTGTCATTCCTGCTTTCTACAATATGCACACTCATGCGGCAATGGCTTTGTTGAGGAGTTATTCCGAGGATAAGCCTTTGTTTGATTGGTTGAACAATATATGGAAAAGGGAAGCAGAACTGACGGCTGAGGATATTTATAACGGAACACGGCTTGCGATATTGGAGATGATAAAAAGCGGAACGGTGTTCTTTGCGGATATGTATTGGCATAACGAAGCTGTTGTGAGAGCTGCTCAAAGCATGGGCATAAGAGCCGATGTCGGAATCTGCTTGATGGATTCTTTGGGTAAAGAGGTAATAAAGCAGAAATCGGACTTCGCAAAGAGTTTCCGCAAAGACGAAAATTCTTTGGTCTCCATAGGTATTGCTCCTCATGCAGTATATACATGCAGCAGCGAATTGTATCGCAGGAGCTTCGAATTGGCAAGAGAACACGGCTTGTTGTTTCATACGCATTTGGCAGAGACCGAGAAGGAAGTGGCAGATTGCTTACAACAACACGGTAAAACGCCTGTGGAGTACCTTTATGATTTGGGGGTTCTCGATGAGCAAACATTGGTTGCCCATTGCGTTCACCTCAATGAGAGGGATATGGAACTGCTTGCCGAAAGCAAGGCAACGCTTGTGCATAATCCATGTTCCAATATGAAGCTCGCTTCCGGCGTATTCGATTCGGAAGCCGTAATGCGAAAAGGTTGCAGAATTGCATTGGGAACGGACGGCAATTCATCGAACAATAATCTCTCGATGATGGAGGAAATGAAATTTGCATCGCTGCTTGCCAAGGTGCATTACATGAATCCTACGGCAGGAAAGGCGGAAGAGGTCATGCGTTGGGCGACGCAGAACGGTGCAAGGGCGGTAGGATTGAATGCAGGCAGGATTGAGGAAGGTGCTTTGGCGGATATTCTGATTGTGAAGCTCGATAATGAAAGACTTGTGCCGAATAACGACCTTGTTTCCAACATTGTTTATTCTGCCGATACGAGATGTATCGACAGCGTGATGTGTAACGGAAAGTTCTTGATGAAAGACGGTCATGTCGATAAGGAGGAGGAAATCATAGCGACGGCTCGCAAATACGAATAAAGGGAATATATTTCCGATGAAGAGATTTCGATTTGTCCTTTCAGCGTTTCTTCTGAGCATGGCTTTGTGCGGCTTTGCTCAAAGAGGCAATGAGATAAAGTGGATAAGAGTCGAGGGCGGCAGTTTTATGATGGGTTGCAAGAGTGGTGAGGAAGATTGTTACCCCGATGAGGAAGAACACAGCGTCAGGGTATCTTCTTTTGAAATATCGGCATACGAAGTAACAGTTGCGGAGTTTCGCTACTATTGTGAGCAGACAGGACGGAGCATGCCCAAGGAACCTACCTTCGGTTGGCAGGACGAACATCCTATTGTCAATGTTTCATGGCAGGAGGCTGCGGATTATGCAAAATGGATAGGCGGACGATTGCCGACGGAAGCCGAATGGGAGTTCGCAGCACGCGGAGGGATAAAAAGCAAAGGATACAAATATTCAGGAAGCGACAATCCGTTTGAAGTCGGTTGGTGTTATGAGAACTCCGAAGCAAGCACCCACCCTGTCGGAATGAAGAAAGCAAACGAGCTTGGCATTTATGACATGAGCGGAAACGCATGGGAATGGTGCAGTGATAACTATGGAATTTATTATTATAAGGAAAGCCCGAAAGATAATCCCAAAGGACCGAAAGAGGGCTTGGGAAAATGCAACCGAGGGGGCTGTTTCAATTTCGATCACAAGGTTATGATGAATACGCATCGCCGAGGCTGTGGAGACGAAAGCATTGGCATCGGCACAGGATTTCGTGTTGCGAGAGACATAAGAAGATAAGATAAAACGAAAGAAAAAGAAAGCCCTCGGAAACGAGCTTCCGAGGACTTCTAAAAGAGAAAAAATCAAAAATAACCTTATTTCATATTGGTGAAAACGTTCACCACATCATCGTCTTCTTCCAAACGGTTGACCAACTTCTCGACATCTTCCTGCTCTTCTGCAGTCAGTTCTTTCATATCGTTGGGAATGCGTTCAAAACTGAACGATTTGATTTCAAAGCCGCCGTCTTCGAGATATTTTTGGATAGGTCCGAAAGCCGAAAAGTCGGCATAGATGAATATTTCGTCCCCATCGGCAAAGCATTCGTCCACTCCGTAATCTATAAGCTCCAATTCCAATTCCTCCATGTCGATTCCCTCTTTCATTGCAACCTTAAAGTTACATTTTCTTTCAAAGAGAAAATCCAACATGCCCGATGTGCCGAGTGAACCGTTACCTCTGTTGAATGCTGCCCTCACATTGGCAACCGTTCTCGTAGGATTATCGGTTGCAGTCTCCACAAGGACAGCTATTCCGTGTGGTCCGTAACCCTCATACACCACTTCCTTATAGTCTGCCGTATCTTTGGAGATGGCTCTCTTGATTGCTCTGTCCACATTGTCCTTCGGCATATTCTCGTTCCTCGCCGTTTGTATCAGCAACCTCAAACGAGGATTGGCATTAGGGTCTGCACCACCTGCTTTTACCGCAATTTCAATTTCCTTGCCCAAACGAGTAAAGGTTCTCGCCATATTGCCCCAACGTTTGAGCTTTCTCGCCTTTCTGTATTCAAATGCTCTTCCCATTATATGATGTTTTACTTTTCTACCATGTCGTTTCTTTGATTGAAGCCGCAAAATTACGAATTTTCAAACAGTTTTCACTCCGCCGGAAGAGAAAAACATATAATTCCTATGCCGTGTTGTTTTGCTGAATGGCAATAAATGAGTACTTTTGCAAAGTGAACAGTAATTCAAACAGTAATTCAGAATATTCGATATGAAAATCAGACACATTTTTACGGTGGTATTTTTTGTTCTGCTGGGCTTTGCAGGCAACCTTTTCTCACAAAGCGGCAGGCATTCTTTGACAAGGGAAAATATAAGCCTCGTTCTACCTGATGATTGGCTTGCAACCAAGCTCGGAAAGAAGATGGGAGATTTCGGATTGAGGCTTACAAAGCGGAATAATGTCGCTTTCATGGAGATAAACTGCACACGCCGCGTATTGGATCTCACAAGCAAGATAACCACTCTTGCTTCCGAACGCAGCAATAAAGAAACCTTTGATTACATGCAGATAGACGATGTACGCAATGCAAAACTCGGCAAAATGAATGCCGAATTGCTTGTCTATACAAACACATATCTGACAGACAGTTACCGTGGAGGAATTTATGGTTTGGTGGATAACGGATACACTTACACTATAGAGTTCTATGGAGCGGACACTCCGGAAGGCAGAGCGGAGATTGAAAACATCTTGAAGTCGATAAAGATAGACCAACCTTTGAAAGAAGATAATATGGTGGTGTTGGAAGAGAGTTTTGTGCCTAAGGATTGGAATATTGCAGAGGAAAACGAAAGCGATACAGCAGTTTCCGACAATGATAAGACGAAAAAAGAGAAAGTAAAAACGCCTGAAAGAAAGCTAAGCAAAGAAGAGAAAAAGCTCGAAAAGGAAAAAGAGAAACGTTTGAAAGAAGAAACGAAGAAAGTAGAGCAAAAGAAAAAAGAATTGGAGAAAAAGAAAAAACAAAAAGCCAAAGACGACAAACGAGCTGCCGAAAAGAAGAAAAAAGCCATGAAAGCTAAGAAGGACGACAGCGAAGTAAAAGAGGCTTTGCGGAAAGTCGGGAATAAGAACGAAGAAACCAAATAAGGCTGCCCCGATACCGTCTTACAGAAACGATAAAGAAAAAACACTCTACGCCGAATGAAGAATTGCGGATTGCATTTTGAAATTTTCATTTTCTGCTTATGTTCTTTCCTTTCGGCATTTGAAAGTTCGGCACAGTTCGTTTACCAAGACCGCTCTTTCAAAGAAACAATTTTCAAGCCCGAAGAAAAGCAACTGCTCTTCAATATCTATAACCAAGACTTCTTCGTGGATAATGAATACACCGGAGTAAAAACCGCAGGCTACACTCTGCCGGGTTTTCGTCTCACTCCCACTCTATCATACGGCATAAGCGACAATCTCTTCATAGAAGCAGGACTCTCCGCCTTGCGTTTTCACGGAGCGGAACACTATCCCTGCATAATCTATGCCAAACTCCCCGATTGGAAAAGCTATCAATATTCAAAAGGCTTGCATCTTATACCGTATTTTCGAGCAGTATGGTTCATAAATCCCTATTCATCTCTGACCTTCGGCAATATAGAAAACCTAAACTCGCATTTCCTGCCCGAACCTCTCTATAATTTTGAAAACACCTTTGCTTCCGACCCCGAAGCAGGGCTGCAACTGAAAATAAACACAAAGCATAACCGCACCGATATATGGCTTAACTGGCAGAGTTTCGTCTTTGGCAAGGATATTCACCAAGAAGCATTCACCTTAGGCATAAACACCCAAAGCAGAATACTCTTTAATAATGAGAAATTCGAGCTTACCTTCCCGCTTTCCGCCCTTGTGCAGCACCTCGGAGGCGAAAACCTAAGCGGAAATTTCAATACGGAATCATGGGTTAACCTCTCCTTGGGTCTGAAACTCGCAAGACATATAGGCAAACACATGCATATCTCCTCGGGTTGCGATTTCCTTTATTACAAATCCCTGTCCGAAAGCACACTCATGCCCTTTCACGAAGGTTGGGCATACTTTCCTTACATAGAAACCTCATACAAGAAATTTAATATCAAACTCGCATTCTACGACAGCAAAGACTTTGTCAGCCTTCTCGGCAGTCCGCACTTCAACAACTTCTCCACTTTTAACATTTTCTTAACAGTAAACGCACCGCGATCCATCT
>OQVP01000811.1_pt1 | contig 11571 bp, 8 predicted proteins | sample 1691541 | NCBI WGS metagenome assembly OQVP01 (sample SAMN03418258, study PRJEB22391) | human gut metagenome | biome: human-gut; feature: organic feature; material: feces | host: Homo sapiens | place: Tanzania | collected 2013-01 | reverse complement strand
TCTCGGAAATCCTCGAGCCGTATCTGGTTGTCTTAAACAGCCTGCCGAAATCCGCACTTGCTCCTCTTTTTATCGTATGGCTGGGCACCGGCAGCCTTACCATCGTGGTTGCGGGTATCTCCGTTGCCGTGTTCGGCTCCATCATCAGCCTGTATACCGGTTTTAAGAGCGTGGATGCGGAAAAAATCACCCTGATTTACACCCTCGGCGGCAGTAAAAAGGATGCCTTTACAAAAGTGGTTCTGCCCGCCAGTATTCCTACGGTTTTAAGCACCATGAAGGTGAACATCGGTCTTGCCCTTGTCGGCGTCATTATCGGCGAATTTCTGGCTGCCAGACGCGGACTCGGCTATTTAATCATCTACGGTTCCCAGGTGTTTCAGATGCACATGGTTATCACTTCTATTATTCTTCTCTGCCTCATTGCCATGGGGTTGTATCTATCCATCGGCTATGCCGAGCACTTCTATAAAAAGAAAACCGGAATCAAATAATTCCGGTTTACATAAAATTTGTGGTTGCTTTTTTTCCGTTTACCAAGTATAATAATTTTTGTTGTATTTCTGCTGAAATAGCTCAGTTGGTAGAGCACTTCACTCGTAATGAAGGGGTCGTGGGTTCGAGTCCCATTTTCAGCTTATAAAAAAGATGCCAGAAGGCATCTTTTTTGTTGTAAAAAACTCCGGCATCTGCCAGCCGGAGTCTTTAGCTTTATTTCTGATGTACGTCAATCTGCGGGAAGGGAATGGAAATACCGGCTTCATCCAGGGTGTATTTCACCCGTTCCGTCAGTCTCCACCTGGTCTTCCAGTAATCCTCCTGCTTTACCCAGCAGCGCAGGCAGAGCTTCACGGCAGAATCGCCCAGTTCGTCCACATAGACAAACATCTCTTCTTTTTTAAGGGTAGCTGGGTCTTCCTTCAACAGATCCGTCAGCACCTTCTTGGCTTCCCTTAAGTCTGTATCGTAGGCAACGCCCACCGGCACATCCAGACGTCTCTTCGCTTTTTCCGTCACATTGGTCATACTGGTATTTGCCAGTGTACCGTTGGGAAGAATAATCACCTTATTGTCATAGGTGGTAAGCTTGGTGTAAAAAAGCTGGATTTCCGTTACGGTTCCCTCGTTTCCCTTGTTGTCCTCCACAATGTAATCTCCCACTTTAAAGGGCTTTAAGAGCAAAATCAGCACACCGCCTGCGAAATTGGACAAACTGCCCTGAATGGCAAGACCGATTGCCACACCGGCGGAGCCGAGCACTGCCACGATGCTGGCGGCATCCACGCCGAAGCTGCCCGCAATGAGGAATACCAGAAGCATATATAATGCCACTTTCACAAAAGAGTCCGTAAACTGGATGACTCCCACATCCGCTTTTGCCTTTGTCATGGACTTCTTTACGATTCTGCGCACTAACTTGATAATCTGGGCTCCAATCATAAAGGCAAGGATGGCAAGCACAATGCGGATACCTAAAGAAAGCGCCTTTTCCGGCAGGGTTTCAAAGAATTTTTCAAAAACGGATGCCTGCTTCGTAACCTGCTGCCACTCATCCTCCAGTGTGGCGGTAAGACAAATTCCTGTCATCGTATTCATATCCGTTCAAACCTTTCTGTTATCTGTCTTTTTCTCCGGTCTTATTTGCCGGACGGAACTCCAAAATGCTTACGGACAAAGGAGCCAGGGTAATGGATACGGAGTAGGGCCTGTCGTCCCATTCCTTCTTTACCGCTCTCTTGGCGCGCTTGTTTACCATGCCGCTGCCGCCGAATTCCTCTGCATCCGTATTTAAAATTTCCTTGTAGCTGCCTTCATACGGCACACCGATTTTTACCTGCTTTTCCACGCCGGAGAAATTGGCTGCCACCACAAGAAGGCTTTCCTTCTTTCTGGTTCTTCTCATAAAGGTAAGCAGATTTTCCGCACTGTTTATGCTGTTAATCCAGGCAAAGCCTTCCGGCTTGTCGTCCCACTCATACAGGGCGGGCTTTGTGGTGTAGAGTTCATTTAATTTTTTCACCAGCGCTGCCATGCCTTTGTGGTCGGGATATTTTAACAGCTCCCATTCCGTCTGGCGCATCTCATTCCATTCGGAAAATTCGCCGATATCCTGTCCCATAAACAAAAGCTTTCTGCCGGGATGGGTGAACATATACGCATAGGTCAGACGTAGGTTGGCAAATTTCTGCTCCCGCTCTCCGGGCATTTTGCCCAGCATGGAGGACTTGCCGTGTACGGCTTCGTCATGGGAGAATACCAGCATGAATTTTTCACTGTATGCATAAATCATGCTGAAGGTCAGCTCGCTGTGATGATGGCTTCTGAAATACGGGTCATACTTGATATAATCCAGATAATCATTCATCCAGCCCATATTCCACTTCAGATCAAAGCCCAGTCCGCCGTCTTCAAGGCTGCCCGTTACCATGGGCCATGCCGTGCTTTCCTCCGCGATACGCAATACACCGGGATTTCGCTTGCCCATCATGGAATTTAAGTGCTTAATGAGCTCCACTGCCTCTAAGTTTTCATTGCCGCCGTAAATATTTGCCGTCCATTCGCCCGGATTTCTGCCATAATCCAGATACAACATGGAAGCCACCGCATCCATACGGATACCATCCGCATGGAATTTCTCCACCCAGAACAGCGCATTGGCAATCAGATAGTTGGAAACCTCCGGCCTGCCGTAGTCAAATACCAGGGTACCCCAGTGCGGATGGGAACGTCTCTGTTCGTCCGGGTTCTCATACAGACAGGTGCCGTCAAAGGAGGACAGCCCGTAAATATCTCTCGGGAAGTGTGCCGGTACCCAGTCCAGAATCACGCCGATGCCCGCTTTGTGCAGCTCGTTCACAAAATACATGAAGTCCTCGGGCGTGCCGTATCTGGCGGTCGGCGCATAATAACCGATAACCTGATAGCCCCAGGAAGCATCTAAGGGATGCTCCATAACCGGCATCAACTCCACATGGGTATAGCCCATTTCCTTTACATAGGGAATCAGCTTGTCCGCAATTTCCCGGTAATTGGCATATTCTTCGTCATCCTTTGGTGCAAGGAAGCTGCCCAGATACAGTTCGTATACACTGATGGGCGCATTTTCCTTCTGGAAGGTCTTTCTCTTTTTGATAAACTCTTTATCTTCCCACTTAAAGTTCCGCAAATCCGCTACCACCGATGCCGTTTCCGGGCGGAGCTGCGCCGCATTGCCGTAAGGATCGGCTTTCAGATACGTCAGTCCGGTTTTCAGTTTGATTTCGTATTTGTAGTTATCCCCCGCCTTTACGCCAGGAATAAAGATTTCAAAAATACCGCTGGGAAGCTTTCTCATCTGATGCACTCTGCCGTCCCAATGATTGAAATCCCCCACAGTGCTCACACGCAGGGCATTCGGTGCCCACACGGCAAAATACACACCGTCCTCTCCGTCTAAGTTCAAGGGATGGGCGCCTAACTTTTCATAAACCGTATAATGTACGCCCATTGCGAATTTTTCCTCATCCTCCGCCGTAATCAGGCATTCGTGGCGGTAGGCATCCTGCATAGTTTCCACACTGCCGTTTTCATAGGACACAATGTAACGGTATGCTCCCACATTCTTGACAGGCAGCCAGACTGCAAAAAATCCGTCGTCATCCGCAAGCTCCATTTCTTTTTCCGCCATATCCCTGGTAAGCTGCAGGGTCACCTTTTGTGCCCCCGGGAAAAATGCCTGAATCAGCGTGCCGTTGCCCTGTACATGCGGTCCCAGTGTTGCATGCGGGTCCTGCGACTCCGAATAAATAATCTCCTCTATCACAGGCCAGTTCATCATTTTATATAATTTCTTTGTCATATTGCCCCTCCCAGGTAAGTATTCTAAAAAGTATGTATAAACAGTCCGCTTCTTAACTTCGGCTCAAACCAGGTGGATTTGGGCGGCATGAGCAGTCCTGCATCCGCAACGGAAAACAACTCCCCAATAGATGTGGGATACATGGAAAATGCCACTCTGCAGTCGCTTTCCGTACGTTTCTTTAACTCTTTCAGTCCCCGGATGCCTCCTACGAAATCTATCCGTTTGTCGGTCTTGGGGTCCCCGATACCGAGTATGGGGGAAAGCAGATAGTCCTGCAGCAGGGAAACATCCAGCCCCTTCACAGGGTCATCGCTTCGGAACTCTTCTTTTACGGTAAGAAGATAGCCCTTTCCGTCCAGATACATGCCCACTTCGCCTTTTTTTGCCGGTTTCACCGGTTCCGCGCCTTTTTCTTCCACGGTAAAGCATTTTTCAACAGCGGAAAGAAAGGCTTCCGGGGTAAGACCGTTTAAGTCCTTCACCACACGGTTATAGTCCATAATCATCAGTTCACTGTCGGGAAACACTACGGAAAGAAAATAATTGAACTCCTCTTCACCGGTGTAATCCGGGTGTTCGGCTCTTCTTTTTAAGCCCACCTTTACAGCGGAAGCCGCCCTGTGATGGCCGTCCGCAATATAAAGGCTGTCCATCTCCTTAAAAATCCGGGCTATTTCCTCCTGCATGCCTTCATCCGCAATCCGGTATACCCTGTGGGTAATGCCGTCCTCTGCGGTAAAATCATAAAGGGGCTTTTCTTCTTTTCCTTTTTTAATCAGCGCCTGCAAATCCGCTCTGTCCCGGTATGCCAAAAAGATGGGACCGGTCTGGGCGCTTAAGGTATCCACATGGCGGATACGGTCTTCCTCTTTATCCGCGCGGGTATTTTCATGCTTTTTAATGACATTTCTGCAATAGTCGTCAATGGAGGCACAACCTACCACACCGGTCTGGCTTCTGCCGTTCATCACAAGCTCATACAGATAAAAACAGGGCTTGTCCTCTGTTATATATTCGCCCTTCTCCACCTGTTCAGTAAGAAGCTCCTTCGCTCTTTTGTACACCCGTTCATCATAGGTATCCACGTCATCCGGTAAAGTGGTCTCCGCCCGGTCAATCCTAAGAAACGAATGAGGTGCATCCTTTACCGCCTCCTTTGCTTCTTTCCGGTTATATACATCATACGGCAATGCCGCTATCTTTTCCGCCATACCGTCGGCAGGACGCAGCGCCGTAAAAGGTCTTATTGTCGCCATCAGCCATTCCTCCTACTGTTTACTACCTTTATTTTAGCAAAAATACCTATACACCACAAGACAATGTATGATAAAATATCGGGGAAAAGAGGTGAAATCAATGACCGCAGATGACAGAAAATTTTTATCCCGCATCAATAAATATAAAGAAAACCTGAAAAAAGACATGGGACCCCAAAAGGTACAGATGCCTGCGCAGCTTTTGGACAAGCTCCGTCCCATTATGGAGGAAATCGCTGCCGAACAGGGTGTTTCCGTAGAAGACGTACTGGTCCGCTACATGGATTTGCAGAGCGAGGCAGCTCTTCTTTCCAACAATACCGTATTAAAAGGCATTGACGGCATAGGTCCCGACGGCAATCCTTTTTTATTTAACTGAAAAAAACCTCAGGTACTTTTTGCACCTGAGGTTTTTGCTTTTTCATGTTTTGTACTGTCTATGACTTATAACCGTTTCCTTATTTCACTAATCTTACACGGAATACACCGTCAATCGCAGAAAGGCTGTCTACAATGTCCTTGGTGGGCGTGCTCTCCACATCAATCATGGTATAAGCCACTTCTCCTCTGGATTTGTTGGTCATATCGGTAATGTTGATGCCGTTGTCGCCTAAACAGGAGGTGAACTTACCGATCATGTTGGCAATATTCTTGTGGAAGATAGCAATTCTTCCTGCCTGTGCGCAGACGCCCATATCGCAGTTGGGATAGTTTACACTGTTGCGGATGTTGCCGTTTTCCAGATAATCCATCATTTCCTGTACTGCCATTACCGCACAGTTGTCCTCGGACTCTTCGGTGGAAGCGCCCAGGTGCGGAATGACGATGCATCCCTTTTTGCCTGCTGTGGTGGCATTGGGGAAATCGGATACATACCTGCGTACCTTGCCGCTTTCGATGGCGTCCAGCACGTCCTGCTCGTTTGCCAGAAGGTCTCTTGCAAAGTTAAGGAGAATAACGCCGTCCTTCATCATACCGATGGCTTCTTTGTTGATCATACCCTTTGTGGAGTCTAACAGAGGCACATGGATGGTGATGTAATCACAGGTTTTGTAAATCTCTTCCACATTCAGCACATGCTTTACATCTCTGCTTAAGCTCCATGCTGCGTTTACGGAAAGATAAGGGTCATAGCCGTATACCTCCATGCCGAAATGTCTGGCAGCATTGGCTACCTTAACGCCGATGGCTCCAAGTCCGATTACACCTAATTTCTTGCCGGCAAGCTCGGTACCCGCAAAGTTCTTCTTTTCTTTTTCGGCAGTCTTTGCAATATTTTCATCGGAAGCATTTTCCTTTACCCATTCGATACCGCCTACTACATCTCTGGCTGCAAGCAGCATGCCCGCAAAAACCAGTTCTTTTACGCCGTTGGCATTGGCACCGGGTGTGTTGAATACCACGATACCTTTTTCTGCACATTTGTCCAGAGGAATGTTGTTGACACCGGCACCGGCTCTTGCTACGGCAAGCAGGCTGTCGGGAAGTTCCATCTCATGCATGGAAGCGCTTCTTACGAGAATGCCTTCCGCATTGTTGATATCCTCTGTCTTTGCATAATCTGCACTGAAATTATCAAGACCCACTTTGGAAATGGGATTTAAGCAATAATACTGAAACATTTTTCTATCCAGACCTTTCTCAATTAGGCATTGTTTTTTTCAAATTCTTTCATGAACTCCACAAGCTTCTCCACGCCTTCAATGGGCATTGCATTGTAGATGCTTGCACGCATACCGCCGACGGTTCTGTGTCCCTTTAAGTTAACAAAGCCGGCTTCGGTTGCTTCCTTCACGAATTTGGCATCCAGTTCTTCGCTTCCCGTTACAAAAGGAACGTTCATTAAGGAACGGTCTTCTTTTCTGACAGTGCCCTTGAAGAGCTTGCTTTCGTCTAAGAAATCATACAGAACCTTTGCTTTCTTTTCGTTGTATTCTTTCATGGCTGCAAGGCCGCCGCGCTTCTTTAACCACTTGAATACCTTGCCGCAGATATAAATGCCGTATGCAGGCGGTGTGTTGTACATGGAACCGTTGTCTGCATGAATTTTATACTTGAACATGGTCGGTGTGCCGGGCAGAACGTCCTCGGTAATCAGGTCTTCCCTGATGATAACGATAACCACGCCTGCCGGTCCGATGTTCTTCTGGACACCGCCGTAGATAACACCGTATTTGGTTACGTCCACGGGCTCGGATAAGAAGCAGGAAGACACATCTGCTACCAGGGGCTTACCCTTGGTATTGGGAAGGGTCTTGAACTTGGTTCCGTAAATGGTATTGTTTTCACAGATATAAACGTAGTCCGCATCTTCGCTGATGGGTAAATCGGAGCAATCCGGTATGTAAGAGAAGGTCTTGTCTTCACTGGATGCAATCTTGTTGGCTTTGCCGTAAATGCCTGCTTCCTGGTATGCCTTCTTTGCCCACTGGCCGGTTACAATATAATCAGCAACCTTGTTCTTCATCAGATTCATGGGAATCATGGCGAACTGTGAACTTGCACCGCCCTGTAAAAAGAGCACTTTATAATTATCCGGAATATTCATCAGGTCTCTTAAATCAGCTTCAGCTTCCTTGATGATTTTCTCATAGGTTTTAGATCGATGGCTCATTTCCATCACGGACATGCCACTGCCCTGATAATCTAACATTTCATCTGCTGCTTCCTGTAACACTTCTTCCGGTAATACTGCCGGACCTGCTGAAAAATTGTAAACTCGCACGGTTACTACCTCCTCATTTTATGTAAATGGCTTTCTGTATAAAAATACACATCAGCATTTCCTTATTGTAAACTTTTCGGACGCTTTAGTCAACTGCATGGATAAATTATTTTCCAAAATCAGTAAAACATTACCACGGGTGTGCCGATTACCACCATGTCGTAAAGCTCGCCCGCTTTGTCCTTCGGTATATTAATGCAGCCGTGGGAACCGCTTTTTAAGTAAATTTCCCCGCCGAATTCCCTCCGCCAAGTGGCATCATGCAGACCGATATTGCCGTTGACCGGCATCCAGTAATTCACCGGTGTAGCGTATCCCGGGCCTCGTAAGGTGCGGTTTTTCTGCTTGCCGTACACGTAATTTACGCCCGCCGGGGTGTCCCACTTCCGGCTCATGTTGCCGGTTACCACATCCGTTTCCAGCTTTAAGACGCCATCCTCATAATAATACAGCTTCTGTTCTCCCATATCCACTTCCACATAGGTGGTAAGCAGGTCCTTCTTTCCTCTCACATACGCCTGCTTCTTATAAGAAGGAATATGCTTTCCGCTCTGTAAGGCATCCTGCCCGGGCTGCAGGTTTCCGTCCGCAAAATTCTCTTCCCCGGAAGATGTTTGAATGTCCGCACTGCCGAAGTAATCTTTTAAGAAAGCGATTTCCGCTTCTCTGTCCAGCTCGTTGCCGTAGGTGCCTCCTTCTATTTCTATGTCTTCTCCTCTCGTGGCATGAAAGAAATGCGGTTTGCCGTAGGTATCGTACTCCGCAGCCAGACTGTCCACGAAGGCAGTGATGCCCTCTTCGTTTACCACCGGCCAGCCGTTTTCCATAGTAAATTTTCCGCCGTTGCAGATTAAAAAATCCGCCGTAATTTCCGGTGTCAGCACCACATCCCCGTCCCCCATATCATAAGTCAGGCTGCGGTTCTGGAATGTCTCCACCGTTTTCCATACCATAAGGGTTTTTTCCATTTCGGACGTATAGGGCAAATCCTCATAGCATTCCGAAACATCTATGGAAAGGTTTCCGGCAAGCAGACTGTCTGTCAGAACCTGCCGCATTTTTTCTTCCTGCAGGGCGTTCTTCCTGCCGTCATAGAGTACATATGCCCGTTCTTTCCGGATTTCCAGCACCGGTTCCTTCCGGTTATTGGCAAAGAAACCGTTTTTCTCCAAAGCGTTAAGCAGTGCCTCTTCGGAAAAAGAAATCTCCGGGGAAATCTTCTTATTTCCGCCGGTAATCGCTTCTATTCCCCACAGAAATACCGATTGACTACTCTGGACAATTTTAAGCTGACTTATATAGTCAACCTTATAATTTACGGAAGAAAGCGGGATTTCATAGGAATTTCCGTATAAATCCGTTACGGTAAAGGATCTGCCGTTATACTCCCCGGTCAATTCGCTGTTTATCTCTTCCACTGACTTTCCGGTACAATAAACCCCATTAATAAATTTCCCCATGCCAAAGCTCTGCCTGTAATATATCCCTGTCACATAGTACAGGGATATAAGCAGGCAGATACCAAAAAAGCATAGGGATTTTACGGGAAACTTATTCTTTTTCTTCATGGTACATTTTATGCATTTCTTTTTACTTCATTATGCATTTTTCTTATTCAGGTCATCCTCATCAAATGCATCACTTATAGGTGCTCCTGCAGGAACCATGGGGAATACCTTGTCATCCTCTGGAATCATGCAGTCTAACACACCCGGGCCGCCTGCGGCAAGCGCCTTGCGCAGAGCCGGTTCCACTTCTTCTTTTTTCGTAATACGGATTGCCGTACAGCCGAGTCCCTCTGCCACCTTACAGAAGTCCACTGCATCCTCCAGTACGGTCTGGGAATATCTGTGACCGTAAAACAGAGTCTGCCACTGGCGCACCATACCCAGTACATGGTTGTTGATGACCACCTGGATAATGGGGATTTTGTAACGGCTTGTGGTTGCCAGCTCGTTCATATTCATACGGAAGCAGCCGTCACCGCCGATATTAATACAGATTTTATCCGGTCTACCCATCTTTGCGCCGATGCAGGCTCCCAGTCCGTAGCCCATGGTACCGAGACCACCGGAGGACAGGAAGGTTCTGGGCTCCGTATATTTGTAATACTGTGCCGCCCACATCTGATGCTGCCCCACATCCGTAGTAATGATTGCCTTTCCTTCCGTCACCTTATAGATTTCTTCCATGATGTACGGGCAGGAAAGAACATCCTCGTGGTACTTAAGGGGATATTTTTCTTTTAATTCTTTGATATGTGCCATCCATTCTTTATGCTCTTTTCTCTCAAGCATGGGGAGTAAATCCGTAAGAACGGCTTTCATATCGCCTACTACGCTGGCATACGCCGGAATATTCTTATCGATTTCTGCCGCATCAATATCAATGTGCAGAACCTTGGCGTTCTTGGCAAAGGTTGCGGGATTTCCAATCACACGGTCGGAGAAACGCGCCCCCAGCGCAATCAGAAGGTCACATTCGCTGACGCCGAAATTGGAAGCCTTGGTTCCGTGCATACCAATCATGCCGGTATAACGCTCTGCCGTTCCGTCAAAGCCGCCCTTACCCATCAGGGTATCGCATACCGGTGCGTCAATCTTTTCCGCAAATTCGGCTGCTTCCTTGGCAGCACCGGACAAAATGGTGCCTCCGCCCAGGTAAATAAAGGGCTTCTTTGCCTGATTGATAAGCTCTGCCGCTTTTTCCAAATCTTCTTTCGTATAGCGGTTGATTTTTTCCGCTTCTTCCGGTTTCTCCGGGGTGTATTCATAGGTTGCGGCGGTTACATCCTTGGTGATGTCCACCAGTACCGGTCCGGGTCTGCCGGACTTTGCAATCTTAAACGCTTTCCGGATAGTATCCGCCAGAATGCGGATATCCTTTACAATATAACCGTGTTTCGTAATCGGCATGGTAACACCTGCAATATCCACTTCCTGGAAAGTATCCTTGCCCAGCAACGGCAGGTTTACATTTGCCGTAATGGCTACCATGGGTACGGAATCCATATAGGCGGTGGCAATACCGGTTACTAAGTTGGTAGCTCCCGGTCCGCTGGTTGCCAGACAGACACCGACCTTACCGGTGGCTCTGGCATAACCGTCCGCCGCATGGGCAGCGCCCTGCTCATGGGAAGTCAGGATATGGGTGATTTCATCACTGTGTTTGTATAATGCATCGTAAATATTTAAGATCGTGCCTCCGGGATAACCGAAAACGGTATCCACGCCCTGCTCTTTCAAACACTCAATTACAATTTCTGAACCTGTAAGCTGCATCTTTTTTTCTCCTTGTCCCGTATTATTTCTTGATTTCCAGGATAGCGCCGCGGTTGCCGCTGGTAACAAGCTCATGGTATCTTGCCAGATAGCCTGTGGTTACCTTGGGTTCTCTCGGCTGCCATTCTGCACGTCTCTTAGCCATTTCCTCATCGGAAATTCTGACGTTCAGTGTGTTTTCCGGGATATTGATGCTGATAATGTCGCCTTCATCTTCTCTGCTGCCATTCTGGTCTTCGGCGGTTTTCAGGTGTCCCAGCTGGCTATGGGACAGCAGACCTCCTCGCTGGGTGTAGCCGTGGGCGTGTTCTACTGGGTCATGCCCATCTGCGGCGTGATCATTCTGGTGTATTCCGTGCTGAACATTATCGGCATCGCCAACGGCTCCATCTGTCTGGATACCCCGGAGGATGCAGACTTTGCAAAGGTGGAAGCCGAAATGGCTGCCGAAGCTGACAAGGAAAACAA
>OQVP01000809.1_pt1 | contig 11600 bp, 9 predicted proteins | sample 1691541 | NCBI WGS metagenome assembly OQVP01 (sample SAMN03418258, study PRJEB22391) | human gut metagenome | biome: human-gut; feature: organic feature; material: feces | host: Homo sapiens | place: Tanzania | collected 2013-01 | reverse complement strand
CAATGCCTATGTACTCGCCATTCTTATAGGATATACCATTTTCTATTTTGACTGTATCGCTGTCGCAAACTTTCATGTAGGTATACTTAGAATTTCTATCTGTCGGCAAAACTGCATGTAAGTTCGCTTCATGGCTACAATTATTAAACTCCTTTGCAAAAATCTCATAATCCGGTCTCGGCATTTGAATATCAATATCATCATCCCACGGAATATAATCACCATGCCTGATTGCTCCAAGCATCGTTCCCCCCACCATATTATAATGAATCCCGCACTTCTTACAAATTCTGTCTACCTCTGCTATTAACTCTTTCTGAATTTCCTGAATTTTCTGGTGAAGGATAAATTTTCAATCTTACTGGCACTTGCAGCATTCCTTATCGCATATATGTTCAATCAGTTGTACAATAAGCTTTCGTATAAGATCCGGGTGGAGCGAAATCCATATGAACGGAAACGGGAATATGTAAAGAGAGTTTTTTATCTGAATGATTATGCAAAGGAAATGCGGCTGCATCCGGATGTATCACGGATTTTGTTTGAGGATTTCAAGAAAGCAAATGGAGATATTTATGAAGTAGAAAGAAAGTATGCCGGGCAACGGTTTTTCTTAAGCTTTTTGAAAAAATACATCGGGAATGACTTTATCAGTGATGTGATTTATATTTCCTATCTGGTGTATCAGGCGGCAGCGAGAAAAGTGCTTTCCTTCAGCAGTGTGGCGATCCTGTATAATTCCTTTGGAAATCTTAAGTGGAATTTGAGAATCTTTACAGACCTTTATCCGTATGCATGCGAAACCAGCCTGTATGTACAGAAGATTCTTGATTTCCTGAATACAGAATCCAGGGTTACCAGTGAGCAGAATCGGACAGTGACGAAAAAGGCCAAGGAGATCGAATTTCAAAACGTATCGTTTTCTTACCGGAAGGATGGAGAAGATATTCTAAAGGACATTTCCTTCCATATTAAACCGGGAGAGAAGATCGCATTGGTTGGGTATAACGGAGCCGGAAAGACGACATTAACCAAGCTGTTGATGCGGCTCTATGATCCGACACAGGGAGATATTCTGGTAGATGGAATTTCGATCCGGGATTATGCGGTGGAAGAATACCGTAATTCTATCGGAGCAGTTTTTCAGGACTTTAAAATCTTTGCAGGAACAGTTGCTGAAAATATCATTCTGGATGATATAGAACCGGACAGAAAAAGGGCAGAGAGCGCCCTTGAACGGAGTGGTCTGAGGGAGAGAGTCGACGGTCTGCCTGAGAAAATGGAGACACAGTTGACGACCGAATTCGCGGCAGATGGTGTCAGCCTCTCCGGTGGAGAAAGCCAGAAACTGGCGATCAGCAGAATCTTTTACAAGGATGCCGGACTGATTATTTTAGATGAACCGTCGAGTGCGCTGGATCCGATTGCAGAGTATCAGTTGAATCATTCGATGCTGGAGGCAACGGAGAATAAGACAGTGATTTTTATTTCCCACAGATTGTCTACGACGCGGCTGGCAGACCGGATTTATCTGCTTGAACAGGGAAAGATTGTGGAGCAGGGATCGCACGAAGAGCTTCTTGCGAAGGATGGCAGATATGCTGCGATGTGGAAGGCACAGGCAGGGCAGTATCTTGGCGTTTCCTGGTTGCCAAACGTTCTATCTTCGCATATGCTGATAGCAGAAGAGTAGAGCGCAGTCTGTGGTCAGCATTTGTTCCGTATGACAGGAACTGTTGGAGCAGAGGCGGAGACTGGAAAGCGAGAAGGCAGCATGATGAATCAGGACAGAGTGACAGAATACAGTGGTATAGACAGCATAGGCAATACAGCGGATAGTAGTCATACAGATAGCATAGATATGAAAATTGAGAGCAGATATTTAGAACAGGCGCTGAGGCTGCACAGACAGCATCCGGTAGTGGATATGCATCTGGATCTGGCAGGTGAGCTCGTGCTGCGACATGAGCTGGGCGAGCAGAATGTCCTGTACCACCGGTATCTTAAGAATTTTTATCAGGCAGGCATCCGGGTGATAGCCTCTTCAATTTATGTGGCAAACTGTGATCTGGACCATGCGTGGGCGAATGCGCTGATGCAGATTAAGCTTTTAAAGGGAGAGATAGTTACCTGTAATCTGGAACTTCAGAGGTCCCTGGAGAAGGAACCGCTCTATGAGAGGGTCTTGCTGATCCGGAGCCGGCAGGATCTTGCGAAGCTTCTGGATCAGAAGAATACAGAGGAAAGGGAGCTTGGAATTCTTCTTTATATGGAAGGACTCGATTGTATCGGAGAAGAGACAGACCGACTCGAGGAGCTTTTCAGGCAGGGAGTCCGTGGAGCAGCGCTTACCTGGAGCAGAAAGGATGCACTGGCAACAGGCTGCTGTAAGGCTTCGGAGCATCGTCAGATACGGGGAGGACTTACTGAAAAGGGGATGGAGACGGTCCGGAAACTGGAGGAGCTAAACATGTTTCTGGATGTGAGCCATTTAAATGATGACGGATTTACAGATGTATGCCGTATTACGACACGCCCCTTTGTGGCAACACACTCAAACAGCAGGACGATATATGACAATTACCGGAATCTGACGGATGGACAGATGCAGAAGCTGGCGCAGCAGGGCGGCATTATGGGACTGAACGGATGCCGTTACATTACGGGTTCTTTAAATGGCGGTCATCTGCTCAGAATGTGTGAGCATATTGAATATGAGACTGCAAGACTTGGAGCACAACATATCGGCTTTGGTTTTGATCTGTGTGATTCCTATGACGAGGCACGAGCCGGATTGCAGGGAAAAGAGCCGCCGGTACAGAAGAATGACTGCCTGCCGGATCATGCACGGATTCCGATGGTGACAGCAGCTCTTTTGCAGCGCGGTATGTCAGAAGAAGACATGGTTTTCATTATGGGAAAAAGCTGGATTTTGTATTTAATGGAGATGCTTCCATAAGTGAGGCGATAAGTGGAGGCAATTCTTACTTATGGTTTGCATAATCGAGGGGAATACTCTATAATCGTAAATAAAAGAAGCAGAAGTAACAGCTTAGCCATGCCCATTCATAAGCTGCCGGATTGTGCAAATTGGCTGACAAATATACGTGTTTTCCGGCAGCTTATTTCATGTCGGGCGTCCGCCCTATAGAAATGATTGTATAAGCTGCCCTTAGTGAGCAAGCTCCCACGGTCATCTTGCACAATCATTTCTGCATGGTTGAACTGTTATAAGCAGAATGCTGCACTTCGGAATATAGGGTAATTTCCGATTGGGGAAGAGCCGGAAATGGAGGGAAGGTATGAATTTACAGGAAGCAAAGGACAAGCTGCACAAGGCAGGCCAGGAGCAGGTTTTAAGATATTATGAGGAGCTTTCCGAAGAACAGAAGGAAGCACTGCTGAAGCAGATTGAGGATACGGATTTTTCAATTCTGGATGCCGTGAAGGATGGAAAGAAGGAGCCGCAGAAGGGTGTGATTACTCCCCTTGCAGCCATGCAGCTTAAGGAGATCGAAGAGAAAAAGACACAGTTCAGGGAAACCGGTTTACAGGCGATCCGTGAGGGAAAGGTTGGTGCGGTGCTTCTTGCCGGTGGAATGGGAACCAGGCTTGGATCCGATAATCCGAAGGGAATGTTTGATATCGGTGTTACAAAAGAAGTATATATTTTCCAGCGTCTCATTGAAAACCTGATGGATGTCGTGAAGGAAGCGGGGGTATTCATTCCGCTTTATATTATGACAAGTGACAAGAATCATCAGGCAACTACCGCATTTTTGAAGGAGCATGATTACTTCGGCTATGCAGCGGAGCATATCACTTTCTTTATGCAGGAGATGGCACCGGCAACCGATTATGAGGGCAAGGTTTATCTTGAAGAAAAGTGGAAGATGTCCACATCTCCGAACGGGAATGGTGGCTGGTATCTGTCCATGCATAAATGGGGCATTGCACAGAAGGCGATGGAGGATGGCGTGGAATGGCTGAACATTTTCGCAGTAGATAACGTGTTACAACGGATTGCCGATCCGGTTTTCGTGGGTGCGGTTTTGGAGAATCAGTGCGTTGCAGGTTCCAAGGTAGTAAAGAAGGTGACGCCGGATGAGAAGGTCGGCGTGATGTGCCTTGAGGATGGCAGACCGTCCATCGTGGAATACTATGAACTTACAGAAGAAATGCGTGATGCAAAGGATGCGGCAGGAGATCCTGCCTACAACTTCGGTGTGATTCTGAATTACCTGTTTCGGATTTCGGAGCTTGAGAAGATTCGTGAGAAGAATCTTCCACTGCATGTGGTAGAAAAGAAGATTCCTTATTTAGATGAGCAGGGGAAAAAGGTGAAGCCGGAGGCTCCCAATGGATATAAATTTGAACAGCTTGTGCTGGATATGATTCATGAAATGGAAAACTGCCTACCGTTTGAGGTGGAGCGCAGCAAAGAGTTTGCACCCATCAAAAATGCAACCGGTGTGGATTCCGTAGAGAGCGCAAGAGAGCTGTGTAAATTAAATGGAATTGAGCTATAATTACCCGGACATAAGGATGCAGAGCTGTTTCCGGACAGTTACAGTTCACACAGCAGCCAGACAACATTTTGACAGATAAGAGCAACATTTCTGTATTGTGAAACTATTCCGGGTGGCATATAATGAACCCATAGGTTACAGTTCACACAGCAGCCAGTGACAGCTTTGATGGTGGAACGAGGTACGGGTGAACAGTAACGTCTATAGAAAGCAAAGCCAGGTCTTGAAAGAAGACATTTGGTATTACAGGTGAACAAGTCCTTAAGGAAAGTGAGGAGAGAAAGATGTCAATTTTAGTAACCGGAGGAGCCGGCTATATCGGAAGTCATACTGTGGTGGAGCTTCAGAATGCCGGATATGAAGTGGTTGTTGTGGATAACTTAAGCAATTCCAGCAGGGAAAGTTTAAAAAGAGTGGAGAAGATTACCGGGAAGCCGGTTACCTTCTATGAAGCAGACATTCTTGACCGTGAGGCACTGAACAGGATTTTTGAAAAAGAGAGCATTGAGTCCTGTATTCATTTCGCAGGTCTTAAGGCTGTTGGGGAATCCGTGCAGAAGCCCTGGGAATATTATGAGAATAACATTGCAGGAACACTGACGCTTGTAGATGTAATGCGTAAGCATGGCGTGAAGAACATTATCTTTTCTTCTTCCGCAACTGTATACGGAGATCCTGCAGTGATCCCGATTACCGAAGAGTGTCCGAAGGGACAGTGTACCAATCCATACGGTTGGACGAAGTCCATGTTAGAGCAGATCCTTACCGATATGCAGAAGGCAGATCCGGAATGGAATGTGATTCTGTTAAGATATTTTAATCCGATTGGAGCACATAAGAGTGGACTGATCGGGGAGAATCCGAATGGTATTCCGAATAACCTGATGCCGTATGTAACACAGGTTGCGGTTGGTAAGCTGAAAGAGCTTGGTGTATTTGGCGATGATTATGATACACCGGACGGAACCGGAGTCCGCGACTACATTCATGTTGTCGATCTTGCCATCGGTCATGTGAAGGCAATTAAGAAGCTTGATGAGAAGGTCGGACTGGCAATTTACAATCTGGGAACCGGAAAGGGCTACAGCGTTCTTGATATCGTGAAGAACTTCGAGGCTGCTACAGGTGTGAAGATCCCTTATGTGATTAAGCCGCGTCGTGCCGGAGATATTGCCACATGCTATTCCAATGCGGATAAGGCAAAGAGAGAACTGGGATGGGAAGCACAGTATGATATTAAGGAAATGTGTGAGGATTCCTGGAGATGGCAGAGCATGAATCCCAATGGATATGCGGATGCAAAGTGATTTAATATGACATCATAAAGCTGTTCTTAATAGTATTATGGAATGCTTATGAATAAAAAAAGGACCCGTAAGGATCCTTTTTTTATAGGAAATTCTTATAAAGGTCTTTTAAGCCACATAGCAGTACATGAAGATGAAGTGACAGAAGCTCCCAGCCATGACGAAGAGGTGGAAAATTTCGTGGGAGCCGAAGAACTCATGCTTTGCATTGAATAAGGGGAGCTTTAAGGCGTAAATCACACCGCCGATGGTGTAGATGATGCCACCGGCAAGCAGCCAGAGGAAGGCAGCAGTGGGAAGTACCTGAAGGAGTGGACCGAATACGGCAACACAGGCCCAGCCCATGGCAATATAAATGACAGAGGAAAACCATTTCGGACAGGTGATCCAGCAGGCTTTCAGGATCATGCCGAACAGGGCAAGACCCCAGATAACGGCAAGCAGGGTGTAACCAAGCTTCCCGCCAAGGACAGTCAGGCAGATCGGGGTATAGGAACCGGCGATCAGTATAAAAATCATCATGTGATCAATCTTACGGAAGATGCGTAAGGGGCGCCCGGACAGGTTCAAGGAGTGGTAGGTTGCACTTGCTCCATATAAAAGGATCATGCTCACGCAGAAAATACTGAGTGCGATAATGGATTCCCGGCCTGCATAGAGCGCTGCCTTGGTTAATAACGGAGCAGCAGCAAAGGCTGCCAGTAACATTGCTATAAAATGGGTAAGAGCACTTCCGGGCTCACGAATTGTAATTTGCATAAGAAAACCTCCTTTAAATAACAATACGTAGTATTTAAAACTACATTAGGAATAAGTAAATACTACTACATAAGATATGCAGTGTCAATCGTTTTATTCACAAACGAGTTGGAGGTATTATTGACAAACGATCAGAGGTATTCCAAATTGCTTTTTGTACAAATTTACATTCAGATGAATAACGATTTTGTGGCAATTTGGAACGATGCAAATATAAAAGAGTCCATGCAGAAAAAATCTGTACAATCCGGCAGCTTATGAATGGCCATGGCTGAACTGTTACAAATCTGATTTTAATCTTCTTCGATGATCTGAATTTCCAGATAATCAAAATCAATATGCTCAATGAAGCTGTCCTGTGTAAAACGTGTTTTGGAATGGCGTTTAAAGTCCCTGATATTGAGGTCCAGCCAGATGGGGCGGGTGAGATCCAGTTCATAGCATGCCTCATCCAGTGCCTGAAATACCTTATGGGTACGGGTATCCTCCTGATCATTACAGATCACCACATCTTTTAGTAAATGATTTTCTTTAAATATTTTAGCCCATAAACGAAACATTTCAGGATCTCCTTATATAATCTTGACAGTATCTGTTTAAAATTCCTCTTCTATATTCTGAATGGCTGTGGTCTACCACTGATTCCAGGTAAGCAGAACCAGTGTGATGAGGATGACAAAGGCAAGCACCAGATATTCCAATATGGCTGCACAGATCTGATGTACCCTGCTTTCCATACGGGAACGGTCGCAGAACTGGATCAGTCCGATGACGGAAAACAGAAGTCCGACCACCACATAGCGGAAGTTGGCACTGCAGGTATAAGGGTACTTGATGATAAAAGCAATAAAGGTCAGTACAACGAGAACGTAACCAACCAGCAGGAACACGCCAAGCTCACGGTTTCCTTTGCGGATTTCACGGATTGCCATAAGGATGTTGATGACAAATAATAAAATACCGAGCGTCGCTGCAAGAATCAGGGCAACACGGCAGCACTGTAAAAGGAAATCGGATAATTCCGGACGGACTTCATCGAAGATAGAGGTCCGGAACAGAATCTGCCAGGTGTTGCAGATGGTATTTCCGTTGATGGTGTGGAACGGATAAGCAAGCTCTATAGAGGCAGGAAGTCCGAAAATCTGCTGGTAGGAGAACTTGCCGATGTACTGCTCGGATTCCGGAGGCAGAATCGGTACACCGGGATTTGTATTGTAGAAAACGAGGTTCCGGATTACCCAGGAAAGACCGATCCCGGCAGTCAGGACACCGAAAATGGCAAATTCGCGGATGGATTTCCAGATGTGTCCGGCTTTGCATTCTTTTACAAAATGCATCAGGAAAACGGCCGCCAGAGGGAATGCCATTACGGCAACATTTAATTTGGTAATCATTCCAAAGCCTAACGATAAGGCAATAAGAATGAGATTTTTCAGAGATTTATGCTCCATCCAGCACAGGGCAAAGTAGAAGCAGGTAAAGGTAAGCAGTGTCGATAACATATCGTTATTGACACTTGCAGACATATAGATCATGCCGGGATGAAAGGTGAGCAGTGCCATGGCAGGCAGCATACAGGTATCGGAGCATTTGATTTTCTTTAAAATGCCATATCCGACGGTAAGACACAGGCTGGAATATAAAAGGGTCAGAGCCTGGATGTTTTCAAACGCCAGACGGTCACCGGCACCAAACAGCATCTGCAGATCAATGAACAGGCAGGAAAGGATGTGGTGAAAGGGCGGATGATAATAGGAGAACAGCTTATAAGGGCTGAAATCCGGAAGATGCCCGAACTTACACAGGTATTCGATATAGCCGAGGTGGCCGGGATTAATCAGATCATCGGACAATCCGGAGAAGTAGCCTTCGTCATGCTGGCGGTCGACCACGCCGGTGCAGATTACATAATAGCTTCGCAAAATTACGCCCCCGGTAATCAGAAGAAATACCTTATCGTCTGTCGTGAGACAGCTATTCTTAACCATAAAAAAGCAGCCTGCCAGATAAAGAAGCAGGATTACAACGAACATGCCGGTCTTATATTCATGGGATAAGCCGGCAAGAGAGGGGCATGCCTGCATGAATACGGTATACAGAAAGAACATGCCGATCATGATGGCAGTACGGTATTGATCTGCTTTTTTGAGAATGACAGCTGCTTTTGTGCTCATAAATTACTCCTCGCTGAAAGTAATGAAACCGGAGTTTCCATTTATTTCTTTCTTTAAATCAATTCATTACATCAAAGAGTGGCAAAATTTACTTTAGACACTCATATCATTACATTATTATAAAGAAAGAAAAAATCTTTGGCAATAACTTTGTTTTTAGAGGCAGACATGGTATCATAAGAAAGACAAAAAATATATGAAAATAGTAAAGGTACAGCATTTTCGAATGAAAACAATACAAAAGTCTGTTTTTGGAATACCGGGAAAAAAATTGAAGAATGGTTGTGGAGTCCTTTTTTTATTCCTGGGGATTTTGTCTTTTTTGGTATGTCTGCTTCAGGCATTCGGACAGGATATCTGGTTTGATGAAGTATTTTCCGTGAATTTTATACAACATAGTTATAAGGAAATTGCTGCCCTTACCGGGAAGGATGTGCATCCGCCACTTTATTACTGGTATTTGAAGCTCTTTCATGATATTGGAAAGGTACTGGTTCCGGCGGCTTCCTCGATCGTACTGTGCAAGCTTGCATCAATGCTTCCCTTTGTGGGAATCTTCGTTTATACACTGACAGCGATCCGGAAGAACTTCGGACTGCATGTTGCAGGGCTGTTCTGGTTTCTGATAATGACGATGCCGCAGATCTCCAACTATACGGTGGAGATCCGGATGTATTCCCTGGCATTGTTTTTTATTACGGCTGCTTTCGTACATAGCTATGAACTGGTTTGTGCATTTCCTGCGCAAGGAGTATCTGAGGCAGAGAGAACAGCAGAACCGGGAGCGGCTGCAGGAACAGAAGAGACAGCAGAACCGGGAGTGGCTGCAGGAACAGAAGAGACAGCAGAACCGGGAGCAGCAGGATCAGAAGTAACCTCCGGAGCAGCTTTGGCATCAGGATCCGTCACTGGAGAAAATGGATTGATAAAATGGTGGAAGAAAAATAAACACTGGCTTCTGTTCTGGGGTTATGGAATCCTCACGGCATATACCCAGTATTATGCCTGCGTAGCAGTGATTGCAATTTATATTGCGGTGTTCATATTCTACGCTGTTATGGCGCATAAAAACAAAACAGGAAAATCTGTTTGTGAAAAGGTACAGATAAATCAGGAACAGGTAGAAAACCGAAAAACAATACAGAACGAAGCAGCAATACAGAACAAAGCAGCAATAAAGGAACAAAACAGGATATGCGCCCGGAATGGTATAGGGAAGGTTCTGCTTTGTGCCGGATTATCCGTGCTTGCTTATCTTCCGTGGCTGCCGTTCTTTTTCTCGCAGGTACGGACGGTAAGCAGCAGCTATTGGATTCAGCCGCTCACCTGGAAAAGTATTTTCGGATGCATGAAATATATTTTCCTGCCGGTTTCCTATGCGGTAAAGAAGAATTACGTGCTGGCCTGTGTGATGATTTTGCTCTTTGGTGCAGCCTTCCTGTATTCCTTCCTTATGAAAAGAAAGGATGCAAGGGGACGCTTCTTTCTGCTTACCGGATTATGGATTGCGGTATTTACCACACTGATTGGATTTGTATGCTCGATTCTGAATCGTCCAATCTTCGTATACCGGTATCTCATCCCCTGCCTTGGGGCTATGTGGCTTGTGGCAGCAGTTGTGCTGTGGGATTTTATAGAGAAAAACTGGGGCATTCTGTTATTCGTGCCGTTTCTTCTTTCAGGATATTCGAATATGCAGGGCTTTTATGGAGAAGAGAATAAGAAGATCGCAGAGATGAAAGCAACGCAGAGCTTTCTTGCAGATTTTCCAAAGGATGCTGTGGTACTTTGCAACTTCAATCATGTGCAGGCCGTGACAGCCTGTTATCTGAAGGATTCAAATGAGATCTGGCTGTATGGAAGCAATCCGGAAGACCTGATTGCAGAGCTGCTTCCACAGTGCCGGGGACTTGAGGATACCACAGAGCTTTCGCAGCTTGTGAAGGAAAGGAATGTTTATTTCTTCGGCAGCTTCAACAGCAGGGAGGAGCTGTTGAAGGAATGGGAGACCGAAGGGATTGCCTATACCGAAGAAGGAACCTATCTGCTGGAGAGGTATTATTTTAATGTTTACCATTTGGTAACAAATCAGAGTCATGTTGACCCTTGACGGAATATGATGAAGAATTTTTGATCTGTGTTTATTTTAAGGGAAAAGGAATTTACATGAAAAGAATCAAAGCATTTATAGTAGAAAATAAATTATTCAGCCTGTTTTTCTTAGGGATGGCAGTCTATTATGCAGTCAGCATGTTTGCAATCAAACCATGGTATGATGAGCTGTATACCTACTATTCCTTTATTTCAAGGGGACCGGTTTATGCGGCAATTCACTGGCCGGTGCCGAATAATCATGTCTTTTATTCGGTGCTGTCAGCGTTTCTTGATTATCTGGGAAATCCCTATATCGGACTTCGTGGTGTTTCGTTTCTCATGTCCTGTGCCAATATGCTTCTTTTGTATCAGTTTGCGAAGAAATTCCTGAACCGGTTCTTTTCCGCAGGGGTGGTATTCCTGTATGTGGCAGTCTGGCAGGTCAACAATCTTTCGGTGCAGGGACGCGGCTATACACTTGCGGCGCATACAGCAAAACCGTCAGTCCCGCTGCCACTACGGAAGCGGCAATCAGCTTCCACAGTGTTTTATACTTTTTCGTAAAAAGAAGGGTAATTCCACCCGTGATACAGACCGGAATAACCCAGAAGGTCGAGCTTACCAGCGTATACAGCCCCCCTGTCAGGGAAAGGGCATAAAGGATATAATCTCTCCTCCGCGCCTGCTCCTTACAGATCTTAAAAAGACTTAACAGGGCAAGCAGATAACAGGTTGCC
>OQVP01000807.1_pt1 | contig 11605 bp, 10 predicted proteins | sample 1691541 | NCBI WGS metagenome assembly OQVP01 (sample SAMN03418258, study PRJEB22391) | human gut metagenome | biome: human-gut; feature: organic feature; material: feces | host: Homo sapiens | place: Tanzania | collected 2013-01 | reverse complement strand
GGTCCATCTGAGGTTTGCGACCAGACCACAAAGACTCTCCAGTTGGAGCAGGCCAAGTAATATACGGAATATAAGTATATTATATAAGTAATATAAAAATACTCATATATTTTATATGTCAACAAGACGAACGGCTTCTACACAGAAAAAGGGGACTATGGCGAGGAAGAGTACATCTGCTCGGCGTGGTGGCTCTCGTGGCAGAAGGCGTTCGTCTTCTGTTTTCAGACGCTATCCCCGCTGGGCTTGGTGGATAGGCGGAACGGCAGTAGTCGTTCTCTACGTCTTCCTGTTTTATCATTTCTTCGTCAGTCCTACGGGATTCCGCTGGCGTGCGCTCTATGGCGACGAGGTTTATCCCGAGGGTTATGAGATTCATGGCATCGACATCTCCCATTATCAGGGTGAGATTGATTGGGAGCGCTTGAAGGGTGCGATGATCAAGAGATGCCCTGTGCGCTTTGTCATCATCAAGAGCACCGAGGGTTCCAGCCGACTGGACGAGAATTTCCGGTCTAATTTCAACCAGGCGCGTGATTTCGGATTCATCCGTGGCGTATATCATTTCTGGAGCAACAAATCTTCTGCCCGCGACCAGGCGTATTATTTCCTGGATCAGGTGCATCTTACGGATGGCGACCTGCCTCCGGTGCTCGACATCGAGCATAAGCCTGATGACAAGAGTGTTGAAGATTTCCAGCGCGATGTGCTTACGTGGCTGCATATCGTGGAGGATAGGTATCATGTGAAACCTATCATCTACACCTATTATAAATTTAAGGAGCAATACCTGAGTGCGCCCGTTTTCGATGACTATCCTTACTGGATAGCCCACTATTACGTGGATAAGGTGCAATACAAGGGCAAGTGGAAGTTCTGGCAGCATACCGATGCCGGAAAGCTGCCTGGCATCAAGGGCTACGTGGATTTCGATATCTACAACGGCAGCTATTACGACTTGAAACAGCTCTGCATCGGAAGCAACAAGAGCGAAAAGGTATTTGATGAGAACGAATAAGAGGGTGTGGCATAAACTTCTTTGGATAAAGATAAGGCACGGATTACACGGATTACACGGATTTATGATGCTAATATAAGTAAAGTGATTAACATCTCTCATAAAAAATCCGTGTAATCCGTGTAATCCGTGCCTAAAAACTGCAAAGGATAGACTTTAAGCCACACCCTCTTATTCTTTTTTTTATCCCAGCACCAGGCAGGTCCAGTTGTTATCCACCTGTCTCGTTACTTCGTGCAGTCCCAGTTCTGCCGCCTTTTCCAGCAGCACCGGCACATCTTCCTCGTAGAAACCGCTCAGAATCAGGGTTCCGCCGATGTTCATCACGCTGCGGAAGAGGCGCATGTCGCTGAGCAGGATGTTGCGGTTGATGTTCGCCATCACCACATCGAAAACACCGCTCACGTGGTTCAGCACATTGCAGTTGCCAAAAAGCACCTCCATGTTGTCTACGCCGTTCAGCACGGCATTGTGCTTGGCGTTCTCCACGCTCCATTCGTCGATGTCGTAGCCCACCACTTCCTTGGCACCCAGTTTGGAGGCGGTGAGTCCCAGAATGCCCGTTCCCGTGCCGCAATCCAGCACGCGCTTGGTCTTCACCGGCATCTGCAGCAGTTGCGAGATGATCATGCGGGTGGTTTCGTGGTTGCCGGTTCCGAAGGCAAGTTTCGCTTCGATGCCTATCTCGATGATGTCGGGGCGATTGCTGGTGTCGGGGTAGAGCTCAGGATGCTTGGCGTCGTAGATGACCACCTGGTCGGCTACGAAGATAGGGGCGAAGCCCTGCTCCTCCCATTCCTGGTTCCAGTCCTTGTCCTCGGCATCCTTGATGTCGTAGGTGATGCGGGTATCCACGATAGGGAAGTCGGCGATGTATTCGTCCAGTGCCTCCTTGTCAAAGAGGTCCTTCTGTACGTAAGCCTCCATGCCCGTTTCCGTTTCCTCGAAAGATTCGAATCCTGCCTCGGCAGCTCCGTCGGCAAGCAGGTCCTGGCAGGCTTGCATCAAGTCGGCGGTGGTCTCGATTTTGAATGTCGCTACTAAATATTTCATGTTTAATTTGTATTAATTTCTTGTCATAAAACGCCTTTTAATGTTCAAAAAAGCTAGAATTATTTTAAATCTTCTGCAAAATTATAAAAAAATAGGGGAAAACCTACATTATTTTAGGGAAATTCTGTATTTTTGCATCAAGATAAGCAATATTTTTGCACTAGAATTATTATATAGATAGAAAAAGGCTGTTTTTCAACCCTCACTTGCATATATAATTCAGCAGATGATTCACGGATATGCAGGCCGTGATGATTCGGAAAACGAAACTAAAGAATAGGAGAAATATACGATGAAGAAAATGTATCTTCTGGCAGTCCTGATGGCGGCAGCCATGCCATTGACTTCGATGGCGCAGGACGACGACCTCTACTTCAACCCGAAGAAAGAGGCGCAGGAAAAGGCAGAGAAGCGTGCACGCCTCCAGCAGCAGTATGCTGCGCAGCGTGCATTTAGAGATAGCATCTACTCACTCTATTGGAGTGGAAGTGGGCGTGATGTGGATGAGTATAACCGTGGCGGACGCATCTTCAGTCATTTTGAGCATGTGGGCACCGATTCGCTGGGCAACGACATCATCCAGTTTCATGTGGGCAAGGGCGTGGCGCCCGACAGCATCTATGATGATGCGTATTTTGCCCAGAAATACATCAACCAGGATGAGGATTTCGACTACACCCGCCGCATGAGCCGCTGGGATGGCTATTATGATCCGTGGTTCTACGGTTACTATGGCTATGGCCCGTACTATTGGCGTTCGCGCATGTGGGGATGGCACAATCCTTGGCGCTACGGCTACTATGCAGGCTGGTACGACCCATGGTTCGACCCATGGTATGATCCTTGGTATTACGGCTACGCCGGATGGTATGGTGGCTGGTACGACCCATGGTATTACGGCTGGGGAGGCTGGTATGGTCCTTGGTACTGGGGTGGTCCGATGATAGGGCATGTAAGCTATGGCGGCCGCAATTCTGGCGGATATGCAGGAAATCGCAGCTTTAGATATAATGGCGACAATGGCTATTCGGGTAATGGTTCACGCCGAAGTGTGGCCAACCGCAACTTTGGCGGACGTGACAACCAGCGTAATTACAATACTCGCAGCAATAACAACACCAATACCTTCGACCGCAGCAACTTCGGTGGTTTCGGCAATCGCAGCGGTGCCAGCTTCGGAGGTTCCAACTCCGGTGGTCGCTCTGGTGGCGGCTTCGGCGGCGGAGGCTTCGGCGGTGGTGGCGGAAGCCGTTCCGGTACCCGAATAGCCATTTCCGGTGGAGGTGGTTTCGGCGGTCGCCGATAACACGTCCTGAAAGTTCAAGCAAAAGTCTTGAAGTTCAGCCCCACACGCCCTGAAAGGGCAGAAGCACCTAGCCCAGGGCAGCACCCTGGGTATTGGCAGCATTTAGCAATGCGCCCTGTAAGGGCAAAAGCATCAATATCAATAAAAACAATGAATAAAATGAATAATTTAAAATTTAAACATATCTTATTTGCCAGTGCACTCATGGCATCCATGAGCGCCACTGCCCAGGAAACCTACCTGGATACTAAATTTGCGGAGAACTCCCTTACGGGAACTGCACGCTATGTAGGTATGGGTGGTGCGATGGAAGCACTGGGTGCCGACATCTCAACCATGTCGAGCAACCCTGCCGGCATCGGTCTCTTCCGTAAAAGCATGGTAAGTCTTTCGGCAGGCGTCGTTGCACAGCCTGATGCCGATACCCGATTCAGTTTCGATAATACGCCGATATCTTTCAATGGAAAGAAGTCGGTGCCTAGCTTCGACCAGATTGGTTTTGTCTGGGCTGGTGGTGACAACAGTGCCGGTATAAAAATCAATGCCGGTTTCAACTTCCACAAGAGTACCAATTTCTCGCAGATTCTTACCGCAGCCAACTATCTGGACGGTGCCTCACAAACCAAGTGGGCATCTGCCAAGACTGCCTATGCCAAGGATTTGGACAAGAAATACGGCAAGGATGCCGGCGACCAGGTTTGGAGCGCTGTGGATGCCAACTACAATAAACTGATGGGAACCGACGACCAGGGCAACCAGTCAACCTACGACGGAAAATCCTTCCTCTATGGTCAATACCAGAAAGGCTACATCGGCGTATATGATTTCAACCTGAGCTTGTCGTTCAACAACCGTGTATGGGTGGGCTTCACCCTTGGACTGCACGATGTTCATTATCGCAGCAACTCGTACTATACCGAGAATTATGTGGCAGATAAGGAGGCATATGGTTCAGCCTGGGAAAGCCAGCGCATCACGGGTACGGGATATGATGCCAAGCTGGGTGTTATCTTCCGCCCTGTGGCAGATTCTCCGTTCCGCATCGGTGCCTACGTCAATTCGCCTGTGTTCTACGACCTCTCGCTGAGCGGTGCTGCCGACCTGGAGCTGACAGATAAGAACATTGTTGACGACCAGGGCAATTATGCCGTGGGTAGCAATTCCAATTCCGTGGATCTGGATTATCGCCTCAACACACCATGGAAGGCAGGCGTGAGCTTGGGTCACACCGTGGGCAACTATCTCGCCCTGGGTGCTACCTATGAATATGCCTGGTACGACCACATGGACAATCGTGTGAAGGATGGCGGCTACTATGATTCCTGGTATGGCGACTATTACGAGACCAGCAGCAGCGATGCAGCCATGAACGATCACACCAAGCATTCGTTGCAGGGCGTAAGCACCCTGAAGCTGGGTTTGGAGTACAAGCCGATTCCGCTGATGTCGCTCCGTCTGGGCTACAACTATGTATCTCCGATGTTCAAGGAAACTGCCGACCGCGACCAGACCATCGCTTCGCAGGGAACCATCTATTCCACATCTACGGATTATACCAACTGGAAGGCTACGAACAGGGTGACAGCCGGTGTAGGCTTCAACTACCAGGGGCTTTTCTTCGATGTGGCTTACCAGTATAGTTGCCGGAAGGGTGATTTCTACCCATTTGCAGCCTGGGAGAATGCCGGTGCCAAGGCGGCTCCAGCCACCTCGGTAGATAACAATCGTCATCAATTGCTGATGACAGTGGGGTATAAGTTTTAAAATGTATTAATATTCGCCACTTTCTTTTAAAAAAGTTTAGAGAATTTGGCGAATTCAAATAAATTGCATAACTTTGCAAATGGATTTTAGGAGAAGAGGTTTGGTGAACCTCTCGAAGAGGTAATATCCTCTTTGTTGTTTTGTAAGTCAAGGAGTTTTTTCCTCTAAGGAAAAAAAAGATATTAGTTTTTTTAGTGGTTAATTTAGTTTTAGTAAGTATGTGATAGGATCTGTTGTGAAACAGGTCCTATTTTTTTGTGTTATGGTTTTCAACCTTGATTGAGGCTTACATCTCTTTTGAAAAAAATATAAAGATTGTTATTTTTCTTAGGTTGTTGAAAGCAATTCCATGGATTTGTATTATCTTTGCAGATTGAAGAGAAGCTGCTTCTTAACGTGGCTCATATATATATAGTGTAGTAGTAAAGGATAATATATAATAAGGTATGAAACGTTCGTTCAACATAATAATGGCTTTTATGCTCTCGCTCATGGGGGTTTACATGAGTGTGGGTACTACCGTTATGCATTGTCTCCACTCTAACGAGGTGATAATCAAAGAAACAACATATAATTTAAATTAAATGTATTCAAGATATTTGTTGCTCAGTGCCTTGTTGGTTGCCGGCGCTGAAGCTTATGCGAAAAATGAGAATATTTCCATCTCATCAGCGGAATCCATCTCATCCATGGAATCCATTTCTTCCGTGAAATCCATCTCTTCTGCGGATTTCATTTCCTCATCTGATTCCATTTTCAAGGACGAGGAGTTGAAGGAGGTGAAGATTGTGGCCCGAAAGGCGGGAACTTCCCGACTGGCTGGGGCTGTGAATGGCATTGCCGTGAACAAGGATGAACTCTTCAAGGCGGCGTGCTGCAACCTGGGCGAGAGCTTCACCACCAATCCTTCGGTAGATGTGGCTTATAATGATGCGACCACTGGAGCCAGACAGATTAAACTGCTCGGTCTTTCAGGCACTTACGTGCAGATGCTTACCGAGAATCTGCCTAATTTCCGTGGTGCTGCCATCCCTTACGCCCTGGGCTATGTGCCGGGACCCTGGATGAAGGGCATCCAGGTGTCGAAGGGTAGTGCTTCGGTGAAGAACGGCTACGAGTCGATTACGGGTCAGATTAACGTGGATTATCTGCAGCCTGAGGATGAACAGCAGGTGGAGGTGAATCTCTTTGGCGATACGAAGAGTCGAATAGAGGCGAATGCCGATGCCAATGTGCATCTGTCAGAAAAGTGGGCTACGGAGATTCTGCTTCATCATGAAAATATTCTGAAAAATCATGATGATAATGGCGATGGCTTCTTCGATATGCCGGGCAGGGAACAGTATAATGTGCAGAACCGCTGGGTGTATAAGGGGGAAAAGTACATCTTTCATGGTGGATTAGGCGCCTTGAAGGAGATTAGAACGAGCGGACAGGATGAAGATCATCTGAACTCTCATGCTTCTGCTTCATCTTCTGACTCTCAGAATCTCTTCAGAATCAAGCTTCATACCAACCGCTATGAGGGCTACATGAAGCATGCTTTCATTCTGAATCGTGAGCACGGCACGAACATCGCCCTGATGTCTTCGGCTTCTATGCACCAATTGGATGCGCAGTATGGAAATAAATTTTATTATCTCAACGAGAAGAATCTCTATGGTTCGCTGATGTTTGAAACGAACTTTACCCAGCAGCACAATCTCTCCGTGGGGTTGAGCGTGAACCATGATTATCTAGGGCAGCGCACGAATGTGAATGTCATTCCCTATGCGTCGATAGATGGTAATCATCCTTATATCTTGCCTGAGATGCAGCGCCTGAACGAGAAGGAGACTACTCCCGGCGCTTACGCCCAATATACCTATACTTTAGGCTCCAAGCTCACGGCGATGGCAGGTGTGCGTTTAGATCATAGCTCCATCTATGGTAATTTCTTTACACCTCGTTTCCACTTGAAGTATTCGCCTATAGATGCTGTCAGCATCCGATTATCTGCCGGAAAGGGCTATCGCACGGTATTCGGTTTGGCGGAGTACAACTATCTGCTGGCGAGTGGAAGAGAACTTCAGCTTTCAGGTGATGGTCTGAAGCAGGAGGAGGCCTGGAACTATGGGGTCAGCACGGCCTTCTATATTCCTCTGTTTTCCAAGACTTTGAAGCTGAATGCCGAGTATTACTATACCGACTTCAAGAATCAGGCAGTGGTGGATTACGATTATCATAGTGGCTACATCCTGATAGATAACCTGCAGGGCAAGTCTTATTCTCATACCTTTCAAATTGATGCTTCCTATCCCTTGCTCAAGGGTCTGGAGGTTACGGCGGCTTATCGTCTGAACGATGTGAAATGTTCTTACGGAATTGAGAATGAGCTGAAGGAGAAACCGCTTACTAGCAAGTACAAGGCGCTTTTCACCGCTTCTTACAAAACCCCATTGGCGTTGTGGCAGTTTGACGCCACGGTGCAGTTGAATGGTGGCGGAAGGAATCCGGAGCCTTATCAGTTGGCAGATGGAACCCCATCGTGGTCGTCTAGATTTCATAGCTTCGAGCAGGTGAGTGCCCAGATTACCAGATGGTTCCGTCATTGGAGCATCTATGTGGGAGGCGAGAACCTGACGGGTTTCAAGCAGAAGACTCCTATCTATGGTGCTGCTCAGCCATGGGGCAAGGATTTCGAGCCTACCCTGATCTGGGGTCCAGTGGAAGGCAGAATGTTCTATGTTGGAGTAAGAGTGAAGATTTAATTTAAAGAATAGGATTAAGATTTGATTTTAAAATATAAGAGTATGAAAAAGATTTTATTAATGTTTGTGATGATGATGGTGGCAATGGTTAGCTTTGCCAAGGACATCAAGACTGTGGTTTTCACAACAACCCCTCAGATGCACTGTGCGGCTTGTGAGAACAAGATTAAGAGCAACCTCCGTTTTGAGAAGGGTATCAAGAGTATCGAGACCTCGGTTCCTAACCAGACGGTAACCGTAGAATATAATGCCGATAAGACTACTCCCGAGAAGCTTCAGAAGGGCTTCGAGAAGTTCGGCTACAAGGCTCGCGTCCTGAAGGCTGGCGAGAAGGTTGAAAAGAATACCGAAGAGAAGTGTGACTTGATGTAACACGATGGATTTCGAAAAAAATGGTGCCCTTCATCTGATGAAGGGCACCAAAATAGGTGGGGTTCATCTGATGAACCCCACCAAATCTACATACCTTAATCGATAAATTGAAAAATCAACAAATTCTTCCTCAATTTATTCTTCCTCAATTTGTGCGATGCGCCTGATGCTTCTGTTGCGATGGTTGATAATGAGCGGAACACGTTCTACCACCACCATGGATGTGTCGAGACCCAAAGCCTTTGGCTCGTCAATGCCTATCTTGCCGATAAGGGCGTAGATGGTCATCAGCAGGTTCTGTTGACGGTTGTCGGAACTCTCCGGGTAATATACGCGGTGGATGATGATGAAGCGGAAATCGCCAGGAATTCCGTTTTTGCGGAGCGAAGGATAGGTGCTTCTCAAATCCACCTTCCTGCTTGCCACCAGGTCTTCTACCACTTGTCGCAGATAGAGGCTCACCCTGGGTTCAATGCGGAAACCTATGCGCATGGTTACACTGTAGAGGGTGTCGGGAACCAGGGTCTCGCAACTGTACTCCAGCGTGTCAGGAGTATCTGCAAATTCCAGATTGATAAGCCAGTAATGGTCAGCACGCTTGGGCTGCTTGTTGATGATGGAATAGAGCAGCTTGTCATCCACCGCACCTTCCTTGTCGGCATGGTTCACATAAACCAGATTGGATGCGTACTTGGGGATGCTCTCGTCGGCCTTGATATCGGAGATAATCTGATAATACTCATTCAGCGGTCTGGTACTGATGTAATGATGGCGTATCTTGATGGCGCGGACCCATACATACATCATCAGGAACAGGATTCCGCCAATAAGCATCGTACACCATCCTCCTGCGAGGAATTTTGACAGGTTGGCGGCAAGGAAAATGCCCTCGATAACGCAATATGCGCCCATAAAGAGCAGGATGAAGATGCGCGCCACACCCTTGGTGCGCAGGTAGAAACCGAGCAGCAGGGTGGTCATCAGCATGGTGATGGTGATGGCGAGACCATAGGCTGCCTCCATGTGCGATGAGTCGCGGAAGAGCAGGATGATGAGCACCACGCCGATGTACATGGCGAGGTTGATTACCGGGATATAGAGCTGTCCCTTTACATGGGTAGGATGCTTGATTCGCATGCGTGGCCAGAAGTGCAGGTTCATGGCTTCGCTCAATATGGAGAAGGTGCCGCTGATAAGTGCCTGACTGGCAACGATTGCCGCACCCGTGGCCATGATGATGGCAAAAATCAGCATGTTCTGGGGCATGATGGAAAAGAACGGATTCACGGAGGAGGCAGTCTGAATATGGTTCAGCACCCATGCTCCCTGCCCCAGATAGTTGAGGATGAGCATGGCCTTTACGAAAAGCCAGCTGATGGTGATGTTCTTTCTGCCGCAGTGACCCAGGTCGGAGTAAAGAGCCTCAGCACCGGTGGTACAGAGGAACACGGCGCCCAGAATCAGGAACCACTCTGGCGATTTTGCCAGCAGCATGGCAGCATAGTAGGGGTTGAAGGCCTTCAGAATCAATGGATAAGAGGTGATGCTGAAAGCTCCCGTTACGCCCAGCAGCAGGAACCATATCAGCATGAATACTCCGAACGACTTGCCAATGCTCTCTGTGCCAAAGCGTTGCACAAAGAAGATGATGGTGATGATGCCCAGTGTGATGGGGATGACTGGCAGGTGGGGACTGATGCTTTCGAGTCCTTCGATGGCTGTGGTAACTGTGATGGCAGGGGTGATGATTCCGTCTGCCAGCAGGGTGCTAGCACCGATGATGGCCAACAGGTAAATCCACTTTCTCTTCATCTTGCGCAACAGGGCGTAGAGGGCGAGGATGCCTCCTTCGCCATTGTTGTCGGCACGCAGTGCCACACATACGTATTTGATGGTGGTCTGCAGGGTGAGTGTCCAGATGATGCACGACAATGCACCCAGGATGGTGCTCTCGTTGATGGCTTCACCCGTGTGCAGGATAGCCTTCATCACGTAGAGTGGGGATGTACCTATATCTCCAAACACAATGCCCAGAGTGATGAGCAATCCCAGGAAGCCTACTCGATGATGGCAGGCTACTGAACTTTCCGAATTTTCTCTCATATAACTTCTCTTATTTAATTAAATTATTATCCTTTTTTACATTAAGGAATTATCCTTATGTGAACATAAAATATCCCTTTTTTGATTATAAATTTGGGTGCAAAGGTATGAACATAAGTGGTAAAAGATGATCTGTTTAACAAGATTTATCCGTTTTAACTTTCGTTTTAATCGACTGTAAATGACTGTTTGGAAGATGTAAAAAAAGGTGATATTCTTTCTCTGAGTCAAAAAAAAGCCCCATCTACTATCCGAATCTTCATTCATGCTGAAATCGGAAAGTAGGTGGGGTTCATCAGATGAAGGTCACCACATTTTTTCGGGTGAACCTTTTGAAAACAGTCCGTCAATATCGGGTTGTCTCATCAGTCTATGTCGATTACCTGGAAATGCTTGTTGAAGGTTAAATCCAACCCATTTGCCAATTCCACTTCGTATTCATTCTTGTTCATTTCAATCTTCTTTACCGCTTGCGCTGGATAATTCTCCTTCAGGTAGTTTCTGATGGCCTGCGGAATCAGCTTGGCTGGCACTTTTCCCTGCTTGCAGTCAATCTCAGTGAGATTTCCTTTTTTATCAAATTCCAGCTTGGTTCCGTTCTGCAGAACCACATCATAGCTCTTGTTGATAACTCCCGTCTCAATGGTAGCAAGTATCACCTTCTGATTGTTGAAATGGTTGCTGAGTAAGGTTTGAGCCTTTACCGGGAGTGCATTAACGGCAATAGGCTTGTCATTGCCTGCATTTGCTGCCATATTGCATGTTAGCATGCAGCAAATGGCAATCATCAAAATTCTTATCATTCTTTTCATTAGCCACAATATTAAAAGTTTATAATTTCTATTTGCGATGAATGTCTGAACATCATTGTATGAGTCTGAACATCATTATCTGAACATCATACAGAAATTAGACGCAGATCATCCGCAAAGGTTTAAGATAGATATTCGTTTTTTCCTTTCTATTTCTTTACTATCTATGCAGTTTTGCGATACTCGCTTGGAGTCTTTCCCGTCTGTGCCTTGAAAAAGCGGACGAAGTGCTGAGGATACTCAAAGCCTAGGTGGTGGCTGATTTGTGTGATGGTTAAGGTTTCATCCACAAGTAGTTGACGGGCAGCCGAAAACAGCCGGTCGTTGATCAGACTTTTTGCAGTTCTGCCGGTCTCTGTCTTGACCAATTCTCCGAAATATTTGGTAGAATAGCAGCATTTGTCGGCAAAGTAGGCTACGGTAGGCA
>OQVP01000806.1_pt1 | contig 11605 bp, 23 predicted proteins | sample 1691541 | NCBI WGS metagenome assembly OQVP01 (sample SAMN03418258, study PRJEB22391) | human gut metagenome | biome: human-gut; feature: organic feature; material: feces | host: Homo sapiens | place: Tanzania | collected 2013-01 | reverse complement strand
AACAGGTAACCTGTGAAGAGGTAGAAAAGGAATCCGATGATTCAGACTTGATTGAGGAAAAGCCGCAAGTGCCACTTATCAAAGGGTGGCACAACCGGAATAAGGGCAGACTTGCAAGGATTCAGAGACGAACCGGATTCACATTGACAAAGATTTACCACTGCATACTTAAGAATGTTGGAGAAAAATACAACCTTAAGGAAGCAAACAATATGTACAAGAAATGCACCGGAAAAGAACCGGAGTACGCAATGGACATTATCGAGTACTTTCCGGAACTTGCCGAAGCTGCAGACAGGTATCTGGACGGCGTAGAACGTGCATTGAGCGCAAGGAGGTAGGAAACAATGTCAGAGCCTAAAGTATTAAACCATTTCCCGTTGTGTGGCGCAAATATGAAATACATGGCAATCAGACAATATGGGGAAGTGCATGAAATCACTTCAAGAGGTCACATCAAGGCTAATTCAAGGAGAGAAAGCATAGATTCAGTTAATACGAACTATCTGCTCTGTTGCAATGATGAATGTGATTTTCTTGCAGAGAATCTCATCGTGAGAAATCACCCCGAAATCAAAGTTTTCAAAGAAAGAGGTACATTTTATTATACCGTGGAGGACAAGGAATGAGAAAGAAATATCAAGATTTTCTGATTGAAGCACTGGACTTGCTGGATTGCATACCTCCGGCAGCGGAAGACAGACCGCCGGAAATGGTAGCAAGGGATTACAGTAACGCCGTGTTCCTGATGCAGAGAATGAGACAGTATGTAGATGCCATGAATCGTATAGAACCAAACATTCTATACGAAAGAAATCACCGTACAGGGAAATATAACCTTGAAGAACTTACCGGAATGTTTAACAAGTACGGCGAAGAAGCGGAAAAAGAAATGATCCGGTACAAGGCTTTTATCAATCAGAGAAAAGCAGAGAACTGGAGATAACAGTAAAGACCACTAGCCAGTATTGGTTGGTGGTTTTTATTTTGACAAAAGGAGGTAGCAGATGTTTTTTACAGTGAACAATAATGCGTGGGTGCTGAAATTTGTAAACCCACAGAGCAAAGACTTACATAGAAGTGACGGAACATACACGTTCGGAGTCACGGACAACTCCGTGAAAACCGTATTTATCATGCGTGGAATGTCTCCGGAAATGACGGAAAGAGTATTATGCCACGAAATCACGCACGTTTTCTGTTTTGAAAATAACATATCCATTCCGCTTGAACTGGAAGAACGGCTATGTAATTTCATGGCTGATTATGGAAAAGAAATCATTTATTTGTTGGATGATTTGTTGAGAAACATTCAGAGAATCGCAATATAAGCAAAAATTGTAGTAATCACGTACTAATGATTTTTGAGATTTCCCACGGAAAACGGTTTTCAAAAATCTCGGGAAAAACGCCAAAAAAGATGTCACCCCAAAAAGTTCCGGGAGAAAAAAATTTCTTTCTTCCTCCCGGTGTCCTTCGCCAACTCCAACGGATGCGATTATTTATATTGTACCCATACCGACTACACACCGGCGCAACTCCGGCACAATACCGGCAGCAATACGGCGGTGGTTATGTGCGCTACTACATCGGGCGTTTTTAAACGCGTAGAAATCCGCACACGGCGTTAGAGGGGCACAATCAGACCATACAAGCATAATTATATTATGGTATGGTACAATGCCATAATAAAGCCTGTTCTGGGCGTTGTCAAGGCGTATCTGATCCAAGTTGCGAAAAGTTGACCGTTTCAATGGTGACAAATTGTCTCCATAGAACCGCAATATATAGCAATCCCGGATCGCAAGATGTTGTGGTATTTTGAATAAAACCACCGCCCGGAATCGAACCGGGCAAGCATCCAATGCAGTGGTTAGCGTTCAAGTTCAAAGATCGCCCAACGCAAAGCTGCGACCGCTTCGGCATCTTTTTCTTTTTCTGCTCTCTCCAACAGGGCGTATAAGGTGTCTATCTTTTTGCTTTCCATAGTTGCATACTCCTTTCTTTTATTTTTAGATATGGCAAAGCCGGGGAATCGAACTCCAGGAAATACCGTCTATTCTTGGCTAGGCTAAGATCATTTTAGCAGTACTATATACATACTGTCGATTAAAACCGTGATGCTTGAAGTCTCCAACGCTTGCGATTGTCTGCGCCGTGTTTGGATATTTCAAAGAAAAAACTGTGAAATACTTATCAAGAAGATCATCCGGACACTCTAAACAGTTTATAGCGCTCTGAATCTCACTTTTGTTGCTGTTCTGGTAGATACCGTCAATTTTTACCTCTTTTTCTTCCTGTAATTGCTCCAATCTCTTAAGCATTTCGTATTTTGTCATAATAACCATCCTTTCTGTTTGCTTGTCTCATCAGTGGCAAGGTTGCAACCCTACACCAGACCGCCGAAGCGGTTTCGACTGCTAAATTGCTGATATATTGCAATGTTCAAAGGCTTTTCGTCCAAAAATATGCACCTTGTCCGATACCTTAGATCCGTTTAATAATACTGTATATTTAACTATACTCTCATTTGCTTCAAGCACCTCAAAACATACGTTGTTTACTTTTCCCTTAAACTTCATGCCTTTTTCGATTTTCATGTATTCCCTTTCTGCCCTGTCTCATCAGTACAGGTGGGGCGGTTCCTGTAGACGGTGGAAATTCCACCGTTTCGACTTTATGCACGCAAGATATATACATAGTATTCATCATTTTCTTTATATTCTGCTTCAACTTTTTTGTTTTCTTCTGTTACAACGTCACCGTTGAAGGTGTTATAATATCCAATTGAAAGACCTTTTAAAATCTTTCTGATATTATCGTTTATGCTTCCTGTTTTCCATTCAAACTTTCCTATATACATTTTTTCCATATTGATTTCCCTTTCTAGCCTGTCATCATCAGAGCCGGGCGGCTGTCCCGCGGCTGACGCTCCGTAGAGCGTTTCGACCTTTTATATAATATTGAAATTTGCAAGACCAGAAGCGAATTCATCCATTTCTTTATCCATAATCTTTTTGAGCCTTAAATACTCGTCGTAGAAAAATTTCCGATCTTTTTCTTTTTCGCATATCGCCATGTTTTCAAGCTGTTCATTTACAAGATTCTGCAATTCTTTAATTCTATCTGTCATATTCTATTCTCCTTTTCGTTTGGTTTGTTTTCTTGTTATGGTCTTATTATAATATACGTACGTGCATTAATCTATTGGCATATTTAACAAATATGTACGTATATATTTGTGGATTTTGTATATGTACATATATATTAACTGGTAGTATACTTGGATCATCAAAAACAGAAAGGCGGTAATTAAATGAAAAGAGAAGATTTTAAAAAAATAATTAAGCTACGCAGTTGTTGGAAGATTGACAAGAGAAGAGGTAATTATACTTTACTTGATGGATCACACTTGTTAGATTATCTTTCTGGTCTGGTCGATTCTCAAATGCAACTTGACAACTTAGGTGTTAGATCCAATGGAGATTTATGCTTTATGTATGGTGGCGATTGGAACGACGAGACAAAAGAATTCGATGATTATACTTTGATGCCAGCTTTTGAAGAAAACGAAGTGTGTTCGTTTTATGAAATGGAAAAAAGAATCAAGCTTTTAACACAAGAATTATTATATTAAAGGAGGTTTCAATGTCCACGACAGAAGCGCAGAAAATGGCATCTATACGATACGCAAAAAAGCACTTAAAGCGTGTACCACTTGATATGCAACTATCAGATTATGAAGAGCTGAAAGCAGCAGCGGAAAATGCTGGGGAATCGGTAAACGGCTTTATAAAACAGGCGATAGCCGAAAAATTGGAACGAATGAATTAGGACGGGAAACCGTCCTTTTTCTTTTTGATCCGGAATATAGAATTGCTATATAACAAGATATATAACATGCTATATAACATGATATATAACAAGTTATATAACAAGCTATTTACATTCTATATAACAAGTTATATAATGTGATATATAACAAGTTATATAACTATTCATATTCAAAACGGAGGTAAAAGCATGAAAGACACGCCGGAATACACAAAGAAAGCAGTTAAAAACTATCGTGGAAAATTTGATGTTATGCAATTAAGATTGCCAAAAGGAACAAAAGAAGAGATCGAGAAAATAGCAGACGGAAAGAGCGTACACGATTTTATTGTTGATTGTGTCCTAAATGCGATTAACAACGGAAGCAGCGCACAGGATCCCGGAGCAGTACCCAGCGCATCAGATCCGGATTTTGCGGAATATGACGAGAAAAAGCAACAACAGGAACTGCAAGCCATGTTGGACGCAGCCAGAGCGAGACACGCAACCAACAACTATGAGGACAGGGAGCAGAAGCGCAGAGACACCATAGCAGCAGCTTCCGACATCAATGAAGGGCTAGCAGACTACAAGAAACCCGACCTTGATACCTACTTAAACGATTGAAATTCGTTTTTTACCCCTTAGGTGGATAAATTATCAATAAAAGATTTTAAAACCTTGTATAAGACGATTTGAACCCTTAGAAAGGTTTTTAATGCAACTGGATATACAAAAAAGAAAAGCGGACAATTTTTTTCCAAATCCGGCACTTTTTCTTCCGGATCTCTGCCCCTATTATATTTATAACAGTAGTGTAAAGTAATTGTCTATGTATGTACATTGTTAACAAACACTACAGTTTAGAAAAAATGTAGATTATGAGGGGGAGAGGTGAAGGAGCGAAGCGACGCCCTTGAGGTTCTACAGAGTAGATAACAGATATCTTTTCAATCTGTTATCTACGACGGAGGTATTAATTAAACATCTTCTCAGTTTAATTAATACCGACTTCAACTTAATTAAACATCTTCTCAGTTTAATTAAGTTGTACACTACTTATCGTCTTAAACAATCACAACGTAAATTAAGACAATAAACTATCGTGTAGTTAATACATTGTTTTTATAACACTCTCAACGTAGATACTGTTAATAAATTATCGTGTAGTTAATAATTTATATTTATAACACTATTATTTACACTGTATATATTATATATAAGGGGAGAGCACCGAAAACCGATAAAACATTTACGAAAAATAGTTGTTGCATCGTTTTAATATTTAGTGTATCGTTAAATCATAAGCTGAACAGTGAAAACTTAATATTGACAAAACACATTTGTTTTACCAGTTATACAAGTTTTATTTTTGTTTGATTTACCAAAAAGATTTTTACAGTTTACAGTTACACCAATTACGATTTGATTACATTTTACCAAAGAAGTGTTTAGAGATTAACGCTATGATTGCGTTTATTTCTTGACGCTTCTTTTTTGTTTACCCAACATACCTAGAAAGGAGCCGGAAAAGATGAACGAAGAAAAGAGTGCCGAAGTTGTAAGTTTTGCGGATCAGGTAGAAGCTGAATTTACCCGGCTTTATCAAGAGTACCGAATCGCAGATGCCCCAGAGCGTAGAGTGCCGGATATGATCGACGCCATATGGCCGAAGATCTACAAGAAGATTTTCGAGATGGACGAATCTGAATCATGGATCAATTGCAGCCATACAAGGCTAAGGACCTGGAGATATTTAGACGTTGAATCTGTATGTGACACTTATATAAATCTCTGCCGTGTATATGGTGGAAAGATAAAACTTAATTCCTTTTGTGAATTAACTGGTATACATAGATACACCTTAGATCTATGGCATGAAAAGAATATTAATAATACTAATGTATTTGAATTATCTGAAAAGGATATAGAAAAAGAATATAAGGACACTGTATATATATTTAATAATATAAATGGTGAGGATATTGTAAGAAGACCTGAATGGCATGAGATGAAGTTAAGTACTAAAAGAATTGACGTACGAAAAAAAATAGTTGCAGCTGCCCGGGAGCAGAGCCGTAACGCAAGGTCGATTGATACCGTCGGCAATATCCAGATGAGCAACAACGATGAAGAACTCGGTTTTCTGTACGATACTAAACGGGATTTCAGAAAAGAGAGCATCAGACAGGCGTTAACAGTGGATGATCTGCCAAAGTTGGGGAATCTTAACAGGAACGCAGAAACACAAGATATAGTATGTAACGCAATACCGAATACAACATATGCGAAAATGAAAGAAAATAGCGAATTAAAATAGGGTATGGTCTATTTTTATGCTTAGGAAATTGTGCAATATGTCCAATAGATCAAGCGCAACTTTTTGACTACCAGAAGCACCCCGGAGGGGGTTACACGGGACCTGTCACGACCGCCCACTTAGCCCCTCAACCATCCGCAAAATCAAAAAGCCGTTTATCCAAAACAGATAAACATAGCAAAGATAATCCAATCCTTAAAAAATTTTTAAAAAACAAAAAGGGTTAATCCGGTGCAGATAGAGATGTACACTCGACAAGCTGAAAGCCTTATCAGTTTCTGCACCGTTAACAAATAAGGCAATGTAGAGAATACCGCTACAATGGAAATTTCAAAAATAAAAGACCTCTCCGAAGAGAAGCCCTTTATAGTTATTTCCCAATGCTTTTTAAATAAGCATCCAGGGATTTGTCAAATATTTTACTCATTGGTATGCTGCTTTCGTCGGAATACTCCTTCAACCTCCGGTGTATTTCCTTGTCAAGCGAAGTTGAAATAAAAATACGATTTTTCAATCTTCTGTCAGCCATGCGATCACCTCCTTTGGTGAATTATACAATAAAATTACATATAGTTCAATAAGCTGCTTGAACTTTTGGTATAAATGCTTTATACTTATAGAAAAGTACATAAGCATATGCGTTAAGAGGAGAATGGGTTATGAGGATTGGATATGTAAGAGTTTCAACAGTGGATCAGAACGAAGACCGTCAAATTGAAGGACTTGAAAAGTATGGGATTGAAAAATGGTACATGGAGAAGGTTTCCGGAAAAAACATGAACCGGGAACAACTACAGGAAATGCTTTCTTGTATAAAAGAGGGAGATACGGTCTATGTGCATGATTTTAGCCGATTGGCGAGAAGCACAAAGGATTTGCTGGAAATTGTAGAAGTCCTTAATAAAAAAGGCGTTCATCTTGTAAGCAACAAGGAAAATATTGATACCTCTACTCCACAAGGAAAACTGATGGTTACAATGCTTGCTGCGATTTATGAGTTTGAAAGAACAAATATGCTTGAACGTCAGGCAGAGGGGATTGAAATTGCAAAGAGGAAAAATATTTACAAGGGAAGAAAGCCGAAAGATATTTCAAAGGAGAAGATAATTGACGGCTTTGAAAGATATAAAGCCGGACTTGTTACAAAAAAAGATCTTGCAAAAGAAATTGGTGTTTCGATTCCGACGCTTAACAAGAATTTTGATAAATTTGTCGCCGCACACTCGTGACTTTAGTCGTGTGAGGCTTCACGAAATTGATTCTGGGAATGGTAAAAAATGAAAATTTTTGGAAAAGAAATAAACGACGAATGTAAAAACTGCGGAAAAATTCTTGAATGTGAATTATTCCGTCAAGGTCATGGAATTGGCGTTGAACGTACCAATGTATCAGAAATGGTGCGCTGCCAACTAGACCACTATCAAAGGGATATCGCCAAGCGGTAACGGCACAGGATTTTGATTCCCGTATTCGTGGGTTCAAATCCCACTATCCCCGTTTGGGTTACTTGTTGCATAACCCATGACTTTTTTCCCCTTTATACGTAAACCCACTAGCGGAAGGCTGTTAAGGATCGTCACAAGATCCGGTGGGATTCTATGGATGGTGCATTCCATAACCGTAAAGACGGATACCAAAGAAATCCTTTCTAAATGTAAAGTAGCAAGTGCCGGTTCTGATGCACGGAGCCGGTGCGCATGGATAGTATGCAAACGGGTAAGCAAGAGGTCAAAAAAGACCAGATCAGCATTGCAAGGTTCAAGTCCTTGCCTATCCACTCTCCGTAAGGCCATACGGAGCCTGGGAGCCGGTCATAGATATGTTGCAAGCAGAAATGACGGTGAAAAACTTATATTCGTGGTGATTAGCTAAAACGTGAGACAACATAGCCGTTTGGTAGCGAATAGCATTCCTGAAGTTTCGAATGGGTTTACAGGGAATGCCATGAAAAGGAAGGGGTTGCGGTATGGTTCTTAACTGCATAAACTGCGGTGCACCGATTGATAATACAAAAACGAAATGTCCGTATTGCGACACACCGTATAAATTAAATGGATTTACCGGTGAGATTTCATCAGAAAGTAACCGTGGAATATTGAATATAGGCGGTCATTCTTACGACGTTTATTTGTCCAGTGTGGAAGCGAGAGATGATGATTGCTTCATGGCATATAGAGATATTACAGGAAGAGTGATGGGAGAAGCCAGGTACATTCACAGAACGTTTACGTTGGAGACATATTAGATGAATGAAATAGTTGTTTTTTATTATACAAATTTACAGTTTGAAATAAATATATTGATAAACGATCTTTCCGATATGGCAAATGCAATAGGCGTTTATTTTAAAGAGGATAGAAAAAACAATATTTTGAAAATTGGAAATTGTGAAATATGGTTTTCTACTTGCAATTCACCGTTTCAAATTCTTTCTTACAAAGGTCCTGACTATGTAGTTTTTGATATGGAAAAAGAAATTTTTAAAAAAAATAGAATTCGACTTACTGATCGTATGAGAGAAAATACTGAAATAGTTACAAAAAAAGAAATTTTAAAAATTTTATTTGAAAATGATTGATGAATTGGAGAGAAAGAACGTGAAAAAGAGTATTATTGACCGTTGGAAGAAACATGGAGAATTTAAAAGGCGCTGCATGATATCCGGTTTTTCAAAAGACTTCATTCCTACAAGGTTTGAATATGCAATTACAGGGACAAGACTTCATAAGTTGATTTATGGGAGAAACTGATGTCAGAAAGAGAACTTAAGTTGAAAATCGAAGAATGCGCCGAACAGATAGCTAAGTCCTTGTGTAAAGGCAAGGATATTGAGATTCGCAAGTCTGTAAACGGAATCAGCGTTGCGGAAATAAGCAAGAAAGTTGTGAAACGATGAAAAAGAAAATAGAACGAATTATTGACTTTTTACATTCGTTTTTATATTATCCAAATAGCATATATTTTATTGATGATGGGGGATTTGTTTATAAACCGTGGCAAGATGAGAAATTTGCCAGAATAAAATATGCGTGGTGGCATTGCCGTCATGGGAAATTAAGAGATTAAATCTAAAGGCGCAACAGATATGGTTGTTGTGCAACAAGTCAAAATGGAGACTTCTTTTATTTTGCAAAGGAGGTCTCTTTCTTTATGTCTGTTGAACTCCAACGAACAGTTCAAGAATACGAAAATTACATAAGCCAAAACGGAATTGATGCACAAGCAATAGATGCATATGTTGAAGCATGCAATTTTTCCATAAAAAAAGAAAAAGATATTTCCTACGGCTTAAAATTGACTAATCGCGCTAAAAAGTTAATAGAAAATTATTGTGTTTCAAAAACAGGAGTTTCAATTTGGGAACTTGAAAAGTACGCACAAGAAAATAAATCTGAATATGGATTGATAGATCAATATTATGAGATATTAAAACTTGAAAGCTTTTGGAAACTTGAAAGCTATATATTTTTTATGGAACGCAAAAGACCTTGCGGAAAAAGGTTTTATTATCCTAGAAAGAAAACTTTGAAAAAAGTTTTAGACGATCTTGAAGATCTTGAAAACAGGATCATATCTTTTTATGGTTTATCATTGCCATCAAGAACAGGAAAATCAACTTTGTGCATTTTTTTTCTTTCGTGGATAGCATTAAAAAGACCAAACAGCCACTCTGCTATGGGAGGTCATTCTGGAATACTTGCAAAAGGATTCTACAAGGAATTAATGAATCTTTTTACGACAAACGAATATTGTTTTGCAGAATTATATTACTTTTGGCATCCGGAATACGAAAACACTATTATACCAACAGATAAAAGTGCAGATGAATATACAATTACTTTGGGCGATCCAGATAGATTTGCGACAATTACGTGTAGAGGTATTGATGGAACATGGACGGGAGCTGTTGATGTATCTGGTGATGGATATTTGTACGTAGATGATTTGGTGAGAGACAGAGAACACTCATTAAGTCCGTCACGTATGGAAAATACATATCAAGAGTACCTGAATAAAATGGTTGACCGAAAAAATGATGGTTCACGTGAATTGATGGTAGGTACTTTGTGGAATGTTCTTGATCCTCTTGAAAGATTAAGAAAACAATATGACGGAAATCCAAAATACAGATTCAGAAAGATTCCGGCTCTTGATGATAATGATGAGAGTAATTTTGACTATGAGATAAATGGATTTTCAACAGAATATTACCGCGAAATGAGAGAAAAGCTTGATAAAGCGGAATGGGAAGCGAAGTTTATGCAACGTCCTTTTGTAAGAGAAGGGCTGCTGTTTCCTACTGATGAATTAAGATATTTTAACGGAATTTTACCAGAAGGGGATTTTAGAAGAATTGGCGTTACTGATATTGCGTGGGGAGGCGGAGACAGTCTGTCAATGCCTATCGGAGCAGAATATGAAAATGGGGACGTATATATTTATGACTGGGTATTTAATTCAGGACCGAAAGAAGTAACAATTCCTCTTGTTGTCGGAAGAATCATGGGAAATGAAATACGGCAAACAAGATTTGAAGGAAATGTTGGTGGTGATCTTTATTGCCAGTACGTAGATGAAAAACTGCAAGAACAAAATTACAAATGCTCTTGCACAAGTAAAAAAGCATCAAATAAAATTGAAAAATTATCAAAAATAATCGCATATTCCGGCGATATAAAACGAAAGTTTATATTTCTTGAAAGCAAGAAGCCTACACAGGAAGAACTTTCGCATGATGCAGAAATGGGAATTGTACGATACAGGCGAACAGATGAGTACCAAAAAGCAATGGATGAATTGACAATGTTTGTAAGTATTGGTGGAAATGAACATGATATCAATGGGTTTGAAGTGATCCAGGGAACGATGGATGATGTGTTTTTACATGTGACAGGAGGGGAAAAAGATGCGTAAATATTTCAATCTGACGAAACGAAACTGTCTTGTATTTTTAAGAGACCGGTCGGCGGTATTTTTCTCGCTGCTGTCCATGCTGATCGTATTGATGTTAATGGGTATTTTCCTCGCGAGAATGAATGTGGACAGTGTGACAGATCTGTTAAACACTTACGGCGGGGATGATCGCAAACACACAGACATTAAGAAACGTATAACCGATGATCTTAAGGACTGCGCCGGCAGAAAGCATCGCTCCGCCGCCGATCCCGATATATGCCACTGCTGCGAAAAACGTGAGAAGGCAAAAAAGCGTTCCGATCACCACCGCTGCGGAAATGTAGGAAAGCGCCACCACGCTTTTTTTGACCGGCGCCGCGTAAAAGCTCTCCAGGCGGTGTTCATTCTGATCGCTGATCATCGTTCCGATCACCGTCAATGTGCCCGTCAGTGAATTGACCACCAGAATCCCCGCCAGTGTCCAGTACTGCACCAGCTGTGTCGCATGCTCTTTATCGAGTGCGGCATCACGCACGCCGCCGTAAGTGTTTAACAGATCTGTCACACTAAGCTGCG
>OQVP01000805.1_pt1 | contig 11613 bp, 9 predicted proteins | sample 1691541 | NCBI WGS metagenome assembly OQVP01 (sample SAMN03418258, study PRJEB22391) | human gut metagenome | biome: human-gut; feature: organic feature; material: feces | host: Homo sapiens | place: Tanzania | collected 2013-01 | reverse complement strand
ATAGTTTTTTGTGATTTTAACTCGTAAATTTTCTATGCGAAATCCATTAAATTAAAAGCTTTACATCGCCCTGTAGAGCAGGTATTTTGTCCATTCAACAAGGTTATGATTGTTATCGAAAACAGAGAGTGCGTCCACAGCTTTTTTTGTGTATTCGGCGGACAGCTCCTTTGCTTTGTCAATGCCGAGCAGGGATACATATGTGACTTTTCCGTTTTCGGCATCCTGTCCGACTTCTTTTCCGAGAAGCTCAGGGGAGCCTGTAACGTCGAGTATATCATCTACAATCTGGAAAGCAAGTCCGAGGTTTTCGGCATATGCTCTCGCAGCGTCAAACTGGATATTCGTAGCTCTTGCACATGCACAGCCTATTTCACATGCACAGCGTATAAGCGCGCCGGTCTTGAGCTTGTGAGTTTCCTCGATATCTCTTATCGTAAGGTCTGAGCGGTTTTCGTTCTGTACATCCATTGTCTGTCCGCCGACCATTCCGTAAATACCCGAATAATTTGAGAGAAAACGTATACACCTTACGGCAACCTCGGGAGAAACAGAGGCGTCCGAGGCAATCTGAAAGGCATATGTCAAAAGAGCGTCTCCCGCGAGAACACCGAAGGTTTCGCCGAACTTTTTATGGCATGATTCCTTCCCCCTGCGAAAATCGTCGTCATCCATACAAGGAAGGTCATCATGTATAAGAGAATAGGTATGGACCATTTCGAGAGCGCATGCAAACGGTATGGCGTCGGAAATATTTCCTCCGCACATCCTGCAAAACTCAAGCGTCAGTATCGGGCGAAGTCTCTTTCCTCCGTTTTCAACACTGTAAGCCATTGCGTCGGCAACAATCTGATAATCCGTGTTTTTTATAAGCAGATACTCGTCAAGAGTAACGTTTATGAGATTTATATATGACTTAAAGTACTTCTTTGCTTCCTCTGAAAGTTGGAAGCCGCTTTTTTCCTGCATCTTAATTTTCCCCTTGTTCTGATTCTTTTTCAATTTTTGCACCTGCGAGCTTTATTATTTTTTGCTCAGCCTCGGTAAGCTTTGTGTTGCAAAAAGCCGCAAGCTTTGTCCCCTCTTCAAAGAGCTTCAGCGATTCATCAATCATTGTGCACGCACCGCCGATAAATCCGTAATCGTATCCGTCAAGTCTTATGCTTCCGCTGTCGATTTTCAGAACATCAATTCCGTTTTTGGTAAGCGCATTATAGATTGTGCTGTCGGCGGTTATGGCGCTGTTTTTACCGATAACCGCAGTTGAACAGCGTGTGTAACCTTGTTTTACATCGACTATCTCAATGCCGTTTTCCTTGCAGTAATTTTTGACTGAAACATCTATAGCCTCTTCCCTGCCGTATAATTTTCCGCTGATATACAGGCAATTAAGTGCCACGCAATGCGGATATTTGCCGTCAATATTGTTCTTGCAAAGAATTATATTATAATCTTTGTTTTCAAGAAGTCTTTTTAAATTATTACATTCTTTAAGCAGAAAAATATCGTTGTTGATTTTTAGCATTTGCATATCAATGTGCCGCTGCTCGGGTGTATTAAATTGTAAAATTTTATCCGATGGTATAATATCGTACCCAAAAATTTCAATTGCTTTGCAAAGTTTCGGATACTCGTCGGACATTACAAAGGCGCTCATATGCTGACTGCCTCAAAGGCCTGTCTTATATTTTTAACTCCGATAAGCTCTGCACCGTCACATTTTACGGCTTTCAGATTGTGATACGGAAGAATGATTTTTGTAAATCCAAGCCTTACAGCCTCGTTTACTCTTAATTGAGCTTGAGAAACCGCCCTGATTTCGCCGGCAAGACCGATTTCGCCGAACACTACAACATTCTCGTCAATCGGAACATCTTTCAGACTGCTGATAAGCGCCATTGCGACCGCAAGGTCAATGGCAGGTTCGTCAATTCTAAGACCGCCGACAATGTTTATATAAGCGTCATTGTTTGAAAAATAATATCCCGCTCTTTTTTCAAGCACGGCAAGCAAAAGCGAAAGTCGGTTGTAGTCAAAGCCCGTTGCCATTCTTCGAGCGTTGCCGTAGCCGCTTTGCGTTGCAAGTCCCTGAACCTCCGCAAGAATAGGACGAGAACCCTCAATTGTACAGGTTACGCAAGTACCCGATACGCCTTTCGGTCTGCCCGACAGCAACATTACAGACGGATTGGGCACTTCCACAAGTCCCGTGTCGGTCATTTCAAACACGCCGATTTCGTTTGTAGAACCGTATCTGTTTTTGACTGCTCTTAAAATTCTGCATGACATCTGCTTGTCACCTTCAAAGTGCAGTACAGTATCAACGATGTGCTCAAGCACTTTCGGGCCCGCAATTGAACCCTCTTTGTTTACATGACCTACCACAAACATTGGAATATCAAGCGACTTTGCCGTGCGCATAAGGCAGTTTGTCGATTCCCTGACCTGCGTTACACTGCCCGGTGAGGAGCTTAATTCTGTAAGATTCATTGTCTGAATTGAGTCGATCATTACTATATCGGGCTTTTCAGCACGGATTTGTTCGCACACTACTTCTACATCGGTTTCGGTCATTACAAAAAGATTCGGAGAATTTACACCGAGTCGGTTTGCCCTTAACTTAAGCTGTCTTTGCGATTCTTCGCCCGATACATAAAGCACTTTCATTGAGTTGCCGAGATATTGACAGATTTGCAGTAACACGGTTGATTTGCCGATACCAGGGTCACCTCCGAGCAAAATAAGACTGCCCTTTACAATGCCGCCGCCAAGCACACGGTTAAGTTCGCCGCAGCCCGTGTCGTAGCGGTGCTCGTTTTCAGTGGTGATTTCCGTAATTGAATAAGGAGAAGAAACCGCAGAAGCTACCTTTCTTTTTACGGCAGGCGCAGCTTTCACGCTTTCTTTGATTTCTTCTTCCATTGTGTTCCATTCGCCGCAGGTCGGACATTTTCCGTACCATTTCGGTGATTCGTAGCCGCACTGCGAGCATATATATACACTTTTAATTTTTGCCATATTAAACTTCCTTTAATAAACATTCATCAGTCCGACAGCTATCGCATAAGCCATTTTTTGTTGATAGGTATCGTCCTGCAATTTTGCACATTCGCTTTCGTTAGAGATAAATCCGCATTCACAAATTACAGCGGGCACAGTCGCATTTTTTAAAAGATAAATGCTTTTATCCGCTTTCTTACATTCCCTTTCATTGTCAGGCTGGAGCATAGTTTTTACAGATTGTCTGATACTCTCTGCAAGATCGGCGCTCTGCGGATTGTTAGGTGAATAAAAAACTTGCGTTCCGCTGTATTTGCTCTCGGTAAACTTATTCTGATGAATACTGATTACCACATTTTCGGGATTTGAATTAAATACAGAAAGACGGTTTTTCATATCGGAAACTTTGCGCTGTCGCACATTTTCGCCTTGCGTATATACGGATTTGTCCTCTGTTCTGATTTGCTCTGTTTTATAGCCGAACAGTGTAAGCATATCCGCAAGTTTTACGGATATTTGCAGATTAAGGTCTTTTTCCACCACATTGTTATCATTTACAGCGCCGCCGTCCTCACCGCCGTGACCTGCGTCTATTATTACAGTATGCGTGTTTTCACTGACATTACTTTCACTCGTCAGTATATTAAGGCGAAAATAAGCCATTGTAATCAGGAAAACAAAAGCAATTATAAGAATAAAACATATTGTAAAATACAAGATTTTCTTAAATTTCATAAAGCCGAACACCCCGTTTTATTTTTATGTGCGGAGTGCATTGCTTATAACAATTATAACATAGGCAATGTAAATTTTAAAGGCAAAACTAAAATTGTAACTATATAGTTTTGTCTGAATACTCTGTTAGTAATCAAAATGTAAGTACGGCACACACCTATATGCGATGTACAGAAAATTCAGGTGAAGTTAATGGAAAAAACAACTCTTGACAAAATTCCGCTGAATTGCGAGGCTTATATAGACAGTATCGAGTGCGGCAACGGCATAAAAAACAGAATTTTTGATATGGGCATAACAGAGGGTGAGAAAATTGTGCCGATAATGAAAAGTCCGTTTGGCGACCCGACAGCGTATTTGTCAAAAGGAACGGTAATTGCGCTTAGAGAAAGCGATTGCAGTAAAATTACGGTACGCCTAAATCGGGATTACGCATAAATAATTAAAACGTTGGGAGGTTTTTATTTGCTGACAAGAAACAGCCGTAAAACAGAGGCAAACGGAAAAATGTGCGACAATGCAGACTACAATGTGGTACTTGCCGGCAATCCTAATGTCGGAAAAAGCACGATTTTCAATGCTCTTACAGGTATGAAACAGCACACGGGCAATTGGACGGGCAAAACCGTTGAGTATGCCAAAGGGTGCACAAAAATCAAAGACAAAAGTTTTTCCGTCGTCGATTTACCCGGCACATATTCTATGATTTCTTTTTCACCCGAAGAAGAAGTTTCACGGCAGTTTCTTGTCAGAGATGACATTGACTGCACGGTTATTGTAATTGATTCAAGCGTGCTTGAACGGAATCTTTCGTTTACCCTACAGGTTCTGTCGGTAACGAAAAAAGCGGTGCTGTGCCTCAATCTTAGCGACGAATGTTGTAAAAACGGTTTTGTTATTGACGAAGATGAGCTGTCGCTTAATCTCGGCATACCTGTTATAAGCACCAATGCTACAAAGAAAAGCGATATTGAAAAAATCCGAGAGAAAATTTACGATGTCTGCACCGAAAAAACAAAATGCTTTCGTGTTACAAGGCTGTATGACGGAATAGATATTTTTAATAAGGAAAAGCACAAAGAAAACACTGAATTTCTTGCCGCTCGGTCAAAGGAAATATGCAGTCGCTGTATAAAAAAATGCGGTGAAAACATAAGCGAAAAAACCAAAAAGCTCGATAAAATACTTACTTCTAAAATTACGGGAATACCTATTATGATACTTTTGCTCGGTTTGCTTTTCTGGATAACTGCGGTCGGCGCAAATTATCCGAGCCGTCTTTTGAGCGAACTGTTTGAATATATAAAAGTCGGTTTGGTATATGTATTTGATTTTTTTAATGCACCGGATTTTATAAAAGGCTTTTTTATAAACGGAATATACACGACACTCAGTTGGGTGGTTGCGGTAATGCTGCCGCCAATGGCGATATTTTTTCCGCTGTTTGCGCTGATAGAGGACTTTGGCTATTTACCGAGGATAGCGTTTAATCTTGACAAATTCTTTTCAAAATGCGGTGCGCACGGCAAGCAAGGTCTGACTATGGCAATGGGAATCGGCTGTAATGCCTGCGGAGTTACGGGCTGTCGCATAATAGAATCACCTAAAGAAAGACTGATTGCGACAGTTACAAATAATTTTATGCCCTGCAACGGAAGATTTCCGATGCTTATTGCGCTGATTACAATATTCTTTTCGGGCAGTGCCTGCGTATTTGCAAGTTCAATAAGCATAGCGTTAATCCTTGTTTTGCTGATACTTTTTGCGGTTATGATGACAATGTTTGTGTCTAAAATATTGTCTGTAACGCTGTTAAGCGGCGAGCGTTCGGCTTTTGCGCTTGAACTTCCGCCGTACCGCAAGCCGAGAATTCTAAAGACTATAGTCAGCTCGTTTTTAGACCGTACCTTGTTTGTGCTTGGCAGAGCGGTTATAGTAGCAATTCCGGCAGGAGCGCTGATATGGCTGCTTGCAAATATCTATATTGCAGACAGCTCACTGCTTTCGTATTGTACGGATTTTTTTGACCCGTTTGGCAGAGCCATAGGTCTTGACGGTGTAATTATAATGGCTTTTGTACTCGGCTTTCCTGCAAATGAAACTGTCATACCGATAATAATTATGTCGTACCTTTCCACGGGTACGCTGACTGATTTTGCAAGTTATGAGGAACTTTTTGCATTGCTTACGCAAAACGGCTGGACGCTTACAACGGCAATCTGTACAATAGTAATGTGCATCTTCCACTTCCCTTGCTCCACAACCTGCCTTACAATCAAAAAAGAAACGGGTAGTATGGGCTGGACGATGTTTTCGATAGTTATGCCGACAATGATTGGCGTAGCTCTTTGCTATCTGATTTCTCATATTATGTAAATTAACTTAATTTAATAAATCCAAACAGAAAGCCTGCCCTTACATTATGCAAGGGTAGGCTTTGAGGTTATCAAATGAAAACAATATTATAATTAGAATTCATAGATTAAGTATAAAGAAAAGGAGATTATAATGATAAAATTTATTGTTTAATTAATCGGAAATTAATCAGAAATCAATGTCGAGGTCATAGTAGCAAGCCTTGAGAAGTTTCTCCATTTCTTCCTGACTTGGCTGACGAGGGTTAGAGCCTGTGCAAGCGTCTGCGATAGCATTCTTAGCTGTTTCAGCGAGCTTATCCATAAACTCTTTTTCGTCAATAATGCTTACATCAGCCTTAACGCCGCCCGGGCCGTAGTTCTTGATAGCCTGCGGAATATCAAGCTGATCATTCATTGAGCGGAGCTCTGCAATAAGTGCATCAACAAGTTCTTCTGTTGTGTCGCCCTTAAGGTCAATGAACTTTGCAATCTGAGCATAACGCTCAGCAGCAGTAGCGTCTTTTGAATTATATTTAATTACCTTTGGAAGGTACATAGCATTTGCACAGCCGTGAATAATGTGACCGCCCGAGAATGCAGCACCTGTCTTATGAGCCATTGAGTGAACAATACCGAGAAGAGCGTTTGAGAATGCCATACCTGCAAGGCACTGTGCATTGTGCATAGCATCACGAGCGTCCATATCGCCGTCATATGACTTTTTAAGGTCGTTGTGAATCATCTTAATTGCGTGAAGTGCAAGAGCATCTGTATAATCACAGTTAAGAGTAGACACATATGCCTCAATTGCGTGTGTCATAGCATCCATACCTGTATGTGCTGTAAGCTTTTTAGGCATAGTTTCAGCAAGTGACGGGTCAACAATAGCTACATCAGGAGTAATGTTGAAGTCGGCAAGCGGATACTTGATACCCTTGTCGTAGTCGGTAATTACAGAGAAAGCCGTAACCTCTGTAGCTGTACCGGAAGTTGACGGAATAGCACAGAATTTTGCTTTCTGTCTTAATTTAGGGAAGCTGAACGGTGTGATAAGATCCTCAAATGTGATTTCAGGATACTCATAGAATGCCCACATAGCCTTTGCCGCATCAATCGGTGAGCCGCCGCCCATTGCTACAATCCAGTCAGGCTCAAACTCTCTCATAACGGCTGCGCCCTTCATAACTGTGTCAACAGATGGGTCAGGCTCAACACCCTCAAAGAGTTTAACTTCCATTCCTGCTTCTTTTAAATAATCAACAGCCTTGTCAAGGAAACCGTTACGCTTCATTGAGCCGCCGCCTACTACTACAATTGCTTTTTTGCCTTCGAGTGTTTTTAAACTTGAAAGAGCGTCTTTTCCGTGATAAAGATCTCTTGGTAATGTGAATCTGTACATTATTATGACCCCCTAATAGGAAATATTAGTCACTTTTTTATTGACTAAGGATATTATAACACCTTTTATTTCCAAAGTAAAGGGTTTTTAAGTAAAATTTATGTGAAAATATAGAAAAGTTTTTATTACATCACAAATATTATTATATATAATCACAGAACAGTCACATTATAACCCGTAAATGTTATCAACATCGTTTGCATACTCTTTTACGAGCTCAAGAAAATGCTTTGCAACGGGATTGGTAGCGGATTTACTCCACGCCATAACATAAGAAATGCTTGTGTCAGCATCGCTTAGCGGTATGCTTGAACAGCTTTTGTCCGATGAAAAATTAAGCAGTGAACTCGGAACAATAGAAATTCCCATACCAGCCGCCACTGCCATATACATACTTTTTACATCGTCAAATGTATTTGTGATTTTGGGTGAAATATGGAAAGTGCGGTATAAATCCATAACCTCCATATACAGTATGGGAGAAACATTTTCAGAAAGAAGTACAAGTTTTTCGTTTGCAAGGTCAGCCATAGAAATATTTTTCTGCTTTGCCGCAGTATTTGTTTTGTCCGCAATTACATAAAGCTGTTCGCTGTGGGTTACTATAGACTCGACAGATGAGCTTTCGGGCAGCATATCCCTCGGCATAAAGCAAAAGTCATAATCGCCGCCGAGTACATTGCTGTTTTCCGAACCGTCAAGTTCTTTTACATCAACCGTAATATCGGGATAACGATTGCGAAATTCTTTTATGCATTTTGTCGGAAACGAAAAAGAGGTTTGGTCGCACGCAACCGTAATTCTTCCCTTTCCTCCGTCATGCATCTGCTTTATTATAGATGTGGCTTTGTTCAAGGTTTCTACAATTTCTATTGCGTACGGCAACAAAGTCTTGCCCTCGTTTGTAAGGAGAACATCACGGTGCGAGCGTATAAAAAGCTGTACGCCAAATTCTTTTTCAAGGTCAATAATATATCGGCTGACGGTGGATTGCGAAACATAGTTGCGCCTTGCCGCCTCCGAAAAATTAAGTGTGCGAGCAACCGAAATAAAACATTTTAACTGACTTATGTCCATAAATAAACACTCCTTTCAAAAGCGGATATTATTTTTGTACTGTAAGTTTTCGCTAATTGTATCTTGTTATGCAGGAAGTGAATAAATAAGTCAAAATCGATAAATAATTACATTAAAACTTTAGTTGACCAATTCTTTCCTTTCTGCTATAATTTGAGTATAGCATAATAGTATGCAAAAATCAAATAATAATCAAATACTATAAAACTATAAATAATTATGCGGCAAGGAGCAGTTATGAAAAAAATAGTTATTACAGGTATGGGCGCAGTTACACCTATCGGCATAGGTGTAGATAATTACTGGGAAAACATTACAGCAGGCGTGTCCGGTATAGACACAATCAAAAGTTTTGACGCATCTGAACTTGCGGTTCAGATTGCGGGCGAAGTAAAGAATTTTAACCCGTCGGATTATATGCCGAAAGACTTAATCAGAAAAACGGATCCGTTTATGCAGTATGCATATATTGCTGCAGAGGAGGCTTTAAAGCAGAGCAACCTTGAAATTGAACCTGAACGCACAGGTATTGTAATGGGTACAGCTATGAACGGCATTGCTACAATTGCGTTCACTCAAGACGCACTTTCGGGTGCTGCACATAAAAAGGTAGGACCGAGATTTATTCCTAAAATTCTCGGCAACATTGCCGCTGCAAATATCGCAATCGAACACAATATTCAAGGTCCGAGCCTTACCGTAAGCACAGCTTGTTCATCGGGCGGCGATGCAATCAACACAGCTTGTATGTGTATTCAGACAGGCAAAGCCGATGTAATGCTCGCTGTCGGTGCGGAGTCGGTTCTCTGCCCGCTCGTAATTTATTCGCTTGCAAACGCAAAGGCACTTTCACGCAGAAACGACTCCCCCGCTACCGCAAGCAGACCTTTTGATGTTACCCGTGACGGTTTTGTAATCGGAGAGGGCGGCGGTGCGCTTGTTCTCGAAACCGAGGAGCACGCACTTGCAAGAGGCGCAAAGATTTACGGCGAAGTTCTCGGCTGCGGCAATACAGATGATGCTTACCATGTAACAGCTCCGCATCCGGAAGGAAGAGGCGCTATTGCTTGTATGAAACAGGCTATTGCACAGGCAAATATCGACACATCACAGATAGGTTATGTAAACGCTCACGGCACAGCTACCAACAAAGGCGACACAGTTGAAACAGCGTCTATCAAAAATGTATTTGGTGACAAGCTCCCGTATGTAAGTTCAACTAAGGGCGCTACAGGTCATATGATGGGCGCAGGCGGCATTACAGAAGTTATTACCTGCGTAAAGGCTATTGAAACAGGAGTAATTCCGCCGACAATCAACTTAAATGAAGTTGACCCCGAGTGCAGCGGAATAGACTTTGTCGCTAACACAGCAAAGAAAGCCGAAATAGATTATGCTATGTCGAACGCATTTGGCTTCGGCGGACAGAATTCAAGCATTATTGTAGGCAGATACAAGGGATAATCCCTAACGATATAAAGGAGAAATTTATGCAGTTTACTTATGATACAGATATGTTTGTAAAAACATTTGAAAGCGAATTTACATGGCTTAACGGCTTTATGAGAAATGTTCGCCGTTTTGGCAATAGAACAGCTGTTATTGACCCTGCTCGTAACATAAAGTGGACATATACAGAATTAAACACAGCTGCAAATAAGTTTGCAAATGCCATGAAAGCAGACGGTGTTAAAAAGGGCGATGTTGTATTTATGCAGCTTTTTAACTCTACACAATTTTTGCTTGGATATATAGCACCGCAAAAACTCGGCGCTATCGGCAATCCCGCAAACTTTAATCTTTCTCCGGGCGAAACCGCGGAAATCATCGGTCACAACAAACCTACTGTATATGTGTATGACACAGAAATTCTTGATACCGTTGTAAAGGCTCTTGAAATCACTTCTCATACTCCAAAGGTAATTATTGCAGTAAACAACACAGGCAAGGATATTGAACTTCCACAGGGACATATTCTTTTTGAGGACTATATAAAAAATGCCTCCGAAGAAAATCCGCCTGTTGATTTTGAACCGCATATTTATGACGAAGTTGTTCGTTTGCAGACTTCGGGCACAACAGGCACACCAAAGGGTGTTCCGCTCAACAATGTAAACGAAGTGCTTTCGGCACACGATGTAATTATGCATTTCCCGCTCAACCCTACCGACATTACAATGAATATGACGCCGTGGTTCCACCGTGGCGGTTTACATTCGGGCGGCCCTACCCCTACTTTGTATGTAGGCGGATGTATTGTAATTCTGCGTAATTTTAACCCTAAGACATGCCTTGAATATGTAGAAAGCAATAAGATTACTTTTATAACAGGTGTACCGTCAATTCTCACTCTGCTTGCAAGCCGACAGGAAAAGCACCCTAAGAATATTTCTTCTTTAAAGGGTATAATAACTATGGGCAGTCCGCTTGAAAAAGAGGCTTGTATTCGTTTTCAGAATCTGCTTACACCTAATATTTTTAACGGCTACGGCACAACAGAAACATTTTGGAATACATTTTTACGCCCGTATGATTTACCTGAAATGGCAGGTTCTGCAGGTCGTTCATGTACCGATGATGAGGTAAGAATCGTAAATGTTTACGATGAGGGAAAAGCAAATCCAGATGATACTGTTCCTTGTGACGGCAAGACAGAGGGCGAAATAATTATTAAGTGCCCCGGTAAGACAACCTATTGCTATGTGGGCAACGAAAAAGCCTCAAAGGATAAATTTGCCGACGGCTGGATGTACACAGGCGATGTAGGCACTTGGGACGAAAATCAATTTATCACAATTTCGGGCAGAAAAGATGATATGATTATCAGCAAGGGCGAAAATATCTACCCTGCAAGAATCGAAGAGGCTATCAATAAGCACCCTAAAGTTTCGGAATGTATAGTAACGGGTGTGCCTGACAGTGTTCGTGGCGAAAGCGTTGCAGCCTATGTTATTCCCGAGGACGAAAGCCTTACTGCCAAGGAGCTTTTTGAATTTTGCGCAAATTCTCCTGACATTTCAAAGTATCAGGCTCCGAGATATTACC
>OQVP01000801.1_pt1 | contig 11651 bp, 7 predicted proteins | sample 1691541 | NCBI WGS metagenome assembly OQVP01 (sample SAMN03418258, study PRJEB22391) | human gut metagenome | biome: human-gut; feature: organic feature; material: feces | host: Homo sapiens | place: Tanzania | collected 2013-01 | reverse complement strand
AATAACTATCGTTGCTTCCGCTACACCTACCAGCTCTGCCAAAAAGTTATTCCAAGTGTCCGAGGTAAAGGTAGAACCGATACCGTAGCCTGCAACCATCAATGCATATTCGCGCCATTGCTTAGGCCAGCTTACGTCACTGCGATGCGTCAGTGTTTTGCAAAGCAGAGCAGTCAACAGGCCGCCCAGCAAAAACGGTATCGGCAGATGCATGCGTACCAGCAGGCTGCCTAAGCAAAGTGCCATTATAAAAAGCAACAAGCGGTTTAAAAACATAGCTTTTACTCCTGCTCTACGCCGTTAGCGGATAAAGCATTCATAATGCGCTCAATCAGTTCACCGCGCATGGTATGCTGTGAGGAGGAATAGGTAATAATCTCATAGTTATTTTGGCTGCCAGTATCGCACTGGCCTTTGTTACGGCAAAGCTGGCGCGAGAAAACCTCAAAAGCTGTGTTATGGGTATGCTTCCCGGCGGAATGACGCTGACAATGCTGCTTTGCGAAGAGGATAAAGAAGTAAATCCCAACATTGTTATGGTGATGCAAGTGCTGCGTCTGCTGGGCGTAGTTATTACTGTGCCGTTTCTTGTAATCTGGCTTTTGCATGCGCAGGTGACAGGCAGCAGCGTAGCATTGCCCAACCATGGCGGAGTGCATTGGCTTGTTGTAGTGCCCTTGTCTATATTGGGCAGCTTTATAGCAACCAAAATACATATGCCGACGCCGAAACTGTTAGGACCGATTTTGGCGACGGCTGCATTTTCCGTCTTTGACAGCGGTGTGCAGCCTGTGCCTTTTTGGCTCATGGCGGCGGCGCAGGCCAGCATCGGTCTGTTTATGGGTATGCAGCTTGATGCGGACCGCATCGTAAAAACAGAAAAAATGGTGCCCTATATTCTTATCGGTACGGCGATACTCATTGTTGTGAGCATCGGTATGGCTAATGTGCTTTCCGCACGCTACGGCTTTTCGCTGGTAACGGCATTTCTGGCGATGGCGCCGGGAGGCATAGCCGAAATGTCTTTAGCCGGTATGAGTATGGGTGAGAATGTTTCTATTATCCTGACCTATCAGCTGGTGCGCGTGCTGGTGATAAATATCTTTATCCCGCCGCTGCTGGCATGGTGGTTTAAGGCTAAGCAGGCATAATTTTAGAGGATTGCAGAAAAAATTTTCATGATTTAAGAAAAATTTTTCTTGCAGTCCTCTTTGCTTTTGTATGTAAAATCCTTGTAAAATCGCATGGTGCAAGGCTTTGAAGCATTATAACCATCTATCGGGACATAAAAAGTCCATAGTGGACAAAAACGTCATAAGGTGTTATACTTAATGCATGTTAAGGCAAGACCTTAAAATAAAGCAGAAAGGATGATATAAAAATGACTTTTGAAAAATTTGTTGAAACTCTGTGCAACTTTAAATGGTATATGATTCACTGATTTCGGGAGGTGAGAATAATGCTGGAAAAATTTGTCAAAGCTTTATATGAAATGAATTTCTACTATATCCATTAACAGGTGTATAAAAATGAAGATTGCTAAATCGTAAGAACGCTTGCAACTGAGCTGTAGGCGTTTTTTATTGCCTTAAAGCGATTCTATAATAAGTGTTGGGGTCTTGATCTAAAACAAGATTAAGGCCACCAGCACTTATTTTTTATTAAAGATAAAAAAATAAAGCATAAGTGCTGGAAATGTAGTAAAATAATCATTGGCTAAAATAATCACAACTACAAAGGAGAACCAGTCAGCTTATGCTTCAAGACAATTATACACAAGATTTACCGATTTTTAAAGGGGTTACTGTAAAATATTTTAGAGAAAGTGAAGACAATAATAGCTACGAGGCTTTTATCGAAATGCCGGTAAAAGAACATCGCTGCCCTCATTGCGGTTATACAACTACTTATATCAAAGATTACAGGTTACAGAAAGTCAAAGATTTATCTCTAGCTGGAAAGCCGTTAAAAGTTACTATCAGCAAACGCCGCTATATCTGTAAAAACTGCAACTCTACTTTTACTGAAGACAATCCATATATCAAAAGATACTGTCATTTCCCCCAAAGGTTTTATTTTAAAGCCATCAAAGAGACCTTCAATCTACAAAGCTTCTCTGCTATAGCCAGAAGGTTTGGAACATCTGTAACAAGCATTATCAGATGGTTCGACAATATCAATTATCCCAAAGCAGAATTGCCAAGCTGTATAGCTATCGACGAGTTTAAAGGTAATGCTGGCGGCGAAAAATTTCAATGTAATCTTGCTGACCCAGTTAAACATAAAATCATAGATATATTACCTAACAGAGATTCAGAAGACTTATACAAACATTTCTTAGAATATCCATATGAAAAACGAGCTAAAGTAAAGAAAGTTGTTATGGACTTAAGCACTTTATTCCGTTCCGTAGCTAAAAAGATATTCCCTGAGGCCAAAATAATAGCAGACAAGTTCCATGTTATCAGGGTAGTAACAAACAGCCTTGAGAATGTCAGAAAACGCATACAGAAAGAATTCCATGATACCAAGAGAAAATGGTTCAAAAGAAGCCGACAGTTGCTTCTTAAGCCGGAATATAAATTGACAGACGATGATAAAATAGAATTAAATAGAATGTTAAATTCTTCGCGCGAGCTTGAAAAAGCTTGGTTGCTGAAAGAATTATTCTATGAAATTTTTAAAGAAAAGGAGCGCAAGGCAGCAAAACATCGGTTAAGAGACTGGTTATTATTAGCTGCCGAACTTTCTGTTCCAGAATTTCAACATTGTATCACTACTTTTACAAACTGGAGCACGGAAATAGCCAACATTGTTGGCGAAAATGTCTCTAATGGCTTTATTGAAGGTAGTAATAATAAAATAAAAGTTCTGAAACGTATCAGTTTTGGCTTTCAGAACTTTAGAAGATTTAGGAATAGAATATTGAGTTTGCAATAAAAAGTGGCAATTCATTCGAGAAGTTCGCAGGTTGAAAAACTTTAGTATAATTATATACTCAAAAGGACATCAAAAAACCAATATAGTATTTCTATAAAATAACTGCGTAGTTAAACTACGCAGTTATTTTAAACTATTTTCTTAAATAAAATATTATCGAAGCACTTATTAATAAAATACCCAAATTAATATCTATATCAAAAACAGGTTTATACAAGATAAAAACCATATTAGGTTATGTCCTTTCCCAAATAAGATTTAATTATATAAGAACTAACCCGGTTCCTTCTTCTTGATTGCCACTTAAAAAATATAGTATCACTTTTCTTTATAAAAAACAATACCTCGCTGAATAAAAAATCAAGCGAGGTATTTTAAGTTGTAAAGAGTAATTTTACAGATTTTAGGGTATTAAATTATTAAAAACCCCAAAACTTGACAAAGAACCCTTAAAGCCGGTTGTGGCTGATATAATAGATTTTTTATTGTATAATATATAAATTAAACACAAAAAACAGTTAATCAGAAATGGAGATAACTACATATAAGAATGCTCGATACATGGAATGAATGCACAAAAATAAAAATCCTTAAAAAAGGTTGACAAGGTAAATAGTAACTGCTATAATTAAGACAACAAGTTGATATTGATATTACAGGTGCGAAAGCTCAATAGAGAAGCCGGTGAAATTCCGGCACGGTCCCGCCGCTGTGACGTGGAGCGTGTTTCGTTTATACCACTGGAGGGGTCCTCTGGGAAGGTGAGACACGTGAAGAAGCGAAGCCAGAAGAACTGCCTGTAAGATGCATCGTCGTTTGACCTGCGAGAGACGGGGAGAGATGTCGTAGAGCTGTTGTATAGGTTTGTACGCCTAGGAGCTTCTTGATATTTCGCCGTTTTTCAAAAGTCCCGCCCATATTGGGTGAAGGATTCTTTTTGAGAAACGGTTTTCTGTTTCTTATGCCATTGAAGGTCACGTGATGGCTGTGACCTTTTGGAGAGTGGCCGGGCCATCGATGTTATCTGTCATACTTGTCCGCGATACTGGACATATCGTGTTTTTCAAATCCCATTCTCAAATTTTTCTTTTAGCTGAGAACATTTCCTTTCTCCTCTCAAGTACGACAGCGTAGGGGTGCGCTGTCGTGCTGACAATCCAGCCATCACAAATGTGGTGGCTTTATTTTTTGCTGTTTAAAGGGAGGTAATTGATATGAAAGAATTATATTTGGCAGGCAAAATTGCTGAACTGCTTGCAGCCTTTGAAGGTATGAAAGGCGTTGAAGAAGTTGTTGCCGGACGTGCTAAAGCCAGCGGTGAGCTGGAAGTAAAGTGCGTGCGTGTGCAATATAACCCCAAAAAGACAGATATCTGTGAGCTTTTGAAAACATACTTCAATGAAGGGGTAAATCCCTATATCATCGCAGAAGATCCTTTGGAACAGGCTGCTGTTATTTACAAGGCTGCCGAAGATGTTCCGCAGATTGAATACTATGCCCGTTTTATGCAGAACCGTGGCGCAGAACCCGGTGCTGCTTTAGGCAACATGATTCTTAATGATACTATGCCTGAAGAAGACGAGCTGCGCAGAGTCCAGATTAATTACGGACGTCTGCAGGAGTTCCTGGCAGATTAACCTGCCTGTTATTTTGTTATATACGGCCTGGACAACCGTGACCGTGTATATAAATGCTGTTTGCTTCTTAAAATCTATCCAAGCAAGGATGCGGCATATGTCCCCTGATGACCGGGTGAGAGCGGTCGGATAGCAGCTGCATCAGCAGACGAGATTGGCTGGAGGTGATATGCGTTTCAGCTTGGTGCTGTGAGCTTTTTCACAGTAATGATTAAATTATTAAAGGAGGATTATTTGAATGGCTGATGAACAACAAAAAACTGCAGCAGTCGTTGATGGCGAAAGACCGTTGACAGACAAAGAACTGGAAGCCATGTTGCGTAAGTCAGAGAAAGTAACCGAATTCCCGGAGGTAACTTTTGATGAATTTACCGAACCCACCTGGGATGAATGGGTGGAGGCATGTAATGCACTGTTGAAGGGCAAACCCTTTGACAAGATTATGTATACCAAAAACTACGAGGGCATTACCTTTGACCCGATTTATACTCGTAAAGGCACTGATGCAATTCTGCCGACCAATGATTATCCCGGTATGGGCGATTTCCTGCGCGGCGCAACTGTTAACGGTTATGTACACGAGCCCTGGGGTATTGCACAAGCTTGTGATGAAACCCTGCCGGCTGAAAACAACGAGCTGCTGAAGGAAGAAATTTCCAAGGGCTCCACTGTTTACAATATCAAACTGGATACTGCAACCAAAAACGGCGTAGACGTTAAAGATGCAGAAAAACCCGGCGATATTGGCGTGAACGTTACTACTGTTGAAGATATGAGCGTTCTGCTGGATGGTCTGAAACTTGACAAATATCCTATTATGATGTACACCGGTGCCGGTGCTAAAAACCTGCTGGCTCTGACTGTTGCTGCTCTGAAGGGTGCAGGTCATGATGTAAAAACCCTGCGCGGTGTTATCGGCGGCGACCCGATCGGCGAGCTGGTAAAAACTGGTAAAACCGAAACCTCTCTGGATGCTTTGTATGATGAAATGGCTGAAACCATTAAATTTGCTAAAGCTAATACTCCGGAGCTGCGCACTGTTTTCATCAACAGTGATGCTTACACCGATGGCGGTGCTGAAGCAGTACAAGAGGTTGCTTACACCTTCGCTACTGCAGTTGAATATGTACGTCAAATGCAAAAACGCGGCGTTGAGCTGCACGACATTGCTAACTCCCTGTACTTCTGCTTCAACCAAGGTGCTAACTTCTTCATGGAAATCGCAAAACTGCGTTCCCTGCGTATGATCTGGGCAGCTATTATGGAAGCATTCGGTGCTGAAGAAGCAGACCGTGCTATTAAAGTTCATGGCCGTTGCGCTCGCTTCACCAAAACCGTTGTTGACCCGTATGTTAACATGCTGCGTAACTGCACCCAAACCTTCTCCAGCGTTGTAGGCGGCGTTTGCACTTATGACAACCCGCCGTTTGACGAGCTGATCCGTAAAGGCGACGTATTCTCCCGTCGTATCGCTCGTAACCTGCATGTAATGCTGCAAGAAGAATTTGGTATGCTGAGCCCGATCGATGCTGCCGGCGGTTCCTGGGGCGTTGAAACCCTGACCAATCAGATCACCGAAAAAATCTGGGCTGAGTTCCAAAAGGTTGAGGAAATGGGCGGCATCATCAAAGCTCTGGAAGCTGGCTATCCGCAAGCACAAGTTGCTGACGTTCTGGCTAAACGCTTCAAAGCTCTGGAAATGCGCAGCGACCGTGCTGTTGGCGTAAACATGTACCCGAACATGACGGAAGAACCGCTGGAGCGCCGCGAAGAGGACACTCCGAAACTGAAGAAAGAACGCGAAGCTGCTGTTGCTGCTTACGTTGCTGACATCGACACCAACTACCTGGCAGGCAAACTGGCTGCAGTTGAAACTGTTGAAGGCGCAATCGAAGCATTCAGCAATGGTGCTACTATCGGCCAGGTTGCTGCTGCATCCTGCAAGGCTGAAGCTCCGGAAACCGTTGAAGCAATCGCTGCTCATCACTGGACCGAGCGCTATGAAGCACTGCGTTTCGAAACTGAAGACTATGTTAAGAAAACCGGCAAAAATGTTGAAGTATTCCTGTGCAACATGGGACCGATTCCTCAACATAAAGCTCGTGCTGACTTCTCCACCTCTTTCCTGCAGGTTGGTGAATTCAACGTTCATCTGAACGATGGTTTCCAAGACGGCGAAGATGGCGATCAATACGAAAAATGCCTCAAAGCTTTCAAAGAAGGCGACTACGATGTTGCAGTTATCTGCTCCACCGATGCTACCTATCCGGAAATCGTTCCGAAACTGGCTCCGATGATTAAAGCAGCTATGAAACCGTCCGCTACTCTGTTCCTGGCCGGCGCTGCTCCGAAAGACATGGAACAAGTTTACAAAGATGCTGGCGTTGACGATTTCATCAGCGTAAAAGCTAACTGCTTCCAAACTCTGAAGATGCTGCAAAAGAAGAAAGGGATGATTGAATAATGAGCATTAATCCGGATTTCACTAAAGTAGCCCTTCCTGATCATCCTTCTTGTTCTTATGACGAATGGAAGAAAAATCTGGAAGAAAAAATGGGCGAAAATTATGATGCCCTTTATGATACTACCTTGGAACGTATTCCTAAAGCTCCGCTGTACACCAAGGATATCTATGACAAATGTAACCATTTGGACTTCATGAGCGGTATTCCTCCGTTCCTGCGTGGTCCTTACTCCACAATGTATGTATTCCGTCCGTGGACTGTACGTCAATATGCAGGTTTCTCCACTGCGGAAGAATCCAACGCATTCTATCGTCGTAACCTGGCTGCAGGCCAAAAAGGTCTGTCCATCGCGTTCGACTTGCCGACTCACCGCGGCTATGACGCTGATAACCCGCGTGTAGTTGGTGACGTTGGTAAAGCAGGCGTATCTGTTTGCTCCATGCTCGATATGAACATCCTGTTCTCCGGTATTCCTCTGGATCAGATGTCCGTATCCATGACCATGAACGGCGCAGTACTGCCTGTACTGGCATTCTTCATCGTATCCGGTGAAGAACAAGGCGTTGATAAATCTATCATGGCCGGTACCATTCAGAACGATATTCTGAAAGAGTTCATGGTACGTAACACCTACATTTATCCGCCTGCTATGTCCATGCGTATCATCGGTGATATTTTCGAATACACCACCAAATACATGCCTAAATTCAACAGTATCTCCATTTCCGGTTACCATATTCAAGAGTGCGGCGCAACCTGCGACCTTGAATTAGGCTACACTCTGGCAGATGGTATGGAATATATCCGTACCGGTGAAGCTGCAGGCCTGCCTGTAGACGCATTCGCAAAACGTCTGTCCTTCTTCTGGGATATGGGCAAAAACTACTTCATGGAAGTTGCAAAAATGCGTGCTGCTCGTGTTCTGTGGGCTAAGATTCTTAAGAGCTTCGGCGCTAAGAACCCGAAATCCATGGCACTGCGTACTCACAGCCAGACTTCCGGCTGGTCTCTGACCGAACAGGATCCGTTCAACAACATCTCCCGTACTTGTATGGAAGCTATGTCTGCTGCTCTGGGCCATACCCAATCCCTGCATACCAACGCACTGGACGAAGCTATCGCACTGCCGACCGACTTCTCCGCTCGTCTTGCTCGTAACACCCAGCTGTACATCCAGGATGAAACCAAGGTTTGCAAGATTATCGATCCGTGGGGCGGTTCCTACTATGTTGAATACCTCACCAACGAAATCATTCGCCGTGCTTGGGCTCATATCCAGGAAGTTGAAGCACTCGGTGGTATGGCAAAAGCTATTGCAACCGGCCTGCCGAAGATGCGTATCGAAGAGTGCGCAGCTCGTCGTCAAGCTAACATCGATAGCGGTAAAGAAACCATCGTTGGCCTGAATAAATATCGTCTGGCTAAGGAAGATCCGCTGAACGTACTGTCCATCGATAACACCGCTGTACGTAACGCTCAGATTAAACGTCTGGAAAAACTGAGAGCAGAGCGTGACAACGATGCAGTTGCTCGCGATCTGGAAGCTATTACGAAGGCAGCTGAAGCTCGTGATAACGGCAACCTGCTGGAGATGGCTGTACAAGCTGCACGTGACCGTGCATCCCTCGGTGAAATTTCTGACGCAGTTGAAAAAGTATCCGGTCGTTTCAATGCTGTAATCCACACTGTATCCGGTGTATACTCCAGTGAATTCAGCGGCAACGATGACATGGAAAAAGCTACTAAACTGGCTGATGAGTTTGAAAAACTTGAAGGCCGTCGTCCTCGTATCTTCCTGGCTAAAATGGGCCAAGACGGTCATGACCGCGGACAAAAAGTTCTGGCAACCTCCTTCGCAGATATGGGCTGGACCGTCGACGTTGGTCCTCTGTTCCAAACTCCGGAAGAATCTGCACAAGACGCTGTAGATAACGACGTTGATATGGTTGGCTTCTCTTCCCTGGCTGCAGGTCATAAAACCTTGCTGCCGGCAATCGTTGAAGAACTTAAAAAACGTGGCCGTGAAGATATCATGGTATGTATCGGCGGCGTAATTCCTGCACAGGATTACGACTACCTGTATGAACATGGTGCAGCAGGCATCTTTGGACCTGGTACCAACATTCCTAAGTGCTGCATCCAATTACTGCAAATGTTGGTTGACCGTGCAAAAGCTGAACACGCTGAAGACTGAGGTGATATAAATGCCTGAAACTGGTGAAAAAGATATTAGGCCGAGTTGGGTACCCCTGAAAAAAGATCCTAACTTTGCCTGCTCTGTAATGGGCGGGATTGACAGTGCCGTAAACGCTGTCAGCGAGGAGAAGTATAACCCTGTGGATAAAATTAGGAAATTCCCCTTGAGGAAAAAGCCTAGTCCGGAAGAGTTAATAAAAGGAGTCAGTGAAGGCGATCGTAAAACCTTATCTCAAGCTATTACTCTTATAGAAAGCAATGCACCGAGGGATTTTGATAAAGCACAGCGTGTCCTGCAGGCTCTCCTGCCGCGTACAGGCAAAGCTTTGCGCATCGGCATTTCCGGTGTACCGGGTGCCGGCAAAAGTACCTTTATCGAGTCCTTTGGCCAGATGCTGTGTCATCAGGGCTATAAGGTCGCAGTTCTTGCTGTCGACCCTACCAGCTCTATTACCGGTGGCTCTATTTTGGGTGATAAAACGCGTATGCAGATGTTGTCGCGTGAACCTAATTGCTTTATTCGTCCGTCCCCTGCAAAGGGTACCTTGGGCGGCGTTGCCCGTAAAAGCCGTGAAACCATGCTGCTTTGCGAGGCTGCAGGCTGTGACGTTATCTTAGTAGAAACCGTAGGTGTAGGCCAGTCCGAAATCACCGTCCGTTCGATGGTTGACTTCTTTATGCTGGTTGTACTGACCGGTGCCGGTGATGATCTGCAAGGCATCAAGAAAGGCATCATGGAGGTTGCCGACGCTATCGTTGTCAACAAAGCCGATGGTGACAATCTGCCTAAAGCTATCGTTACACAGGGTGAGTATGAGCGTATGATTGAATTCATCCGTCCTGCTACCGAAGGCTGGAAAACTCACGCCTACAGATGCTCTGCTTTGACCAAGGAAGGCCTGCTTGAGCTTTGGGCAGTAATGCGCAAGTTCGAAAAGGTTACCAAGGAATGCGGTTCCTTCGACAAACGTCGTAAATCGCAGACTATTTCTTGGGTTAACAGCATGATTGACGAGCATTTACATAACCTGTTCTTTGAAGATCCGATGATTAAAGGACGCTTACCGGCAGTAATGGAAGCAGCTGTTAATGGCGTGGTATCCCCAAGCCAGGCTGTTACCGAGCTGATTAACGCCTTTGATATTGATCGTGCTTCAATGAGGCATCGCAATCAAAACAAATAAAGTCCGGCAAGAAAGCACCCTGTGGTGATTTTTGACCGGCAAGCTAAAGGCTGTCATTGATGAATCTTCATCGGTGACAGCCTTTTTGTTTTATAATGGCTTATAGGTACTGCAAAATATTAATATAAAAGTGTAAAAACACAATGTAAAACAAAGCGGGGCGTGAGAATTTTTAACCTAAAAAGAGTAAGAGATTCTATTTCTTTTGTTGTCAATAAATAAGTGCATCTTTAGTAATATGAGTTCTTACAATAATTTTTTTGGGAACTTTTTCGCTAAAGTCTTGACATTCTTAATCGGACTTAGTATAATTAAAAGCAACAAATCAATATTTCGTATGAAGCGCTAATTGGTGAAAATCCACACGGTCCCGCCGCTGTAACAGGCTTGCCTGGAGTCAGCAAAGTACTTCGTACAAGCATATGCTTGACCTGCGAGCGACAGGAGAAGATGTTAACAGATAAGTAGCTGTTTATGTGAGAGTGGCAGTGAGCTTAATTGTGCGCATTAACCGTCTTTGCTTGCAAAGGCGGTTTTTTTCGACTAGATACAAGTAGGTCGAAATATTGATTTACTAATCTTTACTCTAGAATGAAAAGCAAATTGGACATTTGCTGTTATTACCGAATTTCAAATTCTCCTTCTCCTCTTATTCAATGTGCTCTCTTGTTACAGGGGTGTGGCATTAGCGCAGTAAAAAAACCGCCAGGGATGGCGGCTTTTTTATTGCCTTTTTTACGCTTGTATACTGTCTTTTTTTTGACTTAGGCTATACTAATTGTTTACATATCCGCTTATACAGTGTACAATAAATATGATTAGCCTTTGTAAAAAACTGAAATATAAATATGGACTGAATGAGGTCAGAGAGGGGCGGATGTGTATGGATTTAGCTAATGTTAAAAAGCTGCTGCAGGCAAGAGTGCTTACGGGCAGCGAGCTGTTACACCGTCAGATTGACTCCTGCTGCGGCAGCGACATGATGAGTGATGTGCTGGCTTTCACCAAGCGCAACACGCTTTTGTGTACAGGACTGACGAATATGCAGGTGGTGCGCACTGCGGATATGACGGAGCTGAGCGCACTGGTTTTTGTACGCGGGAAGATTCCCTGCGAGGAAATTGTTGAGGCTGCTGCGGAAAACGGACTGCCGATGCTGTCCACCGATTATACGCTGTTTGAAACCTGCGGTATCTTATATGAAGCAGGCGTCCGCGGCTGCAGGTCTC
>OQVP01000796.1_pt1 | contig 11713 bp, 12 predicted proteins | sample 1691541 | NCBI WGS metagenome assembly OQVP01 (sample SAMN03418258, study PRJEB22391) | human gut metagenome | biome: human-gut; feature: organic feature; material: feces | host: Homo sapiens | place: Tanzania | collected 2013-01 | reverse complement strand
TGTCTGAGGCATACTCCAAGGAGAAAGCGCAGCTGGCCGAAGCCATCCCTGCCACGGAGGAGCGCCTGGAGAAACTACGCAGTAGCATGGCCAACGCCAAGAACTTCATCGCCAAGGCCAGAAAGTTCACCGACATGACGGAACTGACCCCGGAACTGCTCCGCACCTTTGTGGCGAAAATCATCGTGTATGAGAAAGAGGTCAAATACTCCAAGCACGCACCGCAGAAGATCCACATCTGTTTTCGGGACTTCAACCTCAACGAGACAGACGATATGCTTCTATGCGGAGAGACAACAGAAAAGGCAGACAGTACAATTGCACTGCCTGCCTAATCCGAGGACACGCTTCAAGGTACCCCTTTCAGGAGTAGCGGAAGGGTGTCTCTTCTTTCTTGGCGCAGCGGGAGGGATTCGAACCCTCGTGGGATTGCTCCCAAACTGATTTCGAGTCTTGTTCGCACTTGGTACTTTCGTGTCTGCTGTGGTCGGTGGCGGCAGTTTTGGAAACGGCGAAAACCCTTGTGCTGCAACGGATTTCGGACGCGCCGACCGGTATTGACCAGCTCCATATCAGAAAAAACCAGAGTTCAAATTGAAATGAGAAATGCCCCAAAACGATCGATTTTTTTGCGCGCTGGCAAGAAAATACGCAAGAAGAAAACCCTTGTCCGGTATGGCTTTGCGGACAGCTCCCCCGGATTAAATGCAAGAAAAACCGGCTCAAAACAGATTATACGAAGCGCCCTTTCGGACCGAAACACAGAAAGGAGTCTTCGTTATGAAATACGACGCCAAGGAATTCAAAAAATACCCGGAGATTATGAACAAGGAGCAGATGCGGATCGCCTGCCACATCAGCAAGCAGACAGCGCTCTATCTTCTCCAATTCAACCTGATTCCGCACACCTGCACCGGTAAGAAAACCCGCTGCTACGCTATCAAAAAGAGTGATGTGATCGCTTTTATGAATGACCGTGAGGTCAACCCGGAAAAATACATAGCGCCGAAGAACTGGTACAAATACGGAAGCGAAATGGTTCGGCCCTATAAAATCCGCATCCATCCGCCGTGCGCCAAAGACGAGAAGAAACTCCGGCGCTACTATGAGAGCAAGCTGGCCGCGCTGCCGGATGTGATGGATGTGGCCGCCGTCGTGGATTTCACAGGCTATAACCGCCGCACCGTCTGCCAATGGATTCGCATGGAGAAGCTGAAGGCGCTGGTGCTGCCCCAGAAGTACATGATTCCCAAATGCTATCTCATGGACTGGCTCTGCTCGGACGATTACAACAACACCAACCGCAAATCCCGCCGGCATATCGATATGCTTTGGGAGGCGCAGAAATGGAGAGATTGATGCGGACATTTTCCCTTATTCTCTCAAAAAGAGGCACAGCGGCATCATTCCCTTGGCGTCTGTTGAAAAAACGCCGATTTTGTGATACTATAATAGCAACAAGCCGAGCATTTGCTGAAGCCACCGAAAAGCCGGGAGGGCACAAAAATGAGCAGTAATTTCCTCAACGATGAAAACAAGGGCGATATCGTCATTTACCAGTCTGAAAGCGGCGAGACAAAAATTGATGTCCGGTTTCAGGATGAAACTGTCTGGTTGACACAGGCGCAGCTTTGTGAGCTGTATCAGAGCAGCAAGGCCAATGTCAGTGAGCATATAAAAAACATTTTTGAGGAAGGCGAGTTAGAGCAAAGTGCAGTTGTTCGGAAAATCCGAACAACTGCCGCAGACGGGAAAACCTATGCCGTAAATCACTATAACCTCGATATGATCATCTCTCTGGGTTATCGCATCAAGTCCTCCATCGCAACGCAGTTCCGCCGCTGGGCTACCGAGCGCTTGAAGGAGTATATGATCAAGGGCTTCACCATGGACGATGAGCGCCTGAAGAATCTCGGCGGCGGCAGCTATTGGAAGGAGCTTCTTGACCGCATCCGGGACATCCGTTCCTCCGAAAAGGTGATGTACCGTCAGGTCCTCGACCTCTACGCTACCAGCGTGGACTATGACCCCAAAAGCGCCGAGTCGGTGGCTTTTTTCAAAATGGTGCAGAACAAGCTGCACTATGCCGCCCATGGCCATACCGCCGCAGAGGTGATTTTTGAGCGAGCCGATGCCGAAAAGCCATTTATGGGGCTCACCGCATTTTCCGGGGATTTTCCCACGGCGAAGGATATTGCCGTCGCAAAGAACTATCTCTCCGCGGACGAACTGAAGATACTGAACAATCTCGTTTCCGGATACTTTGACTTTGCGGAGATTCAGGCGATGCGCCGCCGGCCCATGTACATGAGCGATTATGTGGAGAACCTGGACCGCATCCTTGCCTCCACCGGAGAGGCCCTGCTCACCGACGGGGGAACCGTAAGCCACACGCAGGCGATGGAGAAGGCAAAGACGGAATACAGAAAATATCAGGCGCAGAATCTTTCTCCCGTGGAGGAGGAATATTTGCAGACCATTCGCAGCATTGAGAAGGCGGCAAAAGAGGGCGAAAAACGCTGATTCTGCAATACCCTCACAGAGAAGCTGTTCTTTTTGAGCCGGTATACTGCGGAGGTATGGGCAAAAATATTTCGCAAATTAACTGAATGCTATGGTGGGAGAAGGCGCAGATTTCTGCGATTTCTCCCACTATTTTCAGCGATTAAAGCTCCAACACGCACGACTTTACGGCCCAAATAAGAATAGAGCAAGGATTCAGAAACTTTCCGGCACAAGCGGCAGTTTGCCGATCGATTCGTGAGCCCGGACGAGAGCATCACGCACCTTTGACCGGGCGAAAAAGAACAATCTTCGGAACAACATCAAAAAACACAAGAATAATGTCATTGCATTATCGGAACTATGTCAATGTAAAACCAGAATGATGTTATAAAACCGGGCCATAAGGATTTTACTCGTGTGTCACAATCCTCTTTGGGAACAACCCAACGGCGATGCCTATAAGCCTGGGGATTGACAATGCTATCTTGTTGCGCTATAATAAATAAACAAATTTATTTATTTAGAAAGGAGGAGTGACCTTGATTGAACCTTCTGATTTTGGCTTGTTTTTAAAAGAGAAACGAAAAGCCGCTCATCTAACACAAGGTGATTTGGCAGCAGTAATAAACAAGTCAGGCCAGTATATCAGCAACATTGAAAAAGGGAAAAACAACGCTCCTCCAGATCCATCAGATATAGAAGCTCTGATACAGAAGCTTGGGCTTTCCGATAAAGAGGCATCCCTTTTTAAAGAAAAAGCTTCTGCAGATCGAGGGCGCTTACCTAATGAGCAAATGGATTATCTATTGAAGCATCGAAAGCTTATTGATCTCATCAATTACGGATTGGAAAACAACCTAAACGACAAGCGATGGGCAGAAATGCTAGCCGCAATTTCGGGAGGAAAATAAAATGACTTTGAATGAAGTGTTGAAGAATACAAACTATGACGTTGCTCTCTTTTCCGAAGAAGCAAGGAAATACATTGAAGACGCTATCGTCGTTAAAACTGTCAGAGGCAAAGAAATGGCTCACATCACATGCCTGAAACGCGGCAAGGAAATTGTCCTGAAACCGGAAGAGGCTGTGCGTCAGCTCTACCTTTATAAGCTTATTCTCGAATACGGTTATCCTGTAAGCCGTATTGAGGTCGAGTTTCCAATCCATTTTGGACGAGAAGTCAAACGTGCTGATATTGCCATTATGGACAAGGATCGTCCGATGGTTCCCTATATCATTGTTGAGCTCAAAAAACCGAAGCTCACCGATGGCAAGGAGCAGCTTAAATCCTACTGCAACGCAACGGGTGCGCCTATCGGTGTATGGACAAATGGTGAGCAGATTTCCTACTATAACAGGAAAGACCCTAATTATTTTGAGCCAATCACCAATATTCCGAAGGCCTCTGAGAAGCTAAGCGATATCATTAATGAAAAGTTTACCTATGAAGATCTGAAAAAAATCGACAGAATCAGCCAGCAGAAACGCTCTCTCCGCTCTCTCATTCAGGAGATGGAAGATGAAGTGCTCGCTAGTGCAGGAGTCGATTCTTTTGAAGAGATTTTCAAACTGATCTTTGCCAAGCTCTATGATGAGCTAATCTGCGAACGTGATCCCAGCGCCTATTTGAAGTTCCGCAATTCCGGTGAAACCGATTTTGAGCTGAAAGAGAAAATCCAGGGTCTCTTTGATGACGCCAAGAAAAAGTGGGAAGGCATTTTTGCGGACGAAAGCAAAATCTTACTATCCCCCTCTCATCTTGCTGTCTGCGTGGCCACACTTCAGGATATAAAGCTATTCAACAACAATCTTGATGTTGTTGACGATGCCTTTGAATACCTAATGAGCAAGGCGCAAAAAGGCGAAAAGGGTCAGTATTTCACGCCGCGCTATGTCATTGATATGTGCGTAAAAATGATGAACCCCTCTGTCAATGACAAAATCATCGATACTGCCTGCGGCAGCTCGGGTTTTACCGTCCACAGTATTTTCAAAGTGTGGAAAGATATTCGTCGTGAGAAAGGGCTCCCAGAGGGCGAGGGCTTTACTGCCGCACAGCGAATCACGGAAGAAACGAACTTCGTGCGAGACAACGTATTTGCAATCGACTTTGATGAAAAGACCGTCCGTGTTGCCCGTACACTAAATCTGATTGCCGGCGATGGACAGACAAACGTCTTGCATTTGAACACGCTAGATTATTCCCGCTGGAATGAAATAACAAAACAGGAAGACTGGAATGACACCTATAACGAGGGCTTCAAAAAACTTAAAAAGCTCCAGCCGAAAGGTATTAACGACTACAGCCAGTTTGCCTTTTCTTTGGTCATGGCCAATCCTCCGTTTGCGGGTGACATCAAGGAAAATACGATTATTTCCCGCTATGAGTTAGGCAAGAATTCTGCTGGAAAATGGCAAAACAAGGTTGGCAGGGATATTCTCTTTATTGAGCGAAACCTGAACTTCCTGAAACCCGGCGGACGCATGGCAATCGTTCTCCCGCAAGGACGTTTTAACAATAGCAGCGATAAGGCTATCCGTGAATATATTGCGGAGCGTTGCCGCATTCTTGCCGTTGTCGGGTTGCACGGAAATGTGTTCAAACCTCATACCGGAACAAAAACCTCAGTTCTGTTTGTTCAGAAGTGGGACGATGAACTGTGCCCGAAAAAGGAAGACTACCCGATCTTCTTTGCCACCATGCAGAAGCCCAGCAAAGACAATTCCGGCGATAAGATCTACCTGAAGGATCCCGATACCGGCGAAAATGCGCTGGATGAACACGGTCACCTGATTGTCGATCACGATTTGTATCAGCTTTCGTATAAAAAGCAGGATGGTACCATCGTGAAACTGGAACCGGGTATTGCGGAAGCTTTTGCGGAATTTGCAAAGAAAGAAGGTCTAAGTTTTTTTCGATAAGCCCATCCGTTGAACCTTTCAATGAGGCCAAATATAAGGCTTTGATGGATGGGCTGGAATATAGCGAAATACTTTTCTCGCAAATAGATTTAGGGGATCGATTCGATTCTGACTACTATACCAAAAACTATTTGCACATCTCTGATCAGATGTCAAAAGTGTTAACAGAAAAACTCGGGAAACTGGCGACCGCAGTTGCAAGCGCATTCTATCCCGCGGCGACACAGCTTTATTCAGAAGGTGATACTGCATTTGCACGTTGTGTAGACTGTGTTTCATACCCGGTTATTACAAAGGATCAAGATTCCAAATTTGAGAAGATACCATATACATTTGGTAAAAAAAACAAGGGAATCTCGTTCATTAAAACTGAGGATATTATTATTACAAAAGTCGGAACACCTTGCTACGCGAGCATTTTGACTGATTACGATGAAATTGCGCTATCCCGGACGGTAATGGGCTTGACTGGAATTCACGGAATAGACCCTTATTACTTGATGGTCTTTTTGCGCTGCAAATATGGGTTTGAGCAATTATTTAGGCAGCGCGAACTGACAATCCAATACCAACTCACATTACCGAGAGTTAAAGCGGTTGATGTGTTCTTAGCCGATGATAAACTGCAAAAAGCAGTAAATAGGTTGTGTGGAAAATCAAGAGAATTTCAGAAAAATTCAAATGAAGCCTATCAATTTGCAGAGCAGACATTGATGGAGATTGTGAAATGCCCCGACTTTTCAGCGTTCGGCACTCATTCCATCAAATCTATAAATGAAAGCTTTACACTGTCTGGCCGCCTTGATGCAGAATACTACCAGCCGAAATATGAGTTGGTTACACAGGGACTTAACACGAGCGAAACTGTGTTGTCACTATGCAATCTACATGACAAAACCTTTGTGCCAAAGGACAAAGAACTATATTTGTATATCGAACTTGCTGATGTCGGTCAAACGGGTGATATATCTACTGTTGACACTCAATACGGAGCTGATCTTCCCACAAGAGCTCGTCGTATTGTTAAATCAGGGCAGATAATCGTATCGTCTGTTGAAGGTTCGCTACAAAGCTGTGCCCTAATTACCGATGAATATGACGGTGCCTTATGTTCAAACGGATTCTATGTGCTCGATTCTGATTGTATTAACTCTGAAACTTTGCTTGTCCTTTTCAAATCTGAGCCGATACAGGCTCTTATGAAGCAACGTTGTTCAGGGACAATTCTTACTGCAATTAGCAAAGATGAACTTCTTTCCATGCCGTTACCGATGATTGATGATGACATTCAAGAAGAAATTGCAGCCAAAGTGCAGGAAGCCTTTACACTTCGCAAGCAATCCAAACAACTGCTTGAATATGCAAAGCAGGCTGTCGAAATGGCTATTGAGCAAGGCGAAGATGTGGCGCTGAAATGGCTGAAAGACAAGGTGAATTTAAGCGTATGAAGACAGAAAAGAAATACGAACAATGGAAAGCCATCACTGAATCTGACTTCGTTACGCTGTTTATTAAAACATGGTTCACTTACATAGCTTCTTTGCGCGAGCTGAATCCGGATGTAAAGGTTTTTACAGATGAAGGAATGCCGCGGGGTGATAAACCTTTTTTGAATGCTTTCAAAGATGGTATTATGCCGATTGTTCAGAAGCAGCTCCCCGTAGAATCAGTAGCGCAGGAGCTGTTTCAGATGTACCCGGTCAGCATGAGAAAGGTTATGGATGTTTTTCCGCAATACTTTTTCCAAACCTTTTTTCGGATCAATGAATCGTTCAATTACACGGATAAGACGATCGACAAAGATTCAGATGAAAAACTCAAAGAGCGATACGAAGCGCATCTACATATCGTTGATCGGTATTGTTTGAAATTCTATTTGGGTGTATCCGGCCGTTTTCGTACAACCAATTATAACGAACAAATCAAGAAGGAAATTGATTTGCGACCCATTATAGAGATAGTTGTATCCAGGCATAGATTTCAGAATCCATATGTCAATGAGATTCAATTTATGCGCGATTTTTACGATGGTGTTATGAATGAAGTTTCTAGGATTTTGCGACATTATATAGACGATCTGCTGCCGTCAAAGGGATATAACCAAACTGTAAATAGTAAAATCAGAGATGCCTGTCTGCGGTTAAATTCGGCGCTTAATGTGAAATTTGACTACAATTATAAATACCCTCACGATGTAGGAGCATTAGATGATCCAAATTCCTATGCAATAATCTATCAGCTTCCGTTTAACGGCTTTAGTCGAATTGAACCAGACAACATCTATTCTGCCAATGAGGGTGTGTATTCACAGCTGATTGCGACAAAAGGTGTTGACTGGTTTGCAAGTTATGTGTACTCTCTCAGAAATGCACTATTCCACGAGATTATCACTCCGCTTGATGAAGAATGGCAAATTATCTTCAAATCAGCATACTTGGTGTTAAAACAAGTATCGGATATTTGCATTGCAACGATCAACAGGATCATAGAATTTCCTCAGTCCAAAGAAAATGCTGTTTTTGACTACGCGGCAACCCACCAAGATAGTGTGTTTTCCGCCCTAGCTGATTCCGTAGAGTTACTTGATTATCCCGAAATGACATTAAGCAACTGGAAAATCGACCATGGAAAAATTATTTTAAAGGGGTGGTTCCTTGCTAAGTTAAAGCTTCAAAACGGTACAGCAGAAGAAATTGGAACTGGCGCAGGTGTCATTGAGGAAATTAGCAAAGGATTTGACTTTGAAATAATGTTGGATGACGACTTCTCTATCGTGCGTGACAGTGAGAATAATGACTGTATTTTAATCCAACTCCAAAAATCTTAAAAATATAATTTTGTTCTCAAAAAGTGGCGGCGAGGAGCATTCCTCACCGCCACTATAATTTGTTACGCGCAGATCAAGCTATTATTGCGAATTTCTCTGTGAGTGCTACCATTTCTTCAGCCGCAAGCGATGGCTCATATCAAACCAGCAATTCCCATTTGCCGTATCTCTTGCCGTTTTCTCGGCGGATATAGTTTTTATCTTGCAGCGACTTCATAATCCGCTTTACGGTTGCGATAGACCTTCCCGTTGCGGTCACAAGCTCTTGCTGCTTGATGACCGGGTTTTGTGCGACCAGTTCCAAAACCGCCAGTTCTTCCAGCGAGCAGTCCAAAGTATCAAATTGATACTTTGGAACTTTGGAATTGATACTTTGGGGATGGCTTTCCTCCACATAAGCAATGTGCATATAACGGTTTTTCAGCTCGTAATCCGTGCCCAAAAGAAGATTGCTGAAAAACATCTCCAAGAACTTTGTGGTGGAGTGAACGCCCTTTTGCAGATTCGTATAGTTTGCTCTAACTAAGGCGTTGCGGAAGTACCACGAATTCTTTTCAAAGGCGTCATTGTTCACACGGAAGCCGAAGGTTTTCATATATTTGATCATAAAGACGGCGGTGGCACGGGTATTTCCCTCGCCGAAGGGATGGATTTGCCAAATGTCGGAGGCGAATTTTGCCAGATGCTTCACCGCCGCATCTACGGACAAGCCCTCATAGGAGAACTGTTTTTCAGTGGCAAAATCGTAATCCAGCGTATCCTTGATACTGTTCCAGTCCGCATAGATCACGGTGTCGCCGTTCAGTACCCACTCTTTCTTGGTGATGTTGTACTGCCGAATCTGTCCGGCGTGACGGAACACGCCTTCAAACAGTCTGCGGTGGATGGAGAGCCACTCGGCAGGCGAGAATTGGAAGGCTTTTTCGCCCAACAACTTTGCGATTCTGGCGGAAACAATGTCCGCTTCTTTGGTTTCGTTCTCTATTTCGGTGCGGGTGGTGCGCTGCTCATAATAGCTATGAATGCGCTGCTGGGCTTCATCGATGGTGATTTTGCCCTCGATGTGATCCTTGGCCGTATCCAGCAGATAGGCAGAGGTATTCAGCCCGTCCACCGCCTGCAAGCCGATGGCGGTCTGCCACGCCTCGCTTTTTTCGGCTCGGTCGGGCTCGCCCTGCTTGATATATTCTTCCAGTTCAAATTGCCAATTCTGATTCGGCATATCTGCACCTCATTCCTTGCTCAAATCTTCCGCCTTGAAGATCGTGCACCCTTCGTAATAATAGCTTTGGTCGATGCCATTCAAATAGACTTCCCGGCTGTTTATCTCGTCGGACAGCGCTGCCTTCAGCAGCACCTTGATCTCCACATTTTTGATGGGGCTGCGCTCCATTGCAAGAAGATAATCCTCCTTATCAACCTTGCTCCAGTCCACGACCTTACCAATTTCGGTTTTCAGGATATGGTCAAGCCAGATACGGGTGCTGCGCCCATTGCCCTCCCGAAAGGGGTGGGCAATATTCATTTCCACATATTTTTCGATGATCTCGTCAAAAGTGGACTGCGGCATCTTGTCGATGTTGGCCAGTGCTGCTTCCAGATACATCAGCGGCGCAAAGCGGAAATTACCCTTTGCCAGATTCACAGTGCGCAGCTCACCGGCGAAGTCGTAAATATCTTCAAACAGATATTTGTGAATTGCCTGCAAGGTCGAGAATTTACCTGCTGGCAGGGCATCAAGCACACCGTTTTCGAACAGTTCTACCGTCTTTTTCTTGCTGAGGCGTTCTTCTTCACGGGCAAGATCGGCGGAGCTTGTCAGCCCCAATTTATTTTCCGGTGCCATAGTGCATCTCCTGATTAATTTACAAGGTATTTAAGCACAAAAAACAGTCCGACGAGCACTGTAATAATCAATAACGCAACCCATCCGGTGGCTTTCTTCGCTTTCTTTTTTGAGTAAACCGGCTGTACGGAATATGTATATTGTGCCTGCGGCGATGGGCGGAGCGGTTTTGGCTTTGCGACAGGCCGAGGTTTTGTCGCCTCTCGATACATAGCAAGAGGATCACCTTGCGTCATAATCCTATCATAAAAATTGTCAATCCATTGTGCATCGCTGAGGCAACACATGTTTTCCTCGCTGCTATTCGGGTCGTGTACAATTTGATTTCTGACCCAACGGTAATGCTTAAGGCACTTGAGATCTTCGACCCAGCCTTGCACCCGATATGAACCATTTGGGGTACTTTCCATCTCGGCTATATATGCGGAGACACCGTGCTGTGTTTGCAGCATATCGCCACACAGCTTTTCAAGATGCTTATACGAATCTATAAAGTCCATAGCTCACCACCCAATCCAGATTACTTATCCGCCGCCACGCCGGACTTCATCCAGGCGTCTATTTCGCTGACCTTGAATTTCCAAAGGCGGCCTATTTTCGCAGCGGGCATATTTCTTTTCTCTATCCAAGCGAGCACCGTATCACGGCTGACGCCGAGGTATTCGCAAATCTCTTTCATTGAGTACCAGCGTTCGATGGTCGGTTCCATTAAAATGTCCTCACTTTCAGGCAGTTTCCGATAGCTATACCTATACAATTTAAGTATATCACAGCAAGGCGGATTTATCAAGGATTATTGCGGATTTACGAGGAAAGCAGAGGATAATCCCATGCTTTCAAGAATAAACTTCTTGCTTTTTATCACAGGGCCTTATCAGATGGGGGAAATATTCGCTGAAAATTCGCTCCATTCACTCTAAGCGGGTGAATGGAGCGAAATTGGCTTGCAAACAGAATCGTAAAATGGTCAAATCTGCAAATCTGTTTTTCGCACATTAGGCTTTTCCTTCGGGTTGCGCTATCATGTAGATGGTGATAGAAACCCGCACGGCGAGCGTGAAGGAGGAAGAGTATGTACAACAGATTCGTAGAAATGCGCAGACGGTATCTGCGCGAGCACAGGGAAGGCATCTACACGGGGATGCTGCTGACCGGCAAGCTGGACGATCATCTCAAGGAGATCGGCGACACGACACAAGAAATGTTCGATCGGCTGGTCGAGCAGATGAAGGACGCTGAGGGTGTCACTGAGCGGCTGAAGGCCGAGAATCAAATGGAATGGGTGGGACGGATGAACAACATCCGCAGCCGTGCGGAGGAGATCATCCTTTCTGAGCTGGTTTATTACTGAGGTGTGGTGATGTTCAAGTGTAGAAGAAATCGAGTGTTAGCACTCTGCGCCGGCGAGCGACGGCTGCTGGTAAAGGCCCTGCTGTCCTTTCGGAACAAGCTGATAGCAAGTGGCAAGCCCACCGAGGATATCAATGAGCTGCTGATCCGGCTGCTGTGGTAAAAATTGAATACGAGAAATGAGCGTCTGCTTCTGAAAAGAGGCAGACGCTTATTTTTATGGCATCAATTTTGCTGCCACACCGATGAAATCCGGAATGGAC
>OQVP01000794.1_pt1 | contig 11767 bp, 8 predicted proteins | sample 1691541 | NCBI WGS metagenome assembly OQVP01 (sample SAMN03418258, study PRJEB22391) | human gut metagenome | biome: human-gut; feature: organic feature; material: feces | host: Homo sapiens | place: Tanzania | collected 2013-01 | reverse complement strand
TACTTGGTCTCAAACCCTTCCATTTTCTCTATCACGTATATCAGTCCGGCACGCGTGATATCCTGCTTATCTGCCAATAGAATCTTCATAAGCAAATCTCCTTCTTTTATGTTGTTATATACTCTTTTATGACCAAACTTTTATGAAGGGAGAACATATCCTTTTGCTATGTTCTCCCTGTTTTATCTTTCCTAGAATGACATGAGGAATCCCATTCGGATGCCCCACTTATCTACATTGGCATGATCCAGGTAGTTGATACGGCGCACATAATCGATTCCGAAGAACTTGAAGATGTTGTGCACACCGGCTACCACCTCCCAATATGGCGTGTTGCCAAAGGTATAGGAGTTGGTAGGGAACTTGAAGAGCTTCTCATCATTGAGGTTCTTGCTCGGGTCGTTCTTGCTGGTCAAATCGCCCCAAACACCCTTGATGGCTACATATTCACGCCACTTCAGCTTCTTGATGAGCGGAATGCGGTTGAGCAGCTTGCCGTTCATATCCCAGGCTACTGACCAGAACAGCTGGCGGTCGCTCAGGAACTCCCAGTCCTTCATCATGCTGATGGTTGCCTCCTGCTCGAAGAGAGAGAGGTTGACAGGTGGCTGGATGAGCATGGTGAAAGGCACTTTGCTCCACTGCGCCTTGCCCACGATGTTGAAATCCATATAACCGAAACTTCCCAGCCACTGGCGCTTGTAAATGCCCAGCGTGGTGAGGTTGCTCTGATACTGGCCACCCATGAATCCGTCTAAGCCCATGGTGTGGCGGAGCGAGATTTCAGGGCTGTCGAGGTTGATAGGCAGGCGCTGCTGCTTGGTGTTGACATAGGTAACACCCGGGTTGTAATCTAAGCCTACACTTGCCTCAGTGGTGCGTATCTTGCGGATTTCCTCGCCGTCGCTCACTCTGTAGTAATGGAGATTGCCCACGGTGCGGTTGCTCTGCCAGCGGAGGCTGGTGTCGAAGCGGAAACCCCAGTCGGTTTCGTAGGTGAAGGTCACCTTCTGGCGGTGATACTGATACATCTGGTCCTGCGTAGTGGCACGGAGGGTCATGAAGAAGTTGTCCTTGTTGTGCAGCAGGTTATCATCGGATGGAGATGTAATATCATGCCCCAGCTCGAAGGTAAGCTTGCGCATCGGGAACTCGAACGGACTGTTCTTCTTCTTGTTGAACGAATAGGTGAGCACATGGCCGTAATACCACTTGTTGCTCTTCAGACCGTAGGCACCGTAACCATCCCAGAAGAAGTGGGGGTTGAGGGCTGCCATCGTTCTGCCCGCCAGACGTAGGCGCACGCCGTCTACGTAGTTGTTGGAGAGGAACGTGTTGATAGGTCCCAGGTCGAAGAGGCTGCGGCGGTCGTTGATGATGCTGTCTCTTTCAACACCCAGACTGTCTTTCACCGTTATCTTCTTGCCCTTGGTATGAGCCACTTCCACATAGTTCTCCATGAGGGCTCTCACACCGAAGATGATGTATTTGAATCCCTTGGAGTTCTCCATGCGGTGGATAAAGCTGTCCATCGATGATTCACTCTTCGTGAGGTCTACCTGTCGGTATTTGTTCCAGTAAGCCTCATCGCGGTTCATCGCATCCATATCGTGCCTGATCTTCGCCTTGCCCTTGAAGAGCTGCTTCGGCAAGGCATCGAAGGCATAATCGGTGATTCGCGTGTTTCGCACCACCAGCAGGTCCTGAAGGAGCTTGTTGACGTGCAGTTCGGCTATCATATCGTCTTTAGAGAGCACCCACTCGCCGTTGTCGAGCTTGGTGTACTCCTGTTCAATCTTCATGTCTGTAACCCAGTTTACATCGCTGTTGTGAGGCATGTAGAGGTTACATTTCTTCACGTGCAGGCTGCTGTCGGCAAGCACATAGAGTTCGCCTCGGAATCCGAAGTCCTGGCTGTTGGCTGGGATAAACTGCAGATGGTAGCAGAGATCTCTTTCCACATACACCGTATCTTCGATGTAGTAATGGTAGAAGCTGATGGCAGTTTTGCCGATAGGAGATGGGAAGGGATACTGCAGCAGGCGCACGTAATCATCGTAGATGTCCACATCGGTAAACACCTCTTTCAGGGCGGTGTTGAGAATCTCTCCGGTCTGGATTACCTGTCCGATTCCATTGCTCTGCTGACCCTTGATGATGTCCTTTTCGGTCTTCGGATCTTTACGGTAAATATGCTGTGAAACCGTCTCGTCGATGCTGACAGGCAGGGTGAGCTTTCCGTTGTATGGAGAGGTTTCTACCTGGTCGAGGAGATACTGGCGGCGCTGGAAGAACTTGCTTTCGAGCTGTTCTTTCTTCAGATCGTTGAGCGCGAGTGTAATCTTCTGATACTTATCATATTGCACATAGTCGTGGTTGCTCAAATCGCTCTTTTTCTTGGCTGCAATCACGCGCCGCATCAGTTCTACGGCAGGATTATCCTTACGTTTGTAGCGGCCTTTTTTCGATTTTACCACCACTTCGGTAAGTTTGTGAGTATCGTCTTTCAGTTTGATTTCCAGGAAGTTGGTCTTCTCGTCTACCTTCACCGTGGTGCTCTTGTAGCTCAGTGCGCTGACGGTGAGCATGAGTCCCGGCTTCTTATCGATGGTAAACTTACCTTCTCCGTTGCTGGAAACCGCAATTTTATGCCCTTTGTATTGCACGCTTGCATACGGAACGGCAAAACCGTCGTCATCGATGACACGGCCTGTTATCTTCTGCTGGGCCATCATCTGAAGCGTAGAAATCATCAGAAGGATGACCGTAAAATACAACTTTTTAATACCTTTCATTTTTTATACCTTATTATATATAGGGGCTCTCCGCCCATGATTTAATCTTTTCAGGATGCAAAGTTATAACATTATTCGTAAATAGACGCAAAAACCTATTCATTATTTCAGTTTTTTATGAGATTTTCAGAAAAAGGCTTCCATACAGTTCCTTCTGAGTTCCTTCTGCTGCCTGTTCTAGCTCTTCGCCGTGCGAGCCTAAGTGGTATAAACCTCCTTCATATTGCTCTATTTCACCAGTTTATCAGTCAATATATGATGAAAATCAGAAAAATATGAGAAAACTATTTGGTTAATTTAATTTTTTAGCGTAATTTTGCACACTGAAAATTAAAGAAGTAACGCCCTTCTGCGGGCTTATTAAACATCAAGCGAATGAATAACAAGGGAAATCTTACCGACGAGCGGCCTCCTTTGCTGCCCGTCATCATAGGCACCGGTTTCGGCAGTGGCTTCTGGCCTTGGGGACCGGGAACGGCTGGCTCTGTATTGGCAACCCTCATCTGGGCAGCCCTGGCTTACGGGCTTGGCATTACGGGTGAGAGCTTGCAGAGCATCACCTTCTTTCTCGTCATTGTTTCTACCATTCTGGGCACTTGGGCAACAGCTCAGTTGCAGCCTTACTGGGGTGAGGATCCCAGCCGTGTGGTCATCGATGAGATGGCTGGCGTGTGGATTCCCCTGTCGTTGCTGACCCCGCTTACGGCACAGGGCGAAGTGAAAGATGCCTGGTGGTGGGCATTGGTGGCACTTGTTCTCTTCCGCTTCTTTGATATGGTGAAACCGCTGGGCATCAAGAAACTGGATAACAGGCAGGGTGCCTTCTACGTGATGGCTGATGATTTGCTGGGCGGCCTCTATGCAGCCGTTTCTTTAATCATCATCAAAATCATACTGGTTTCGGCTGGAATCATCTAGTCTGGCATTTCTTAAAGAAACAAATTATTAAACAGTCATTTCTTAAGCAGACATTTCTTAAACAGACAATAAAAAATAGATTAAAATATGAATTATAGAGATTTCTTACAAAAAGTTATCTATGCCATCATCAACCCACTTATCAAGGCGATGATTGCAGTAGGTATTACTCCTAACATTGTTACTTTCGTAGGATTCCTGGGCAATATTGTGGCAGCCGGTTTCTTCCTCGATGCTGCATGGATGCTCGGAACTGAGCAGGCTGACTATGCATCTTGCATGGTTACTGTAGGATGGGGTGGATTCATCATCCTCGCAGCCGGTCTCTTCGATATGATGGATGGCCGTCTGGCACGTATGAGCGGCAAGAGCAGTCTCTTCGGTGCACTCTGGGATTCTACACTCGACCGCTACAGCGAACTGGTAAGCCTCTTTGGCATCTGCCTCATCTTCGTACGTATGCAGGGCGATATGACCTGGTTCTGGATGAGCGTAGTCACCTTTGCAGCGATGATCGGTTCTGTGATGGTAAGTTATGTCCGCGCCCGTGCCGAGGGTTTGGATATTGAGTGCAAGGTAGGTTTCATGCAGCGTCCTGAGCGCGTTGTGGTTACCGCTGTTACTGCGATGATTACCGGCTTTACAGGCAATATCTGGTGGCTGGCTGGCGGAATGATTCTGATTGCCGTTCTGGCAAACATCACCGCTTTCTGGCGCATCTGGCATTGTTATGTCGTGATGAACGCTCATAAATAATAAACTCAAGTTCTATCCATAAAAAAGTAGAAAAAGTGTTTAGTATCTATCTGATTATCCTCCTGGCGGTACTCGCAGCCTGGAAGAAGACACGCCGTTTTGCCTTCTATTTTCTGCCTTGGTTCCTCTTCGGAATCATCTACGATTCGATGCGCCTTTATCCTAACTATATGGTGAACGATATTGATGTGGCGAATCTCTATCATGCAGAAAAGTCGCTCTTCGGCATTGCTGCTTCATCCTGCGCAGAGTTGCAGGCAGTAGCCGACCATACCCAGCTGATGATTCCGGGCGAATACTTCAAGGTTCACCATTGCGGTTTTGCTGATTTCTGGGCAGGCATCTTCTATCTCTGCTGGGTTCCGGTGCCTATCGCGTTTGCCCTTTATCTGTATCTTACGAAACAGCTTAACTGGTTCAAGCGTTTCTCCTGGGCTTTCCTGCTGGTGAATGTCATCGGCTTCATCGGCTACTACATCTATCCGGCTGCTCCGCCCTGGTATGCGATGAACTATGGCTTCAAGGCTGTGCTCAATACACCGGGCAATGTGGCTGGTCTGGGCAGATGGGACGAAATGACCGGACTGCACGTGTTCCACGGACTCTATGGCAAGAATGCCAATGTCTTTGCTGCCGTGCCGAGTCTGCATGCTGCCTATATGTTCCTCACCACGATTTATGCTGTGATGAGCCGTAAACGCTGGTATACGGTGGTGCTCTTTGCCTGCATCTGTCTGGGAATCTGGTGGACGGCAGTCTATTCCGGTCATCATTATATCATCGATGTCATGTTGGGTATTCTTACTACAATAGTAGGCGTACTGCTAATGGAAGCAAGAAGATTATGGGCAAGATTAAAGAAGAACTCGTAACATTCGGCAAGGCGGAACTGACAGCCTCCTGTGCCTCAGTGGTAGACTTCGGACTGGCTTTCTTCCTCTCAGATATCATTGGCATTTATTACGGACTTGCCAATGCGCTGGGAGTGATAAGTGGCGGCATTACCAACTGCATTCTGAATTACCGCTATGTGTTCGGCGATTCCAAGAGCAAGAAAAAGAGTGTAGCTTGGCGTTACTTTATCATCTGGGGCATCAGCTGGATGCTCAATTCGGGTGGCACCATCGCCCTGACCGAATTTCTGAATGCGCACGAGCATATTCAGCTGCATTACATGATTCCGAAGAGTGTTGTGGCTCTGCTGGTAGCGATATTCGTTAATTATCCGGGGCAGAAGAAATTTGTTTTTAAGCAGAAATAACCATATCAGATGGGGGCAGTATTCAGTATTTGCCCTCATTTTTTTTTATCCTGTCAGGAAGTCTGTTGGCTTTGGGGCAAAAAAAAGAGTTTGGATTGTCTCCCGACATTCCAAACCCACGCTTGTTTCTAACTAACTTATTATCAACTATTCATTACTTTTCAGTTTGCAAAATTACGAGTTTTTTCACAATAAAATAAACTTTTTCAAAAAAATAATAACGTAAACGTTTGCGCTTTCGGAATAAATTGTTATCTTTGCAGAGAATTCACTATCTTTGCAGTCGAAAAGACGAAAATATGCAGAATATGTGGATACAAATTTGTATATCGATAATAAGCATAAACTGAATATGAAACAACGACGAACATCTCTGAAAGACCTCGCCGACCGACTTGGCGTCAGCATCGCAACAGTGTCGAGAGCCTTGCGCAACAGCCATGAAGTGGGAGAGGAGATGACTCAAAAGGTGAAAAGCCTTGCCAAGGAGCTCAATTATCGCCCAAACCCTTTTGCACAGAGCCTCAGAAAAGAAGCACCTAGGGTGATTGGTGTGATTGTGCCAAACTTGGTGACCCATTATTATGCTGCCGTGCTGGATGGCATTGAAGATTATGCCGTAAGGAATGGCTACTCGGTAATCAGCGCCAATAGTCACGAGAATACAGAGCACGAGAAGCGAGCGGTAGAAAACTTCCTGAATATGCATGTGGAAGGCATTATCGCCTGCCTGGCACAGGATACGGTTGACTATTCTCACTTCGAGCAGTTGCACAAGATGGGCGTTCCACTGGTGTTCTTTGCCCGTTGCTGTCTGGAAGATAAGTTCTCTCAGGTAGTAGGCAATGGTGATGTTGCAGCCCAGGAGGCTACCCAGCACATGATAGATACCGGTTCGCGCCGCATCGCCTTCATCGGCGGTCCAAACCATCTTGATATGGTGCGCCGCAGAAAGCACGGTTATCTGGAGGCTCTGAGAGAGAACCGCATCCCTATCGACCGCGACCTCGTGGTTTGCGACAGAATCGATTTCGATGTGGCCCGAAACGCTACCCTCCGTCTCCTCGAAAAGGAAGACAGACCTGATGCCATCCTCGCCTTTAACGACATAATCACCTATGCCGCCTTTGATGCTATCAAGGAAAAAGGACTCCGAATACCAGAGGATGTTGCTATCATCGGTTTTACCGATGGTGATACTGCTGCCTTCGTTACGCCGAAACTCTCGGCTATCATGGACAAGGCACACGAACAGGGAACCACAGCCTGCGATCTTCTCATGAGAAGTATCAATGGTGATGAAAAAATCTACAAGAAAGTGGTACCGATGATTCTGAAAATACGCGAAAGCTCTGAGAAGAACGACGTGAAGTAATTCCTATTTATAGAAAGCAATTCCTATTTTACAAAACTATAACCAATTTACGATTATGATGATAAAAAAACAAAACTGCTTGAAACATGCCATCGTGCTGTTTCTGCTCCTGCTGCTCATGCAGCCGGGTAGGGCATGGGCTGCCTATGAGAACATTGAGTTCAGCAGCCTCACCAATCACGATGGACTTACGAACAGTCAGGTGGGTGCCATCCTAAAGGACACCAGAGGCTACATCTGGTTTGGTACCCAGTCGGGACTGTGCCGTTTTGACGGCTTCCGCATGAAAACTTTCTATTATAGCAATACTGATGATAAGTCGCTGCCGAATAACTCGGTAGATGAACTTCAGCAAGACTATGATGGAAATATCTGGGTGCACACCTCTGTGGGTTACAGCATCTACAAATATGATGAAGAGCAGTTTGACCGCAAACCGGAAGAATGGCTCAAAAACATCCACGTGCAGGGACCTCCTTACAAACTCCTGATAGATAAGGATAAGAACATGTGGATAGCTGTCTACGGACAGGGACTCTACTATCATAATGCCAAAACCAAGAATACCTACCTTTTTAAATTTACCAAAAAGGCTCAGCCGGGCTGTCTGAAAGAGGGAAATATCAGTAAAATAACCGAGGTTGACGGCGATGCGCTCATTACCTATGATGATGGTACAATCTGCCGTGTCAACGGACAGAAACAGAAGGTTCTCTGGTACAATTCCTTCCTTGCCACCCATAAAGCTGCCGGTGATAATGGTGCCTATACTTTCTATGATGGTATAGGAGGTTTCTGGGTTTCAGTAAGCAATGCCAATTATGTGTATCAGTCAAAGACCGGAAAATGGACCGATGCCCGTTCTTATCTTACAAACATGGGCATTGATATTCCATGCCCAACCCGTATTCTGATGCGTGATATTGCCCGCGATAAGGTAGGTAATCTTTGGGTGGCTTCCGACCATAACGGTCTCTTCTTTGTTGATTTCAAACGCAAAATCTGCCGTCAATTTGTTCATTCCGAAGCAAAGGGAAGTATCGTTGACAATTCCCTGCAGAAGGTTTATGTGGATGATGAGGGAGCTATCTGGGTAGGTAGTTACAAGAACGGCGTGGCTTATTATTCGCCTGCTGCTCAGAAATTCACAACGATTCCGCTTGGTGATGTGTGTACAATCACGCAGGATCTGAATGGAAATCTCTGGTGCGGAACCAATGATAGCGGTATTGTATGCTACAGTCCGCTTACCGGACAGAGCTGGCGATTCGGACAGGCTGAAACTGGTCTGGCTTCGGATATTATCGTCAGCAGCGTAACCATGAGTGATGGTACGATGTATTTCGGAACCTTCAATGGTGGACTTGCCCAATATAAAAATGGTAAATGGAAGAGTTTTCAGTCAGCTCCTGGCGGACTTGCCAATAACAGCGTCTGGTGTCTTGCCGAAGATCCGTATCATCGCCTGATTATCGGAACCTTGGGCTCAGGCTTCCAGATTTATAATCCTGAGAGCGGAAAGTTTACAACCTACAATGTTCAGAATTCGGGTATTACCAGTGATTTTATCAACTCGCTCTTCCTGCCGAATAAAGATGAAATTCTGATAGGTCATTCGCAGAACTATTCTATCTTTAATTTCGGAACCCGAAAGGTAACCAATGTGAATACAACCAAGGACGGCCAGCCTTTCCCGAGTCCTTCTTTGAATTACGCAATGAAGGATAGCCGCGGCATCTTGTGGATGGCTTCGCCTGCGGGTGTCACCATGTATGATGAGGCTTCAGGACAGTTGGAGTCAATCAATGACCTCAATGGTACGCAGGGCACGGTAGGCTGCATGGTGCTCGAAGATAAGCAGCATAACATCTGGCTGGTTTCTGAATTTATCGTTACCCGTGTTACGCTGACCAAGAACAATCAGGGCAAATGGGACATTACGATGATTAGTTTCAATTCGCTCGATGGCTTGCAGAGCCGCCAGTTTAACCAGCGTTCTGCCTGTCTGATGAGAAATGGAGCCATCGCCATCGGTGGTCAGGATGGTATTAATATCATCAATCCTGCCAAGATCCTTCCTGCCCAGAAACATGCACATGTCTTGTTTAGCGGTTTAGTACTCTTCGATCATCCGCTGAAGGCAGGTGAGGAGTTTGAGGGAAGAGTGCCTCTGGAAAAATCGCTCGATACTCATCCTGAACTGGATCTCAGTTATAAGGACAAGGCGTTTACCATACAGTTTGCTTCCGACCAGGTAAGTATTCCGGCCCGTTGCCGTTTCCTCTATCGTATGAAGGGACTTGATGACAAATGGATGCTGACACCTGAGGGACGTCCGGAGGCTACCTTTACCAATCTCTCTTCAGGCAGCTACGTCCTGGAGGCAAAGGTGGTGAATGCTGATGGTAGTGTGAGCGAAGAGGTGAACACGCTGAAGATTTATATTCATCCGCCTTTCTATCTCTCTATCTGGGCGTTTATCGTATATATTATATTAATAGGTGTAGCTTTCTATCTCTACCGTAAACGTATGCTCGAAAAGCAACGTGTAAAATTCGAACTCCAGAGCAAGGAAGACAGTATCAAGAAGACTAAGGAGTTGAATGAACTCAAACTCAACTTCTTTACCAATGTGAGCCACGAACTCCGTACTCCGCTCACCCTGATTATCTCGCCGCTGGTTAGTATGATCAGAGAAGAAAGAGATGAAAGTAAACGCAGAAAGCTGGAGATGATTCATCGCAATGCTACCCGTTTGCTCAATCTGGTAAACCAGATTCTCGACTTCCGCAAGATTGACCAGAACAAGGAGAAACTTACCCTGTCGCGTATAGACATCGTGAGCTTCGTTGACAATATCTGTACTTCGTTCCGTACTTTGGCAAACAGCAAAGTAACGCTTTCCTTCGATTCTACGGTGCCTAGTCTGCAGATGTCGTTCGATGCTGACAAGGTAGGAAAGATTGTGAACAACCTCCTGAGCAATGCTTACAAGTTTACGCCAGATGGCGGATTTATCATCGTTTCTCTGAGTATTGCACTCCGCCAGCGTGTAGGAGACAAGGATTCGGATATGCTCCGCATCTCTGTATCAGATAGTGGCAAGGGCATCAGCGATAAGGAGAAGGAACATGTATTCGAGCGTTTCTATCAGGTTAATGGTACTGAAATGCAACCACAGGGCGGTAGCGGAATAGGCTTGAACCTGGTGAAGAAGTTTGCCGAACTTCATGGCGGTAAGGTGGATGTTACAGATAATCCAAGCGGAGGAACCATCTTTATGGTAGACCTTCCGATAGAGAGCAGTACCACCTCCAATTCTACGGCACATCTCGGTTCGCTGCGCGCAGCACCTATCATAACCACGGTGCATCAGGCTTACAGTGTTTTTGGAAAGCTGACCGGTGGACAGTCCAGTACATCAGATTCCATTGCAAACGAGAAAACAACAGAAAAGATAGGTGTACTTGAAGATACGATCAAACAGTATTTCTGGCAGGATGTAGATTCTGAAACACTGGAGGCGGGCGTATATAAGGGCTTGCTGGATTCGCTGGATGATCCTTATTCTGTATATTATACACATGAGGAACTGGTGGAACTTCAGCAGCAGACGGAAGGTGTCTACTATGGAATCGGTGCGTATATTGCACAGGATACAGAGATGGGATATACCAGGATCAGCAAGATCATAAAGAATACTCCGGCAGAAGAGAGTGGTCTGCAGCAGGATGACTATATTTATCAGGTAAACGGCGAAGATATGCAGGGTAAAGACAGCACATATGTAGTCAGCAAGATAAAAGGTGAAGAAGGCACCAAGGTAACGATCACCGTAATCGGCATCCCAGCCCAATAGGTGAAGGACATTTACCAAATTCTCGGTAAAAAAATCAAAGTACTTAAACACACCCAAGATCGAAAGGTTCAGTAAAATATTACCGGCACTTATCCACTTTTGGACCGACCGGTTGCCAGCGCATTTCTCCAAATAGACTCCACTCAAGTAACTGCATAACGACGTAAACAGGATCAGCAGCAAAAAGCGAGAGTCCCACCATCCGTAGAACAGGTAACTAACAGCTACCACAAATAGATTTTGCCACCGCAAAGACTTGAAAACAAACCAGTAACCAAAGAAAACCAATGGCAGGAATATAAGGAACTCTATGGAATTAAATAACATAAATATTTAATTTTCAGACTCAAGAATATGTATCATCAAGGCGCAAAGATAAGGAATATCAAGCATTGACCAATAAATATTTCGTATATTCGTAGAACAAATATCGCATGCCCATAATGGCACCTATGCTTCCGCCAATCGCTGCAAGCGATAGCAAAGTCCTTTCCGAAACACGTCTTTGCGACTTTCTCGCCCTTCGTTTGTCTGCCCCGTAAAGCAGAAACGCCCAAATATTGACCGCAATCAAATAAATCGCAATGTATTTCATTGTTTTGTAAGCCTTATTTCAAATCGGCTTCTTTGGAGTCGGCTTTCTTTTCAGTCTCATCAATGAACCAATCCACATATTCGGGCAAGTCCGTCAAAGGATAAAAGCCCTCTTCCTTGGGATTGCTGCCGAGAGAGCAGATTTCAAAATATTCCAAGCTCGTTGTGGATCTTAGTAGGGTCAATTGCATAACGCATATCGTGTCCCT
>OQVP01000792.1_pt1 | contig 11771 bp, 15 predicted proteins | sample 1691541 | NCBI WGS metagenome assembly OQVP01 (sample SAMN03418258, study PRJEB22391) | human gut metagenome | biome: human-gut; feature: organic feature; material: feces | host: Homo sapiens | place: Tanzania | collected 2013-01 | reverse complement strand
CATATTTGCAACGAGAAACGGACGCATGATGCCAAGTCCGCGAAGAACTCCATCGGTCGCCATTTTAATTCCCATAAAGATAAAGAAGTAACCAAGCCATCTCATATAATCCCCTGATACCTTATATGCCAGTGCCGTTCCGTCTTTGCCCAGGAATAATGAGGAAATCTGAGTATGCAGTGTTTCAATTACTATAAAAGCAAGCACTGCAAAACACAGGTCTAACACCAGCGCAGCGTGATAGCCTTTTTTGATACGTTCTGTCTTCTTTGCTCCGAGATTCTGGGAAACAAATGGAGAAACTGCATTTCCAATGGATACAAATATCAGTGAAAATACATTCTCTACCCTCATCGTTGCCGAATATCCTGCAAGCGCCTGTGTACCGAATGGATTCACAACTGCCTGTACTATCATCATGCCAATTGACACCGTAGACTGCTGGAGAACCGAAGGCACAGCAATCCGAAGCATAGAATGAAGCTCATGTCTGTCAAACCATTCAAAGCGACTTTTATAGCGGCGCATCCTGCTAAAGAAAATTAAAAGTGAAAACACTGCAGATATTCCCTGTGCTATGAGAGTTGCAAGTGCTGCACCGAACACACCCAGGTCAAGGCCTGCCACCATCCAAAGGTCCATAAATATGTTTAACACGGAGGAAAATATCAATAACCCTAACGGAATCCTTGACTCACCAATCGATGTAAACATCGTTGAAAGTATATTGTACATAAACAAAAATGGAAATCCCACAAAATATACGCGTAGATACAGCACTGCCTCATCCAGTATGTCAGCAGGTGTCTGTAACAGGCTCATCATTGAATGTGAAAAGAAAAAGCCAAAGACACCCAAAAGTACGCTTAAAACCAGAAAACTAATCAGTGATGTTGATACTATTGTTTTCATTTTGCCGTAATCCCTGGCGCCGAAATAGCGGCTCACAAGCACACCTGCACCAACACCGGCTCCCAGTGCTATACAGATAAATACATTCGTAAGCGCAGTACAGACGCCTGCTTTGCTTAAGTGCCGCACAGGCACCAACCGCTGCCAGTGCAGAAGAACCGACAAACTGGCCGACGATAATCGAATCAGCCATATTATATACTTGTTGAAAAAAGCTGCCCAAAATCATGGGCATTGCAAAAACTGTCAATGCCTTTAAGGGGGCATCTGTAATTAAGTATTCATCTTTTGACATTATTTTTCCCTCATTCCGCTATAATTAAGCTATAGTATATCCGATTGAAAGACAAATTACAATATAGCATTCTTTATCGACATTTTTCCATTTCTTATGCTTTCCCTCTAATGCAAACATCATACTGCTCCTTTGTATTTTAATTTAAAAAGCCGCCCAGGCCATAGGCCTGTGTGACTTCTCATAAGATGATTTAAATTAAGTTTATCCTTCAATAGCAATATGTTTTGTGGTCTCAACCTTCTTTGGCTCCTTTATACCATCTACCAGACCAATGCGGTTAGAAAGTCGAATGCAATGTGTATCAGTTACAATTGCCGGCTTTCCAAATACATCTCCCATAATCATAGACAGCCTTAGCACCATCTGTTTTAGACAAATCAGAAATCAAAGTTAAAATATTTATACCATATTCCGCATTAATCTCTTCCTTAGCTTGCAACAACTTCTCTTGGTTTGTTGCGACTAATAATAAATCAAAGTCTCTCTTGGCAAATCTTTTGGCAAATTCCTTACCAATACCAGAACTTGCCCCCGTAATAACAACATAGCTCATAAATTAATCTCCTATCTTTGCATATCGTCTTGCGATCCAACTACATACACTATCCAAACCAGGATAGATTACTCTTTCTGAAATATTAATATAATCAAGCTTATCTCTTATTTCTAATTTATTTTCCTTAGGAATTATTATCTTATATAAAGAAGAATCCTCTTCTACTAAATCGGATATCAAAACTTTAGAATCAGAACAAATAGAGAATAAAGAATACTGATTAATCATTCTATTATCACCACTTGCAGGTTCAAAGAATAGAAAGAAGGGATCATCACTCAAAGCTTCAAGTTCCCCTAAATTCTTCGCATTTCTCTCTAACAAACTAACCGTAAAAGAACTCATATCTCTTTTAATTAATTCAGACTTCAAAGGTTCTGGCATCCTTTTTAAAGATTCATTAGTATCAATACAATAGATAGCACCATCCTTATCATAATCATTCAAATTAACAGTCACAAAATGAGCAGCTACCAAAGGTGAATAAGTCCAATCTAATAATCTAGTAGGAAGACCAAAGTGTTGACCTGTTGCCAACATTTGCCAGAAAGAATTAATATCCTTTAGTTCATCAAAGCCATACTTCTTAAAAGACCTAATAATATTCTTCTCTAAGTTAAGATTATGACCACATTCACGATTAAGAGTTGTAATCAAAGGATAATTATCATCAGAAACCCCTCTATAAACATAATCATTACGATAACGATGTATCTTACTATCGTAACAATCCTTAAATACTAAATTTTGAAGTTCTTCAAAACTATGAATAACAACTTCTCTCATCTACAAACTCCTCGCTATACTTTCAATTTTATTTAAACGATGCTTAAGACCCGACTTAGAAATAGACTCCCCATATCTTTCCATGTACTCATCACATAATTCATTCAATGAATAATCCTTACAATCAAGTCTTAAATCAATGACATTCTTTAGCTTCTCATCTAACTCTTTATACTTATCAGCATCTTTAATCGCCAACATATAATCTATCTGCTCGTTGGCAGCTTTTAAAGACTTCATCTCATTAGCAATCTCACAATTATCGATTCTAATAAGCGAATGCTTAAAATCTCTTTCAATTCTAGCATCTTCAAACTCCAACAAACAAGCAGTCGTACCAATTAGTTTCAAGAAATCCGAAATCACTTCCGCCTTCTTTAAATAAACAATTTGTTTATTCCTTCTTGTAGAAATCTTAGCCTCGATATTAAATCTTAATAATAACTTAACAACGAAATTGGCATGATCCTCATCATTTAAAGCCAACTCCAAATGATAATTCTTATTCATTGGTGAGTTACAAGTACCATAGGCCAAGAAACAACCAGCCAAATAGTTTTTAGCACAACAGTTCTTCGCAACTGTCAAATAAGAAGGATGTGACAATAAGCCATTCTTATACAAACCAACGTCTTCAAGTATCTCAATGCCACTTCCAAGTGTCTTAACGATATAAATATTATTCTTCTTCAAATTATTCTTCTTAATAACACTTAATTCGGTATCCACCTTATATAGCTTCTTCAAAAGATAAACAATACGCTTCTCACAAGTTGGATTTTCACTTCTAATAAGCAGTTGCATCCCCTTGTTAGAAATAGTCAAAGAAGAGGTCAACTGTAAAAGGGCACAAATCTGTGCCTTCTTGCAACAATCATCAACTTCAATAGAAGCAATCTCTTGTTTTATAGAACCTGTAAAAGACATTAAAGCTTCTCCAGTAATGACTTAACAACTTTTCTAATTTTAATTGGACTATGTCTTACATTATTCTTAGAAAAATCTAACAAACTTCTAGAAATAACCTCTACGCCATTATTTCCTTCATCCTTAACTTCAATTGCCTCTTCAACAATATATCTAGCTAAAATATCTTCAGGAATCTTATCCTTATGAGTAACCACTAAATCAAGTGGTACATTATGTCTTCTAAGGGCATCCACATGCTCCTTAAGATTATAATTATAAGTCTCGCCTCTTTGAGTCATCGCATTGGCAAAATAGATCTTCTTAGCCTTAGACTCATTTAGTGCATCATTAATATCCTTAATAATCACATTAGGCATTATCGAAGTATATAAACTACCAATACCATAAATAATCAAATCAGCCTTAATTATCGCATTAATAGCTTCCTTATTACCAGGCACATCATGATCATAAAATACCTTATCAATATGCATTAACTTAGAAGGAATATTAGCCTCACCCTTTTCAATAGAACCATCCTTATATTTCGCATATAAAGAAATAGTATCCAAACTAGAAGGAATGACTCTACCCTTAGCCTTCATCATCCTACCCATTTCCTTAATCGCAATAGGCAAGGAACCATTATTTATTTCAATTAGTGCAGCCAATACTAAGTTACCCAAAGAGTGACCAGAAACATCACTTTCATCCTCACCCTTAAAACGATACGCAAAAAGCTCATTAAATTCTTTAGAATCAGATAAAGAAACAAGGACATTTCGAATATCACCAACAGCTGGAATATTATAAAGTTCTCTAAGTCTTCCTGTAGAACCGCCATCATCCGCAACCGTTACAATTGCACATAGTTCTACATCTTTTAAATTCTTAAGACCCTTCATAATAGTTGACTGGCCATGTCCTCCTCCAATCACAACTACTCTTTTCATTTCTTATCTAGCTCCCTATGTTTAATATGAGAAACATATTTATTCTTATAATAATCATACAAATAGTTCGCAATAGTAACACTACGATGTTGACCACCGGTACAACCAACACAAATTGTCAAATGACGCTTATCTCCATTGTTGTCATATGCCTTCAACATGAAATCAACATAATCAATTAACTTTACAATATATTCTTGTGTCATCTTAGAATTAAGCACAAAGTCCCTAACTTCTGTGTCATTACCAGTTTTCTCTTTTAAATCCTCAACATAGAAAGGATTATCTAAGAAACGCACATCAAAAATCACATCACAGTCCTTAGGAATACCATTCTTAAAGCCAAATGACACAAAACTCAATGACAAGTTTTTATCTTCAATATCATTCAAAGCCCTATTTATTTGATCCTGAAAAGCCCTAACAGGAAGATTAGTAGTATTAATCAAGAAACCTCTATCTTTATATTTGTATAGAATGTTCTTCTCAATATCCAAAGCTTCAGATAAAGTATCTGCCACATTGTTTGTTAAAAGTGGATGAATTCTTCTTGTGAACTTATAACGATTAATGATAGTCTCCTTATCCGCATCAATAAGAATTAAAGTCACTTTAAAATTAGTATTAGTTAATAAAGTAACCGCCTTATCCAAGTCAAAAGGAGATATTGTCAACACAACATTTTGATACTTAAAAGAATCATCATTATCGATTAAATTTATTAATTCCTTTAATAGCTCTGGAGGGTATTGGTCTATACAGCGATAGCCCTTGTCTTCCAAATAATTAGAAGCAGTGGTTTTACCAGCTCCGCTAACTCCACTAATAATAACAAGCTTTTTCATAATACCTTAATTGTATCACACGCTTATTTGTGTACCACCACTAATTGCCAGCCTGTATCTCTAAAATAATATCTCTAAGTTCTGCCGCTCTTTCAAAGTTTAGAGCCTTAGCAGCTTCATTCATTTCCTTAGTCAAATCCTTAACCAACTTGTCCTTATCCTTGGCACTATGATTCTTCTTTTTCATATACTTAGAAATATTCTCTTTATTCTCTTTACCATGAATAACTTCAGCTACTTCTTTAATAATAGTCTTAGGAATAATTCCATGTTCTGCGTTATAAGCTTCCTGAATACTTCTTCTTCTATTAGTCTCCGTTATTGCCTTATTCATTGAATCAGTCATCTTATCTGCATACATGATTACCCTACCATGGGCATTACGAGCAGCTCTACCAATAGTTTGAATCAGTGACTTCTCACTTCTTAAGAAACCTTCTTTATCTGCATCTAAAATAGCTACTAAAGAAACCTCAGGTAAGTCCAAACCTTCTCTTAACAAGTTAATGCCAACCAAAACATCATATTCACCTTTTCTTAAATCATGAATAATTTGACTTCTTTCTAGTGTCTTTGTCTCATGATGCAAGTAAGCTACCTTTAGATTTTGTTGTTTCAAGAAACTAGTTAAATCCTCAGCCATTTTAACTGTTAAAGTGGTTATTAAAGTACGTTCATTATTGTCAATGTTCTTTCTAATTTCTTCCAATAAGTTATCAATTTGCCCCATTGTCTCTCTTACTTCAACACTAGGATCAAGTAAACCAGTAGGACGGATAATTTGTTCAACCACTTCACCAGCCTTTTCTAATTCATAGTCGCCAGGAGTAGCACTGATATAGATTCTTTGCGCATCAATCTCTTCAAACTCCTCAAACTTTAGTGGTCTATTTTCTAAGGCACTAGGTAGTCTAAAACCATATTCAACCAAAGTCTCTTTTCTTGCCCTATCACCATTAAACATGCCCTTGATTTGAGGTAAGGAAACATGTGATTCATCGACCACAATTAAAAAATCCTTTGGAAAGTAATCAAACAAGTTATATGGTCTTTGTCCAAAAGTTCTATGATCTATATGCATCGCATAATTTTCAATACCAGGACATACACCAGTTTCCCTTAGAGCCTCTAAATCATAACGACATCTTTGTTCCAAACGTTCATATTCTAATGGTTTATTATTATCTTTATAATACTTAAGTCTTTCCTCAAGTTCTTTTTCTATTCCCTCACAAGCGATATTGATGTCTTTCATATCTCTTGCATAACCGGTTGCTGGTGGGAAGACATATAAGACATAAGCATTGATGATGTTTTTAGTTAAAGGATCAATCTCACAGATTCTTTCTATCTCATCATCAAACATTTCAATACGCACAATTATCTTGTCATTATGACCTGGTACCAACTCAATAACATCACCCTTAACAGAGAAAGTACCACGTAAATGATCTATATCATTTCTAATATATTGTCTTGCGATGAATCTTTTAATCAGTTCTTGTCTATCGATTGTTTCCCCTACCTTCAAAGTAAAAAACATATCCTCATAATTAGTAGGATCACTACTTGCATAGATACAGGCAACAGAAGCCACCACAATCACATCACTTCTCTCTAATAATGAATTATAAGTAGACATTCTAAGCATATCTATCTCGTCATTAGTTACCGCATTCTTCTCAATATAAGTATCAGTCTTTGGCATATAAGCCTCTGGTTGATAATAGTCAAAGTTTGAGACAAAGTATTCAACGGCATTGTTTGGAAACAAAGCCTTAAACTCTGAGTATAATTGACCAGCTAAGGTCTTATTATGAGCAAATACTAAAGTGGGTTTGTTTACTTCTTGTATTACATTGGCCACAGTAAAAGTCTTACCAGTACCTGTAGCCCCTAGTAATACTTGTTCATGTTTACCTTCTTCAATGCCCTTAACCAACTTATCAATAGCCTTAGGTTGATCACCAGTTGGTTTATATTCACTTACTAATTCAAATCTTCCTTCTTTATACATACATCTCTTTCAAAAGCTTCCTCGATATATTCACAAATATCTTTCGCAACATATAATCCTTCACTTTCTTCTAAAGTGATTGGAAGTGCCAACATTAATTCTTTATATAAAAGTGACTTTGCCATCTTTAACTTACTTGGATCTTTAAGATAATATTCTTCTAAATACTTATTGCCAGCTAAGAAGCCATCGCTTTCTTCAATTGGTAGCTGATACTTAGGAATAAACTCATATTCCATTCCTTCATCATTGTAGTAGATAGTATCATTTAGCTCTTGTCTTATTAGAGAATCTAATAATAAAGCCTTCGCATTCTTGAAACCTTCATGGCTTAAATAATCATTACAAATATCTACATATTCTCTTAGATTTTTCTTATCCAAAATAGATACCGCCATTAGTTGTTGTTCTTTTGAACCGCCAAGATATTCAATGATTTCTTCATCACTTAAGCTATGTGTCTTAACATCTACAACTAAACTATCTTTAATCTCATTAAGCTTTTCTTCGAAGTCTCTTGGAATATATGCTTGACTTAATTCATCATCAACAATTCTTCTAACTTCATCTTGTTTATTATCTTTTAATGATTCTTCTATTTTTTTTAATATTTCATCATAATAATTCATGACTATATGATACATCTATTTTATAATTAATTGATACGGAGGCGTACCCAAGTGGCTGAAGGGACCGCACTCGAAATGCGGCAGGTCATTAACGTGGCGCATGGGTTCAACTCCCATCGCCTCCGCCATTTAACTTTATGAATTTTATTAACTCTTATAAAAGACTAGAACAATTATGTAATGACATGTTTAATGATAAGCATGGTATTTCTATTTATATTGATAAGCTTTCTAAAATCGATGACAAAGACAAAGATCTTAAAAAGCTTAAACACTGTCGCTATCTTAGAAATAAGATAGTCCATGAACCTAATTGCACAGAAGATAATATGTGTAAACCTGAAGATGTTAAATTTCTTAATGATTTCTATAAGAAAATTAAGAACCATGAAGATCCTCTATCTAAGTACAGTAAGAATAAACCTTATAAGTTATTTTTAATAATATTGATTATCATATTAGTACTTATATGTATCCTATGGTTCAAGAAGAATTAATCAGTAAGCTTAATTGAATATTCCAGTCTAACGGCGCCAGCCTTTCCACTTATTTAGCACCACAAGATTCCAGAATTTAGCACCACCCATTCCGCAAAACAGCACCACCCATACACGTTAGTATAAGTGGTGCTTTTATTAATGGATATTGTTATTGCTTAACTCTAGAGTATGTTTCTCTTAATGATTTTCCTTGTAAGAAAATAGTATATGAACTGTTGGTTATCCTATCGAGTATGGCATCCGCCACAGGTCCACCACCTAGTCTTTCATGCCATCCTTCGGGTGAGAATTGAGAGGCAAAGATGGTTGACTTCTTATTGGCTCTTATCTCTAGTATCTCAAGAACGTCATTAGCTTCTATTGTGTTTGCGCTATTTAATAAGAAATCATCAATGATAAGTAAATCAATCTTTCCATATTTTAAGACAGTTTGTCTATAGTTATTTTTAATCCTAGCAGCTTCTAAGTCTGATAATAATTCAGGAAGTCTTATATATTTTGTCTTAAACCTTTCCTTACAAGCCAAGCTTCCATAGGCACAAGATAGCCAAGTTTTTCCAACACCAGCAGCTCCAATAATAATCACACTTAATCCATTTCTAATGTAGTCGTTGGACTTGAGTGCTTCTATTAAATCAATAGGCAGTTTTCTATCTGATGATTTATTTAAATCATTAAAATCCGCATTAGATATCGAGAATCTAGCTTGCTTAATGTTCTTTTGAATTGTGTGTAGAATTCTTGAATCATATTCTTTGTTTAGAAGAATAGATAGTCTTTCATCAAAAGACATTTCTTGATACCTAATATTTTTACTTTGACTTTCATATTCATCGGCCATAACAGGCAATTTCATTAGTTTTAATAGTTCGATATTATTTTGTTCCATAGTATTCTTTACCTCTAATGAATGCACCGTTATTACTATCACTTGTCTTTATTTCTTCTTTATTGTCTTGACCTGATTCAAGTATCATCTTAATATTTTTATAGCCAGGGTTAGATAAGTGCTCAAGCGCCAACTTACATGCCTTTTCTACCCTTGCTCCAGTATATTTATCTGCTAGTTTTAATAAAGAGATACAACCTCTATATGCTACTTCTTCCGCCTTATGAGCATTTAATAGCTTATCAACTACTTCGTAAGTGCCGTTGCCTATAGATAGTGCCCATTTTCTAAGTCTTTCGCCGTTCCATTTATACATCTTATGATCTTCTGGAAGATGGTCTTCGTTTGTTGAATATTGATATTTTCTACCTTTTAAGCGTTTATGTTCAGCTATCTTAACGTTTTTATAAAATATAGTAACCATACTATCAGATACCTTTGCATCTACATATTGGCCAACATAGGCACAAGGAACTGAGTAATTCATCTTATCGATAGAAACGTGATAATCGATATTAACTTTAGCCTTTGGATAGGTACATATTTCAAAAGGCGTCAATGGTAAAGGTTTAAGATATCCTTTCTCTTCCTCTTCAAATATAGAATTCCTAGATCCTTCTCTTTTTTGGAATGGTTCATTATTGAAGTCTTCTATTTTTTCTTCGATAGCCTTATTTAGTTCTTCAAATGAAAAGAAAATTCTATTTCTAAATCTACCAAACAAATAGTTAGTGATAACGCCAACAGACCCTTCTACAGCTGCCTTATCACGGGGCCTCCTTACACGCGCTGGAAGTATAACGGTATCATAATACTCAGCCATTTCTTGATAGGCTTTGTTTAATACAGGATCCTCATGTTTCTTGTGCGAAATAACACCAGTCTTAAGATTGTCAGGAATTAATAATCTTGTAACACCATCAAAGTATTTATAAGCTTCAATATGGCATCTTATCCATTCGTCTTCTTTCATGTTAGGACAAGCTCTGACGTATGTCTTCATAGAAAACGGTAAAGTTGCGACAAACAGATAAGCAGGTGATATTTCACCAGTTGTCCTGTTTTTTACCTCAAGAGTTTTGCCGTCCCAATCAACCATCATCTTATCTCCTGGCTTATGGCTTATGTGCATTGTTAAGTTGTTTTTTGAAACATACTTCTTATATTGTTCAAAGAAGTAAGAGCGGTGATAGAATGGTTTGCCTAAAGATTTAGCTTCTTCCTGATATTCAAGCCACAAAAGGCTTAAAGTAACCCCTGGCTTTAATAATTCTTCATGAATCTTTTTATAATCAGGTGGTAGGTAGGCAGTAAAGTCGTTGACTTGATCGGGATAGAGAAAATTATAGATTTCCTCATTTGACATTTTAGTGGATACTTCATAAGTAATACCCAGTAATTCAGAAGTCTTAAGAATATCTGAGATTGTGTGCCTACTAATTTTCATCAAACTCGCAATCATTCTTTGAGACTTGCCTTCATGATTTAACTGAAGGACTTTCTTGTAGTCATGCATAAAAAACCTCCTTTACATGTTATGCAGTAGTATATTTAACTACTTCACTATCATATAAAGAAGGTGTGGTGCTGTATAGCGGACAGGGTGGTGCTCTCTACCGGACACCGTGGTGCTGAAATTGTGGAATATTCAATAGGAACGGCTAATGTCACTTTAACTGCTGATAGAGCATTTAAAGTAGGTAAATACCTAGGAAACTATTATTCTAAAGGTGGAAAAAGAAAGATTGTAATTGGTAAGAATACTAGATTATCAAGTTATGATATCAGCATCACATAACCCATTCTATGACAATGGTATAAAAGTATTTTCAAAAGATGGTGTTAAGCTAACAAGTGATGTAGAAGCACTAATAGAAGATTATATGTGGTTGACAATGGTTTTGTAGAAGCCAAGGCTTTTAGTGTGAGTGAGAACTTAGGCAGGTTATTGGAAAACCAGGTCTTTATCGAGTTGGTTCGCAGGGGGTATCATACGGAAACCTCGCTTTTCTATTATCGCTCCCGTAATGACAAGGAGACAGATTTTGTTACAAGGCATGGTGCTCATGTAGAAAGTCTGATACAAGTATGTTATGACCTATCTTCCGAACGAACGCTCAAGCGAGAGATAGATAGCATCATAGAATGTGCGGGAGAACTCAAATGCTCCAATCTGATCATTGTCACGATGAATGAGGAAAGAGTAATTGAGAAAAATGGATATAAGGTCAAGGTTTTGCCTATATATAAGTTTTAATGAGCTGCAACACGGCTTTACGGTCATACCAATATTGATTGATCATATGACTTGGTTACATACGGAGATTGCATAACGTGCAAAAATCCCCCAATGAGGGATAAAAATGCTTAAATTCATCCCTCTCTGGTACTTCGGAATGAATTATTAACTGAGTACATCTCTTTTCTTCATCGGATTACGCTGAGTTAACGGAACATTCTTGCTTCACGGATTACGC
>OQVP01000787.1_pt1 | contig 11827 bp, 6 predicted proteins | sample 1691541 | NCBI WGS metagenome assembly OQVP01 (sample SAMN03418258, study PRJEB22391) | human gut metagenome | biome: human-gut; feature: organic feature; material: feces | host: Homo sapiens | place: Tanzania | collected 2013-01 | reverse complement strand
ACGTAGTCGGAAATGTGCTGCTTGAATTCGTCCTTCCGGCAGGTTCACCCGATCCGGGGAGCCACTGCTGACGGAGGTTTCCGCTTGCGTGGCGGATCTGATCCAGACCCATCGCCTCCTGCTGGAACAGGAGCCTTACGCCCTGTTCGGTCACAGCATGGGCACCCTGCTGGCTGCGGAGCTGATCCGCCAGGCTCGAACCGCCGGATTGCCCACCCCCCGGCATGCCTTCATGTCCGGCAGATGCGCCCCCTGTGACGGTACAAGGATGCTGAACGCCGACCATCTGTCCGATGAAGAGCTGGTGCAGTTTTTCGCCCAGGGCGGACTCAGCACCGCCATTCCGGATACGGATCCGGAGCTGCGCCGGATGCTGAACCGGATTCTCTGCACGGACGTGCGCATGGCGGATCGGTTCGCTCTGACCCCGGAAGAAGCTCCCTTCGGCTGTGATATCACCGTGCTGTACGGCAAGGAGGATCACATTCTCCGGAACGTGGATCTCCGGGGCTGGGACAGATTCACCGGCGGCAAGTGCAAGTATTTCGGCTTCTCCGGCGGACACTTCTTCTTTGCCCAGCACCTAAAGGAAATCTGCGGACTCATCACAGAGCGGATCTGCTGATTCCACTATACAAAACATGCCACAGCGTCATCCCGGTGCTGTGGCATGTTCTTTTCTATTTCGACAACACCGCAAAAATTTGTGTGGTGTTGCCTTACGCAAAAAAGAGAGATGAAGAAGGCTGTTGACTGTGGTTACTGGAATAACTTCCGGTACGATCCCAGACTGGCAGCAGAGGGCAAGAATCCCTTCATGCTGGACAGCAAGGCTCCTACCACCTCTTATCGTGACTTCATCATGAATGAAGCACGTTACAGCTCCCTGACTCGTTCCAACCCACGCTTCTTTGCGATTGCCTTACCAGCTGCAGCGAACTGTGCAACCTGACCGATGTTGGAAGACTTGGAAGCCTGACCGCCGGTGTTGGAGTAAACCTCGGTATCAAATACCATAATGTTTACATCTTCGCCGGTTGCCAGAACGTGGTCAACGCCGCCGAAACCGATATCGTATGCCCAGCCGTCGCCGCCGAAGATCCAAATGGACTTCTTGGACAGGTAGGACTTGTTTGCCAGGATGTCAGCACGAGCCTCGCAATCGCAGTCAATCTTCTCCAGCTCTGCAACCAGAGCCTTTGTTGCTGCTGCATTCTCCTTGCCGTCCTCCAGGGTGTTCAGGTACTGCTCGCAAGCAGCCTTCACAGCATCAGAAATCTTCTCAGAGCCTGCAATGGTCTTTACATCGTTGATCAGACGCTCACGGATTGCTCTCTGACCCAGGTACATACCCAGACCGTGCTCTGCGTTATCCTCAAACAGGGAGTTTGCCCAAGCCGGGCCAAAGCCGTCCTTGTTTACGGTGTACGGAGAGGTTGCAGCAGGGCCGCCCCAGATGGAGGAACAACCGGTTGCGTTGGAAATATACATTCTGTCGCCGAACAACTGGGTGATCAGACGTGCATAAGAGGTCTCAGCACAGCCTGCGCAGGAGCCGGAGAATTCAAGCAACGGCTGCTTGTACTGGCTGCTGATGACAGTAGCGTCGGTAGCAACCTCGGGCTTCTCGGAAACCTTTGCAACACAGTAATCGAATACTGCCTGCTGATCCTCCTCGCCCTCTCTGGGAACCATGGTCAGGGACTTGGTGGGGCATACGCCGATACATACGCCGCATCCCATACAATCCATGGGGGAGATTGCCAGTGTATAGGTGTAATCGGTCTTTACGATGGGCTTGGGAGCCTTCTTGGTATTTGCCGGTGCAGCAGCAGCCTCCTCAGCGTTCATAGCGAAGGGACGGATGGTAGCGTGGGGACATACAAATGCACACTTGTTGCACTTTGCACAGGTCTCAGCGTTCCAGGTCGGAACCATCACAGCTACGCCACGCTTCTCGTATGCGGAAGCGCCCTGCTCAAAGGTACCGTCCACATGATCGGCAAATGCGGAACAAGGAATGGAGTAACCATCCATCTTGCCGGCAGGCTTCATGATCTCGTCAACCATCTTGACCAGCTTAGCCGGGCCCTTGGATGCTTCCGGAGCAGCAGTGTCAACAGCGGTTGCCCAAGCAGCCGGAACGTCGATCTTCACCAGAGCGTCCTTACCGGCGTCAATAGCCTTGTGGTTCATGTCCACAATGTCCTGACCCTTCTTGGAGAACTTCATGGTTGCCTTTTCCTTCATATAGTTGATGGCATCCTCAGAAGGCAGAACATTTGCCAGAGCGAAGAATGCAGACTGGAGTACGGTGCTTGTACGCTTGCCCAGACCGATCTTTGCGGCAATGTCAATTGCGTTTACGGTGTACAGCTGAATGTTGTTCTTTGCAATATACTGCTTGGTCTCAGCGTTCAGGTGCTTCTCCAGTTCCTCAGGCGTCCACTGGCAGTTGATCAGGAACTTACCGCCGGGCTTTACATCGTTGACCATCTTGTAGCCCTTCATGATGTAGGAGGGGTTGTGGCATGCAACGAAGTCAGCCTTGTTGATGTAGTAGGGGCTCTTGATGGGCCGATCGCCGAACCGCAGGTGGGATACGGTGATACCGCCGGTCTTCTTGGAGTCATACTGGAAGTAAGCCTGTACATACTTGTCGGTATGGTCGCCGATGATCTTGATGGAGTCCTTGTTTGCGCCAACGGTACCGTCGCCGCCCAGGCCCCAGAACTTGCACTCGATGGTTCCTTCTGCAGCTGTATTCGGGGAGGGCTTCTCCTCCAGGGACAGATAGGTCAGGTCGTCGTGGATACCCAGAGTGAACTTTCTCTTTGCATCAGCCTTTGCCAGCTCTTCGTATACTGCGAAGATGCTTGCCGGAGGTGTATCCTTAGAACCCAGACCGTAACGACCAGCGATCACGTTGGCGGTTCTGCCCTGCTCGTTCAGTGCAGCAATTACATCCAGGTACAGGGGCTCGCCGATGGAACCGGGCTCCTTGGTTCTGTCCAGAACAGCAATGTTCTTTGCAGTAGCCGGGATTGCCTCTACCAGCTTCTCAGCAGAGAACGGACGGTACAGACGAACCTTTACCAGACCAACCTTCTCGCCCTTTGCGTTCAGGTAGTCGATGACTTCCTCAGCCACATCGCAGATGGAACCCATTGCAATGATTACACGGTCAGCGTCAGCTGCACCGTAGTAATTAAACAGCTTGTAGTCAGTACCCAGCTTCTCGTTGACCTTGTTCATGTAGTTTTCAACGATTGCGGGAACAGCATCATAGTACTTGTTGCATGCTTCACGGTGCTGGAAGAAGGTATCGTCATTTTCGTGAGAACCACGCATAGTGGGATGCTCCGGATTCAGAGCTCTTTCACGGAATGCCTTCACAGCGTCCATGTTGCACATTTCCTTCAGGTCAGCGTAATCCCAAACCTGGATCTTCTGGATCTCGTGGGAGGTACGGAAACCATCAAAGAAGTTGATGAAAGGAACACGGCTCTCAATTGCAGCCAGATGTGCAACAGCAGCCAGATCCATAACCTCCTGGGGGTTGGTCTCAGCCAGCATTGCAAAGCCGGTCTGACGGCATGCGTACACGTCGGAGTGATCGCCGAAAATATTCAGTGCGTGAGAAGCAACGCAGCGTGCGGATACATGGAAAACAGTCGGCAGCAGTTCGCCGGCAATCTTGTACATGTTGGGGATCATCAGCAGCAGACCCTGGGATGCGGTATAGGTGGTTGTGAGCGCACCAGCGTTCAGGGAACCGTGCACTGTACCGGCTGCACCAGCCTCAGACTGCATTTCCTCAACCTTGACGGTGGTCCCGAAGATGTTCTTTACACCCTGTGCGGACCACTGGTCAACGTAGTCAGCCATGGGGCTTGAAGGGGTGATCGGGTAAATGCCAGCTACTTCTGTAAACGCATAGGATACATAAGCGGCAGCATTGTTACCGTCCATGGTTTTCTTTTTTCTTGCCATTGGTTTGTCCTCCTAGTATTTAGTAGCAGTGCTCCGGGAAGGATCCAAGGGGCATTGCCCTAGGCAATTGTGCGTGGCGCGCACTATACCCATTACAATACATGATATCACAAAACGCCTTTTTTGTAAATACCTTTTTTCTAAAACATTGCGGATATCCCACGGTTTTTCGGGAATTCCCACGAATTTAAATTCCGCTGCGGCAGAATCTGCCTATCATTATGCCGAATCCATTTTAGGAATTTTGTGCAAAATCACTATTTTTCTTCTCTTTCCCGATTTTTCGCCCAAAATGATTGACGATTCGCTCTTTTTCGGGTATAATAATAACAGTGTAAAAGCAATTTGTTATTTACACTCGTTTTGTTGTCTCCTTTCTTTTGTTCTACACATATGTTTCACTTTACATTATTTTTATAAGAGCCATTGGCTCTTATTTTTTTGCATATAGAAGGCGGGAGTGGCTTCTGCTCCCGCCTTCATTTTATATGGGGTTTCGGACAACTATGCAAAAAAACGGTGCAGCTTTCGCTACACCGTTTTCTTTCTGTTAGTGCTTATACTTTTTGCATGCTTTCTGAGAAATCGGAATTAGTCCTTCTTCTTCTTCAGAACTACAGCAGCTGCAGCAGCAGCGGACAGCATGCCAACAACGCCCAGAGCAGCACCGTCTACACCCATCTTCGGAGGCTTAACATCCGGAGTCTTGGTTGTGGTAACTGCAGATGTAGTTACTACCGGAGCGGAAGTCTCAGCAGCGCCCTCAGTTGTGGTAGTAGTTGTTGTGGTGGTGGTCTCCTCAGAAGTGGTGGTCTCCTCTTCCTTGATCTTGATCCAGCCGTTTACTGTCTCAAAAGGAATGTTCTCCTTGTTAGCGTCGATGAAGGAACCTTCGTTAATAGTCAGGTTAACCGGGAACTCATCGCCAGGCTGTGCGTCAGCCGGAACAGTGAACTTGAAGATGCAGAGCTGCCCATCACCGGAAATTGCTGTAGCAGTACCCAGTGCGAAAGCGAAGCCCTTCTGACCATCAGCAGTCAGTTCCTTGGAAACAGCACCGCCTCTGGAAATCTCACCAGCCAGGTCAGGATCGATTGCGTTGCCGTAGCTGATGGAAGCAGCTGTGCCAGCCTTGTTCAGAGTAGCTTCCAGTCTTGCATCGTAGTTAACCAGGAATTCCAGACCAGTCCAAGAGGTACCCAGGTTCTCAACACTCATTGCAAAAGAAACTTCCTGACCAGGCTCAGCGTAGATCTGATCCATGGAAAGCTTTGCAGCACCGTCAGCGCTTGCAGTGATGCTCATAGCGCCTACTGCCAGCATAGCAGCTGTAGACAGAACGCCAACCGTTCTCATAAATGTCTTCTTCATTTTCTTCTTTTCCTTTCAAATGTTTTATGTTATACATGCGGGCAACGCCCGCATGTAAAAACAACGGATTAAACTTTCAGCTTATTCAGCTTCAACCTGTGCGTATGCAACATACTGGTTTGCACCAGGAACTTCATCCCAAGATGCAGATCCATTCGCCAGGAATGCAGCAGAATAATTCAGGATGCATACTGCATCAGCAGTGTTGATCTTTGCATGCTCTGCATCCTTATAGCAGTCAACGTCTGCGCAGAACTTAGCCAGGGAATCCGGCTCAATGATCTCAGCAGAAGGAATCTCAGGCTGACCGCCTGCTTCTTCCAGAATTGCTGCTGCGGAATACTGCAGGATCTGTACAGCGTCTGCAACGTCTACCTTACCATCCAGGTTTACATCGCCTCTCAGACCAACCAGAACAGTGAACTCGCCTGCAACAGCAGACTTATCCAGATCGCTCCAGGTTACTTCAGTCTCAACCAGATTCTCAACAGCATCTGCAACTGCAGTTTCATCAACCAGAATGCCGATGGTGTACTCGCCAGCCTCGGTGTATTCCAGCTCAGAAGCGCTGTTTGCAGTCAGAGCAAACAGATTGCCGATCGGGAGAGTCTCAGTCTCAGAAACTTCCTCAACCTTGCCGTCTACAACTGCAACGGACTTCATGGAAACAGTAATCTGAACATTCAGGTCGCTTGTGTCGAAAGAAGTGGGATCCTCGGACCAGAACATATCGCCGATCAGAGCAGCCTCCTTATCAAAGGTGTAGCCGTCGATTGTAGCGGTTGTGCCTTCAACAACAACTGCACCGTCTACATACTCAGCTGTCAGAATATCACCGTTTGCATTTACTGTCTCGCAGTTTGCAGTGTTGAATGTGATGGGGTATACGCCAATTGCTGCGTCAGCCGGAACTGTGTACTTTACAGTAAACAGAACTGCATCTGCTGCTGTCTGATCCGTCTCGGAATTCCAGCTGTAAACCATGGAAGCTGCGTTCCAAATCGGCTCGCCAGTGTATGCAACGCCTGCTGCGAAGGAATCATAGGTCAGTGTCTTGTCAGCAACCAGGCTCAGGCTGATGCCGTTGACAGGAGCTCCTGTATAAACCTTAACCGGGATTTCAACAGTCTCGCCGGGCTTAGCTGCTACAGTGGGAATCTCATACTTTACAGTGTTCTCAGCCACTGTGGTCTGGCTGCCTTCCTCTGTTGTGCTGGAGGTAGGAGCCGCTGTGGTCTGGCTGCCTTCAACGGATGTGCTGGAAACAGGAGCTACTGTGGTCTGGCTGCTTTCCTCAGTTGTGGAGGATACAATCGGCTCAGTAGAGGTTTCGGTTGTTTCCGTGCTGGTCTCTGTTACAGAGGTGGTAGTGGTCTCAGTGGTTGTTTCCACGGTCTTCGCCTTGGTAACAATCTCTCTTGTGATGTTCAGCGCACCGCCTGCTGCTGCACCGGATACCAGATCCATATTCAGCTCTACATGCTTTACAGAGCTTACAACTTCCAGACCCTGTGCATCGTAGTAAGCGATCAGCTCGTCCATCTGATCCTCAGGCATATCAGCCTTCATGGTAGCGTTTCCGCCGCCGATTACAACGTTTACGTTGGTCAGAGTACCGAAGTAGCTCATCAGATCACCGTAGCCGATGCTATATACAGCGCCGTACTTTGCCAGGAAGGTGTTTGCATTGCTTGCTGCGTTTGCATAACGAGCTGCCCATGTGCTGCTTGCAGCCAGAGCATCCAGGCTCTTGAGTGCCTGCGGATAATACTTGCTGTCGCCGTACAGAGCGTACAGACCGTCCAGAGCATCGTTTACATCAGAACCGTTTCTGGTGGTGCTCATGCCCTTGATCCAGTTGTACTTGTTGGCTACTTCCTGCTTGTAACCGTCAATGGTCTTCTTGCCGTTTGCCAGCTTGGTCTCCAGAACTTCCTTCAGTTCAGCCGGAGTCTGGTCGGTAATTGCGTTCTTTACGATTGCAGCAGCCTCATCATACTTGCTGTCGATGTAATCGTACAGATCCTCACCAGTGCCATCGCCGAACAGGGCGTAGCTTGTGCCTTTTTCATCAGTGAACAGATATGTAGCACTGATCTTGTTGTCATCGTTCAGACCGGACAGATCCAGGTTCACGGTAACAGAACCCTTTACACTGAAACCGCTGAAGTCCAGAGGAGTCATATAGGATACTGCGTCTGCGCCCAGAGTCTTTTCAACCTGCTTTGCCAGCCGTGCGTTTGCCTCATCAGCAATCAGTGCACCGCTTTCAGCCAGCTCGAAGTTTACTTCATAGGTTTCTGTTGTGATTCTTGTGAGTACGCCAGTCTGGATGTTGCCTGCAATGGCAGTTGCCAGCTCATCGTACGCACCATTTCTGAAGAAATCTGTGTAGCTGTTCAGCAGGTTCTTTGCAACGGATGCATCCACCTTTGCGGTGCCGCCAGTTTCCGGTGCATTATTCTTGAACAGGGTGTTGAAGTTCAGACCCCATTCAGACTTCTGCTCAGGATTATCCTCAACATCAGGATCAATGTTTGTGAAGCTCTTGATGGTGACATTGGTATCCGCAGCATTTGCTGTCAGAGTAGTCACTGCCGGAGCCGCAAACACACCCTGTGTGAGAACCAGGCAGGTGCTGAGCACGGACGCCATACTTCTCTTGAAGAATGTCTTTTTCATTTGTTTACCTCTCTCCCATTATTCAATATATTCCACTGTTCCGTGCATGTCCTGCACAGCACAGTGTGCCCGCATTCCCGCTGCCGTTTGACAACTCCACCTATTCTCGCAGCATACAAGAACGCTTTATAAGACGATTTTATCATAAAAATGCCGTCAAGTCAATATGAATTCCGGTTTTTTTTTAAGAATACATCATAATTTTTTGCCTGATAAAACGCCGCATTTCACCATTTTCTCTGCATGGCGAAAAAGACGGGGTCTACAGTGCTAAAATTTGTATACTTTTCACACTGCCCCTCAGAGCGTAACTCCGTTCAACCTCAGCAGCTCCCGGGCGCTCTCCAGAGAATCTACGCCAGTGGCATTTTTAATAGGCGCAAACTCCTTGTTCCGCTTCACCTCATAGGACAAACAACTGTTCTGCATATGCACCATATCCAGCACCAGCGTCTCGAACTTGTAGCCATTGGGCGCTTCCGGCTCCACCAGCTGCCCCTGTTCATTCATATAAGGGATCTTTTTCTTGACCAGGTGCACCGGCATCTGCTGATCCATGATCTTTTGCAGCTTATCCACCCGGAACAGATAGTTGAGGATCACACCATAATTATAGGACAGCCTGCCGCCGGGTTCCCGGAGCGTGCGCATTTCCTCCGTCATTTCATAGTACTCTACAATAGAAGGTTTGCCGTCCTCCAGGCACAGCACGCCCACCCGTTCGTCCGGATCCGCCTTGGCAACCACCTTGGCGCCCGCCTCACAGCCGGATGCAATGGTCGCACCGATAAAGCATGGGTCTGCAATCTGCTGCAGAACGTTATCCACTGCAAACACATTCAGCCATTCCACGCCCCGTTCCTTCAAATCTTCGAGCAGCCCTGCCCGAACCATGGAACTAAACCAGCCGCCGTTGCCGTTGGGGGAACTGCACACTGCCCCGGGCGCTTCCAGCATCATCCTACCGTCAAAATCCGTGCAGGGTGCCATTTCCTGCACAAAGAAGCGAACCTGTCCCGGATCATAGCCAAAATACTTGTGCGCTTCAAAGAAAGCAATCGTATCCGTATTGTTCTTCTCACTGGTCATCACATACAGCGGCACCCAGGAGCCGCAGCGCTTGACCACCTGCAACAGATTCTGTACCAGACATTCAAACAGATAAAGCTTCCGGGTCACCCCTACATTCAGCGTACCCTTGGGCCCATCCAGCCCCAATCGAGTGCCCTGCCCCCCTGCCAGCAGCACGGCGCCGATCTTGCCGTTCTGCAATGCGTTCAGTCCCTGCACCATGTAGAACTTTTCCTTACTGCGGATCTCATCAATGGTCAATGCGCCCAGCGGCATGAATGTGCCTCGTTCTTCTTCTGCCTGATGCTTCAACCCTGCCAGAACAGACAAATCCATACGGGAAAGCTGCTCCTTCAGCTTCTCCTTCTGTGTGCCATCCAGTGTCTCATAATAAGAAAGGATGTGTTCCTGTCCGTATCGTCTGAGTGTATCTACCATACATGTATGCCCCCTCGTTTTTGATTACCGCGCTCTCTGTGCGGCATTGCCTATATTATAACAGGTATGTAGAGAAAAAACAAGCGATTTATACAAAAAACCGCCGGACATTCGCCCGGCGGCTCTGCAATTTACTTGTTTGGATTATTCAGCGTCCTCAGAAGAGTATGCAACCTCGTCAGCTTCATCAGCCTTGGCTGCGTCAGCGTCCTCCAGCAGTGCCCGCATGGAAATACTGATGCGCTTCTTTTCCGGATCAATCTCTACGATCTTGACCTGAACCTGCTGACCAACGGAAAGGATGTCCTTTACGTTGTCAACACGCTGGTTTGCGATCTGGGAAATGTGGATCAGACCGTCCACCCCGTCCATGATCTGTGCAAATGCACCGAACTGGGTGATGGAAACAACCGTCGCATCTACCACGTCGCCAACGTGATACTTTGCCAGGAACTGCTCCCAGGGATTGTCTTCCTTCTTCTTGTAGCCCAGGGAAATGCGGTTTGCTTCCGGATCCAGAGCCTTGATGTAAACCTCCAGCATGTCGCCAACCTTGACAACCTCGCTGGGGTGCTTGATGCGCTTCCAGCTCAGCTCAGAAATGTGAACCATGCCGTCAATGCCGCCCAGGTCAACAAATGCACCGTAGCTTGTCAGAGACTTCACTTCGCCGGTGAATACCTGACCAACCTCTGCAGTCTCCCAGAACTTTGCTCTTGCAGCATCCTTCTGTGCCTTTGCAACAGCCTTGATGGAGCCCACTGCACGGCGGCGCTGCTCATTGACCTCAATGATCTTCAGCTCAACCGGCTTGTTCTTCAGAACGGACAGGTCAGCATCTCTGCCCAGACCGGACTGGGATGCAGGAACGAATACCCGGACGCCATCGCAGGAAACGATCAGACCGCCCTTCACAGCATTCTGTACGATGCCCTTGAGGATGGTGCCCTCTTCCTTTGCCTTTGCAATGTTCTCAAAGCCTACCAGCTCGTCAACACGGCGCTTGGACAGCAGAACATAGCCCTCGGGGTCATTGATCTTGGTCACGATCAGATCCAGCTCATCACCGGGCTGTACCAGGTCAGCCGGCTTCTTGCTGGGATCGTCAGTCAGTTCATCCAGGGGAACATAGCCGGTGTGCTTGGTGCCCACGTCTACGATCGCCTCGTTGTTGTTTACAGAAACAACGTAGCCCTTAACTCTCTCTCCTGTATGTATTTTTTTGAAGGACTGCTCCAGAGCCGCTTCGAAATCAATGTCCTCATCCAGATTATTTTTCGCAATGTCAGTCATGGTTGTTTGTACCTCCTTAATGATATAAGCCGGGGTGGATGCTCCGGCCGTGATGCCGATCCGTTCGGCACCGGAAAAATCGAGCGCAAACAGCTCGCCTGCGTTTTCAATATGGTACGCCTTGCAGTTCCGGCGGCAGACATCGTAGAGCTTGACCGTGTTGGAACTGTTCCGTCCACCTACCACTACCATGACGTCAGTATCGGCGGAAAGCCGTGCCGCATCCGACTGCCGGCTTGCGGTAGCATTGCAGATCGTATCGAAAACCAGTATATCGGGATCGTCCTTTGGTAATTGTTTCAGACAGTCACCCCATAATAATATATTATACGTTGTTTGTGCGACAATTGCAAGCTTTTTTTTGAATTTCGGTGAATTTTTATCAATGTAACACTTCAGCTCGGTTTCGTCCTTAAAAACTGCACAGTTTTCGTCACAATGACCAACGATCCCCTGCACCTCCGGGTGGGATGCGTCCCCGGCAATCAGAATAAAGTATCCCTTTGCAGACTGCTCCGCCACAATTTTATGGATCCGGGCAACAAAGGGGCAGGTAGCATCGATCAGGGGATTCCCCTTTTCGGCGATCTGCTCGTAGATCTTCCTGCCCACCCCGTGGGAGCGGATCACCACCCGCTCTCCCGGCTCCAGCTCCTCCACGGAGCTGACGATCCGGGCGCCCTTGGCGATCATGTCGTTTACCACGTCCGCATTGTGAATGATGGGCCCCAGGGTTGCCACCCGTCCGCCCTTTTCCAACTCCGCATACACCAGCTTCACCGCCCGGTCCACCCCGAAGCAGAAGCCAGCAGTTTTGGCAACTGTGATCTGTACCATACGTCCTCCTTATTCCTGCACCGGCTCTGCCGGGGGCAAGGGCGGCTCATCCACCAGTCCCTTGATCTCCGTCATGATCCGGTTCTTCAGAGCCGCCAGCTCTCTGGGCTTGGGATCCTCCCCCAGTGCCAGCTCCGCCGCC
>OQVP01000786.1_pt1 | contig 11837 bp, 5 predicted proteins | sample 1691541 | NCBI WGS metagenome assembly OQVP01 (sample SAMN03418258, study PRJEB22391) | human gut metagenome | biome: human-gut; feature: organic feature; material: feces | host: Homo sapiens | place: Tanzania | collected 2013-01 | reverse complement strand
GAACCACTCGATGTCGGCTGCCAACAAGGCGTCCTTCACGTCATCGAACTTTGTCTTGCGGATGATAGCTTCAATTTTCTTCATGTTAACCTCTCCTTTTTCTTATTAATAATATGTTTATATGTATCTCGATTTTTGTGTTTACATATCATTTTGTTATGTTTCTGCTGCAAAAGTACGACAATATGTCAATATCTGCAATAGATTTATATCGTTTTGCTACCATATTTCTTTAAGCACTTACACTTAATATCGCCAAAAGCCTGCTAAGTTTCAACTTGAAAGCAAATTAAACGATTCTGCTTTCAAATTGATATTTTCCTCATTTTCTTTCTACATATTAACAAGATTCTTATTGAATTATCAACAAATTGATTTACCTTTGCAGCAGAAACAAACAAAACGACACAAATACAAAGAAAGGCTATACAATATGGCACAAACAATACACTTCACAAAGATGCACGGGGCTGGCAATGACTACATATACGTCAACACCTTATTATATAATATAGAAGACCCCAGCGAGATTCAGAGGCTGACTGCCGGCAATATGGGAATTGACGAATACTTCGCCTTTACCGGCATGGTAGCAGGGCTCAACGGCAACAAGGGAGACTACGACAAATTCTATCACAACGTAGCGGGAAAGATGGTCAAGCACAGCGATGTGCACAATCTCTATGGCATGAATATGACCCGCTCCGCATATGAGGCACTCCGGGAGATCTGCCCGGACAAGCGAACCCTGTTCTTCTCCCGTTCCTCCTACATCGGCGCACACCGATACGGGGGCATCTGGCAGGGGGATAACAAGTCCTGGTGGTCCCACATTCTCCAGTCCATGCAGCAGCTGCCCGGACTCAATATGGCTGGATTCCTGTTTACCGGATCGGACACAGGTGGCTTTGGCAGCGATACAACGGAGGATCTGATGCTCCGTTGGCTACAATATGCCCTGTTTACTCCCCTGTTCCGGAATCACTCTGCCAACGGTACCCGCATGCAGGAGCTATACCGATTTGATACCCTGCATGCTGCGGGGGAAATGGTCAAGATCCGCTACTGCCTGATTCCCTATCTGTACAGTGAATTTCTGAAAGCCGCCTTAAGGGACGATATGATGTTCAAGCCGCTGGCGTTCGACTTCCCGGCGGATCACATGGCAAAGGAGACGGAGGATCAACTGCTGATCGGCGATGAACTGATGATCGCCCCCGTATACAAGCAGAATGCAAGGGGGCGGTATGTATACCTGCCGGAGGAGATGATGCTGGTGAGAATGCAGACCTGGGATCAGATCCATACGGAAATCCTGCCGAAGGGGCATCATTATGTAGACATTGCCCTGGAGGAACTGGTATTCTTTATCCGTCAGCAAAAGGCAATTCCATTTGGAAGACCTGCCCGGAACACTGACTGCATCGATCAGTCTGCTTTGCAGTTGCTGGGTTACCCCGACTGCACCTATGAGTTGTATGCAGACAACGGCATTTCCCCGGAGCCGGAAACAAGCCTTTCTATCACGACTCTTTGATTGGAATACGCAAAAGCGGCGCTCATTCAGAACGCCGCTTTTTATTACCGGGACGGAGTGATGCATTCACCCAGCTACGTCCGGATATTCTCTATTATACCCCACCAACGAGCGAATGCAAAATACCTGTTGTGCATAGATAGAAATGCCCAAAAAGCATTTCTAAGCAATGTACGCCAGGCATCCTCCGGCGGAACCGGTTGCCTCCGTGCGCAGCATCGTGGAACAGAACCAGGGCAAAATGGAGATCACCCATACAGACACACCGTTTATTGTGACTGTGATGCTGGGATAAGCTCATACAGAAAATGCATACTGACGCAAAACAGCCTCACCGGATTACCCGATGAGGCTGTTCGCTTTATGGAAGAATTGGAATTATGCCTGCTGATATGCTTCTGCTGCCCGGTGATAGAGATACAGTGCTTTTGCAACCAGTTTCAGACTGTCCGTAGATTTCTGACTTGTCAGTACCGCACGCACATAGCACATGGGATCATAGCTGAGGGTATAACCGCCAATCACACACGCCCCTGTTGCTGTTCCGGGCACTGCAGAAAGATCCATATAGTAGTAGTGGTCCTTATTGCCGGTAAAGCCGTATGCGCTTACATCCGTACCCGGCTCCACCAGGAAATAATGCCGCAGGATCATGCCGGATTCCAGTACAAGCGTAGAGCCATAGTACGTTACGCCCGCAGGCAGAGTGCCGCTCTCAATCCTTGTATAGCCAGCCAGCTTGCCTGCTGTAACTGCTGCCATTTCAGTGGTTTCTTCCAGGGTCTTGCCGCTGAAATATGCCTCTGCAAAGTCACCGTAGTTCAGCATTGCCAAAGCCAGATCCTTCGTCTTCTGCTCAAAGCCATTGGCATCGTCCAGAATGTAGTTAGCGTAATCCTCTACGGAGTATGCATAAGCGCCCATTAAAGTGCCGTCCGATTTTCTGATCTGTGCATGGATCTGACGGGTCATTTCCTTTGCTGCCACACCGCAGGAGAATACATAGTACTCCTTGCTGTCAACCTGCTTCATATCCGCATCGGATACCAGAATCTGCTGGGTAGTGCCGTTGGGCAGTGTCAGTTCCATATATGCGTCCGCATCCTCTGTGACCACATCGGACAGGGAAACGTAGAAATGTACACCGATGGTTCCGTTCAGAGACAGGGAGGTTCCCTCCAGCTTGGCTGCACCGTTTGCATAAACACTGCCGTTCTGGTAAACCACTGCGCCATGCAGCCGGGGATAGCTGTCCTCGCCAATGGTCTGACCCCAGACTGCACCGTTCTCCCCCTGCGCCAGCAGGTATGCAACCTCGCCGGATCTTACCGCATTGTCATCCTTGCCGGTCTGACCGGGTTCATCCCCCGTATCGGCGTCAATACCGGTAATCGTGGTGTTGTAGTAGCAGTTAACAGCGTTTTCAGCAACTGCATGCAGCAACACCGCTTCGGACAAACTCATCTCGCCACCCTGGTAGCAATTCACAGTGCTTCCGTTGCCGGAAACATAGGCTGCTATGCCGGATGCTCTGGAAAGACTGAAGATCTTTCCAACGTTCACACAGTTGAGAATCTGACAATTGTCTGCCTGGACGCAGATACCGCCGATCCGCTTACCCATCAGAATTGCACGATTCTCCACGCAGGAAATGGTGCTGTCGGTTGCGTGCCCCACGATACCTGCCAGGTACATGCAGGTGGAATCTGCAACAAAACAAGAATCCGCAAGAGTCAGATTTTTGATCTCTGCGTTCTGGATCTCACAGAACAGACCCAGATACTGGTTGTTTCCATTGGTTCCGTTGTTGGTGGCATACACACCGCTGATGGTATGTCCCTGTCCATCAAAGATACCGGTATATGCGCCGGCTGTACCGATGGGCGTCCAGGTGATCGGATTCTTCCGGTTCAGCTCTCCGTTCTGGTTCAGCATATTCCGGTTGATTACAATGTCACTGGTCAGAATCGCATTTGCTCCGGTTTCGCCTGTATTGACGAGCTTTGCAAATCCAAGCAGCTCTGCCAGATTGGAGATCTCGTACACGCCATTCCGGAGGGGCGGTGTGACGCAGCCATATCCACACACGGTACAGATGCCGTCCGCTCCAACGGTATGGGGTTCCTTGGCACCGATGGGATCCGCACAGCTTTCGTTTTCACAGATTGCCCAGTGCTGGGTTTCGTCATAGCCATAGCTGTAGTTGTGCTTCAGTTCCACTGCATTCCAGATGGCATCTGCATAATAATAAGTATCCTCCAGATGGAACACTCCTCCAATCGGAACAATTGTTTCCTGCTGACTGTCGTATTTTTTGAACTTCCACCCTGCAAAGACGCAGGATTCATATTCTGTGTTGCTGCGGGTAGGCAGCGGCATATCCGCTTCGTTGAGGTCTCCCACAGTATACGTCAATCTCATATATTTTGTGTTGCCCAAGAAGATTCCGCCGTTTGCATTGAAGGAAACCGTTGCCTTTGTGCCTGCCCAGATGGGTGTCAGAGTCACTGCAAACGTGTCCAGTGCGATCACTGCATCCGGATCATCAAATTTATATTCCTTGTCGTTCTGATCTCTCCAGCCAACACAGCGCCATTCCTGGCTGCCACCGATCCAATTTTCCACAACCGGGAAATCGCTGATCTTATAGTTTCCCACAGGAAGCATCACAATGGGGTTCTCGTTGAAATCATGACCGGGAACCAGGGCTTCTCCGGTGCCGCTCTTAAATGCAACACTGGTTTCAAAGCGAACCACCAAACCGGTCAGCTCCCACCGGGCGGTAAAGGTGGGGGTTTCACCGGCTGTAATGGTGAATTCCTCATCCAGCCCGTGTACGATCTCCTCCGTATCCCGGCTGTCCGTCCAGCCAACTACCTCATACCGGCACTTATCCGGGTAATAGCTCTGCACCGGCTTGGTCAACTCGGAGAATTTGTGTGTACCCTCCGTCAGACGCATTCTGGGATTTGCCAGAACGCCGCTGCCTGCAAAGAAATTGCCGTACTTGACATCGCCGCTCTTCAGGTTCACATTGGTCTCGCTGATCCAATGGGCTGTCAGAACTCTCCCCTGCCTGGATACGATGAACGCATCATTTTCGATCCGGTTTCCATCCTCGTCCATCCAGTAATCCACCGAAAAGTCGGAGGTACCTACGGAAGGCCGGCGAGGGCTTGTGCTGTATCCACTGACAAAATCGCTGATCTGATAGGTGCCATTGTCCAGCGTTCTGGTAAATTCGGTCACTGTGGAGCCGTCATTCTGATTAAAGTATCCGTTTTCGCCTGCCCGGAAGGTGACAGTGTGTCCCACATGCACCTGACGGATGGTCATCTCACTGTATACCGGGATGCTGACCGCCTTGCCATTCGGATAGTAGTCAAAGCTGGTCTTATAGCCTGTAAAACGGTGGTAGAAAACCTGGTATCCGGTTTCTTCGTCCAGGTATCTGGAGGTTTCCGGCAGATTGCTGATGTAATCATCCAGAACCTGATACTGACTGTAGGCGCCGTTAAACACATAGGCGTATGTGCCCTCCGCAGAATTATCTGTGATACAAGAAACAATCTGTTCCGGGAAGGCCAAGGCAATCGGCGACTGAATCCGGGTGGTGATCAAAATCTTTTCCGTCTTGCAGACTGCCCGAAGAGTCATGCTCTTGTTGGGCATAATAAACTGAATATTGGAGTAATCCACAACGCCGTCCCCGTTGCGGTCCCAGCCAATAAAACTGGTGACCTCATCCTCACTGCCGGACCATACACTATATTTGAAATCGTTCCACCAGCCGTACATATCCCCCTGGTACAGGGAAACGCTGTGACTGGTCAGTTGTTGCTCCGTGCCGTCTACAGTCGCAGTAAATGCAGTGCCGTCCGCCGGCAGGAAGGTCAGGTTTAATTTGAAATTATATCCGGGTCGCAAATAGAACTCCTGGTAATATGCATGCATCCCTTCTGTGGAATTGACCGCAGACCAGGACGAAGCAAATCGGAAGCGCTTTTCCCAGCCGGTGAAGATTGCAGCGTCTGAATCGCCCACTGCATCCAACGCCTTCGTAAAGCAATCCACAGTTTCGCCATCCAGGATCACCGGCTCTCCCTCCAGCAATACCTCCTCGCCGTTGAAGGTGAAGTTCTGGTTGTTTTTCACCTGGAATGTGGCGGAATCCACATAGCATGCCTGATCCACATCATACTGCTGCACATGGATGGTCACGTTGGGCTGTTCATAAACCCCATAGAATACCATGCCGTCAGTGGTGATCCGGGGCAGAATGATGGTTCCTGCCGAATTCTTTTCTGTGTCAATGGCTCCGTCCCCGTTATAATCCCAGCCCAGCAGAACACCGACGCTATCCACAAATGTAGAATCCGTCGGAGAAAGCAGGGTGGTATCAAAGGGAACCGTCACCGCAGACGCCATCCGTTCCTCCTCCGTTCCATACAGGAACGTAACGGTGCAGTCCCGGTACTGTGCCACATAGGTCTGGGTGAAGGTCAACTCCCGATTGGGCTTGCTGGTTCCCGTGTTGAAATAATCCTCAATGTCATTGGTGACCTGCCATTGCTCGCTGCCCCGATAGGTCTTTATCGACTGGCTCTGATCCTGACCGATGGTGCTCCACCGGTAACGATCGTAGGCATACTGATCGTCGGACAGCTTGGTCAACTGGGTCAGATCCTCCCCGGTCAGATTATCATGTCCTGTCCAACCGGTCAGTACATTTGTATGCAGCGCAGCCTCCGGCGGAACCGGCTCCTCCCCTGCGCCGCAAAGCCGCAGATCGGACTTCCAGCATTTTTCAAGCCCATCGTAGTATACAAAGCTGACATAGAACTGCTTTCTCTCCGCATTCCGGTAGAACACCGTATCCTTGGAAATGTAAACGTCATGCAGCTCCTTGTCATTGTTTTTCAGACTTGCAACGGATGCGTTCTCCTCCGTGTACAGTGCATCCTCCATCTGATAGATCTTATCCAGGGACAAATTATTCAGCCCGAACTGTCCTACGCTTTTGCCAAGCTGGGTCTGCATCACAGCCACTTCCTTGGTAGAGCCGTCCGGGAACTTCAGACAGTAGGTTGCCTTCGGTGTCTTTGTAAAGTCCGCAATGGATGTCACATTCAGACTGGGATCCGCCCAGTAAAGCTGGGTGGAAATACAGATGTATCCTTCCACCGCATGTTTCGCCGCCATGGACAGCATGGGCATGGAGCAGTACAAGTCAACCGTGGCGGTTCTCGCCTTCAGTTCCGAGTTCTCCCCATCGATGGACAGCTTCATATTGCTGTACTGGAATGTTTTGTCTGACACATGTGCCACAAAGTCCCCGATCTCTCCGAGGGGCACGTCATTGGTAAGCGCACCGGTTTTCAGATCCAGACAGGTGGTGCTCAGACCGCTGATATCCAGAATGTCCGCACTGTTGGCATGCATGAAATATTCCCGGTTGCTGGTGTCATCCACACTGTATAGGATATACCGATTGCCTGTAACGTACAGGGGCCATTTTTCCTCAAACAGGGTCAGTCCGGCTTCTGCATCAAAGACCTGGGACCGTGCCAGCAGAGTCACCTCCAGGTAGATGCCCATTTCCATATAATAACCGCCGGCAAAGGATTTGTTCACATTGCTGGAATACTGAAGGGGCTTGGTGATCTCCAGGCTCATATAGCCATACAAGTCCACATAAGCGCCCAGCTCCAGGGCAATGCCCACCTCGCCCAGCTTCCGGAATCCGGTAAAGGAAAGGGTCAGCTCCCCTTTCAAGCCAGTCTTGACACCGAGATACCCACAGGCATCCAGATTATAGGCATACCGGTTTGCCCCGACTAGTTCATTTTTATAGGAATGAAGCCCTTCGCCTGTTTTACCCCGCATGCCCACCTGGGTCGCATCCAGGTAGGTGAAATTGCTGGAAAGCCCTGCAGAAAGATCAAGCTTCAGTACATAATTCAGACCCAGATGTACCGTAAAGATCGGAAACTCGGGAATGACATAAAAATCCTTACCTATGATTTCTACATCGCACAGGTCGATATAGCCTCCGTCTGCGTTGATCATCTTCTGGTACTTTGCCAGCATATCCGAAGAGCTGATGCTGTCGTTGACGCTTTCGGAAATATCCTCCCAGCTTTCGGAGCCCTCTGTGCGGATCTGCACATAAAAGTCAAAATTGGTCTGGGAGTACATATTGGCTGCATAGTCAAAGTTCACCTTGCTGCCGTCCCACTCCTTGTAGCCCTGCATGGTGACCTTCAGATACTCGGTAACGTCCACGGATGCCTGCACCGCAACCCCCTTGATCTCCCTCTGGATGCCGATGATTACCCGCAAAGCAGACCACTTGTTGTTGTCCGGATCGCTGGCGTCCACTCCAGGAAAATTAGGATTCTGGGCACTGTCCCGGCTCCAGGATACGCTAACGGTAATGCCGGTGTTTCCTGCCGGTACGCTGATGCCCTTGGCGTTGCCCATGCTCAGACCATCCCGGAACATCAGTGGGTTCTTCGCAAAATCCGCTGCGGATGCAGTCATGCTTGAAAACAGGGTAAAATCCTCTGCGCTGCCCGCCTCTCCTGTAAGCTGCTGGAACTGTTCATTTTCCAGCACTGCACAGGTCAGCAGGTCAGCCAACTGGCTTGCGCCTGCGCTCTGACTGATACTCTGCTCCAGTTCCTTGGTATCCAGCAGCTCCTTTGCAGAAACTTCCATGTTGGTGTATACATCAACGGTGTCCAGAACATCCTCCAGCTCACCGTCCTGTGCTTCCACATAGTACCATGTGTCGCCGCTCAGCATTCTTTCGTCCAGTGTCCGGTCTGCAAAATCATCCTGAACGGATACCGCCGTTAAGAACAATGCAGAATCATCAAACAACTGTCCAAAGGTGTCCGGATTCTCCCCGGCACTGACCCATTCTGCATAACCCTCCAGCAGGCAGAATGCGCTGTCCGCCGAAAGGGTGTATGTATCACTTTTGGGAATGTACAGCTGATAATCCGAACCGTCCCGGATCACAGCGTCCCAATCCAGATAAATGATGGACTGCTGCAATTCCACCACTTCAATTTCGTCCTTGTGGATCCGCTGGGACAGGGACGTAAGGGATGCACTGTCCCCGGTGACGATGGTTGCCCCGTTGGATACGGAAAAGTCATACACACAGCCAGCCTGGTAATCCTGCTTGGGGGTGATCTGATAATTGCCGTCCCCCAGAGAATCGACCACAAATGCATCCGGCAGCGTGCCCAGGTCAGACTGTACCGTCAGATAGTCACTCAGATTCTCCGGCGTGATTTCCGTATCCGCATGGATCACCAGTGGCGCAGAGGCTCCACAATCCGGCAGATATGCGGACTTGCTTTCATAGACCTGATCCCGATTGCCCGTCTCCCCATAGGCAGCATACAGCTTGGTGTTGACCTCAATGGCATCCCCGGAACTGTAGGGTCTGGTCAGCTGTTCGTCATAATACCAGCCGGAAAAGCTGCTGTTTTCCTTGCTGGTACAGGGAACCTGGGGCAAAGTGGTTCCCTTGTCCAGCGTCACCGAACGCACCGCACTGCCCCCGTTTGTCTCAAAGGATACGGTCACGTGATGCTTGGCGTTCTGATAATACCAATACCCGGTCAGTCCCCCTGCGGCAGAGAACATCAAGGTAAGCGCCAGCACACCGGTCAAGATCGCTTTTCGCCGATTGCTTCGGACGCTGCCCGTTTCCGGGCAGGCATCCTGCTTCTCTTTTCTCATAACACTACCTCCTGCACTTGGATCTGTCAATACCCCACAATCTTTGTGCGGTATTACCCTATGTTTTTCATTGCCTTTCAGCCGTTTCCGGCACAGCATTTTGTTTCGATTAGATTGTAATCCAATTATATCACACTCTTATGAAAAAAGCAATCCCTTTCTGTACAATTGTATGCAAAAATCGACCCAATCGCAACCGGATTGAAATGCGCCTGGTACGGTACTCTCCACTTGACAAAACGTTGCATCCCGTGTATCCTTCAAGGCAGATAGTTCAGACAACATCGTGCAGAACTTGTGCAAAAAAGCCCTTACAAATATGGAGGAAAAGATGTTTCAAGTCACACAAAGCCAACCGAGAATGCTTGGATGATGGAGCTTGACGAAAAATACGCCTCCGTCATTCTCCGACGCTATGTTGAGGACACCGGGAATGCCGAAGGCGTGTATGTGATTCGTAACGGACAGCAGATTCCGTATGCGGAACTGGTGAAAGAAGTCGAGACGAAGGAAGGCTGACAGAATAAAATACGATTGCTCAATGCGCACCAGTCATCCAAGCCTGATAAGCCTCCATCTCAATTTTTTCTTTTGTGATTTCTTTATATTCCACAAGGGAGTTACAAAGCGTTCTGCTATAACCATAAGTACAGCATATCATACCATTGCCTGCTGGTTTAAAATCAGAACATATCATGACGCATTGTCCCTCGCAGTAAACAATATATGAGATTGGGCGTGTACTATGCTTAGTTGAAACTCCACGAGCAATTATGCCTGATTGATGTATAAGATTACCGGAAGGTGCTTTATTCGGATTATTGACAGTAAGTAAATCTGCTTTTTTCTGGTTCTGGTGAGCTTTCTTCTTATGCGACATTGAGTATCCCTCCAATAAAAAATACTTTCTTGCTTTGATTATACAGCACCCCGCAAAGCATGCCCAGCGGTTCTGCTCAACATATTCCGCACAGGTCTCGTGCGGTGCTGCATACATTATACAATCCGGATTATGAAAACGCAAGCATTATTACTCAATTGGTCAAAATCCTACTCAATTGGTCATATGCCATGTTCTTCATTTCTGTTTTATCCAACAAAAACGGCAGCACCATGCAAAGCCGATCCGGTCCATGATACTGCCTAAAATAACAGACAAAAGGAGTAAAGGCAACACCACACAGGGATTGTGTGGCAGCCCGTTTATGCATCCAGCGCAATATGCCGCATGGAGGGTTCGATGAGATTGGGCGCATGGGTCACCATGATGACAGTTTTGCCCATTTCAGAGAAAGACTTGAGAATTTCCATCACCTGCGCTGCATTGTTCGGATCCAGGGAACCGGTTGGCTCATCCGCCAGAATCAGACTGCATTGCTTCATCATAAGCCGTGCAAGGGCAATGCGCTGCTGCTCCCCGCCGGACAAAGAATATACCATTTGTTTTTCCTTGCCTGCCATGGAAGGAATCGCAGACAGCATGGACAAAATCACAAGGCAGCTCAGCAAAGCCGCCCCATTGCCCAGCAGAGTGAGCATGGCAAGAAGCCGGTTGGACAGTTGATGCCCGTACAGCATTTCCTTTGGCTTGATCCGGAGCAGATGCAGATTCACAAGCCATACTCCCACCAGAAAGGGCACAAAAAGCCAACGAATATTGGCGTAAAACCGGAGTGTCTGGGTATATGTATCCTGCACCAGGCAGCAGCCGGCAAACAGGACGGAAAAGACCAGCGTGTCCGTCAGACAGAACCGCAGATAGTGATACCGGGGGCTATCCCCATGCAGCACCCGAATGGCGATCTCCTTCTTTTCAAAGGAAGCGTCCAGATAGCAGTAAAACAGCATCATCAGGTATACCAGCACAAAAATACCCGTAAGGAACTGTGTCCGTGAACCTACCTTGGCTTTGGCGGTCTGGATCATGCTGCCGTATTGGATGTACAATTCCTCCGCCGCAGCGTCACAGTCTGCCGGATCTCCCACCAGATACCCATAATGCACACTGTTCCGTTCCTCCTGATTTTGCATCAGCACCTCCAGCGTATTCCCGGACACGGTGCATTCGTTTCCCAGCACATCCTGCATAATCCCCGGCTTCAGCCCAAGATACGCCTGCCATGCGTCCTGCCGGTCTGCATCGGTATAGAAGGTAACCGTACTTTTTTGCAGTCCTGTATTCCGGTTTGTGACACCGCAAAACAGCAGATCATGCCGCCGGGCGATCTGATCCAGCTCCTGAAAATCCACCTTTGCCGGATTGGATATGACCAGCTTATAAGTATTGGGCAGCGCCTGGGGGAATCCGTCCAGATTGAACAGCGCCAGCAGTACCGTAGCTGCGGCAAACAGAATCAAAGCGGTGATATACTTTCCCCGTTTCATATGTCTCCTCCCGACTGTCAGAAACAGAACGAGGGAGCATCCAAAAAGGGTGCTCCTGCGTTCTGCGTGAATTTTACCAATAGATGCATCCAGTGTAAGTCACTGCACTTTCGTATAGAATGTTTCTAATCAAGCATTGGCGCGCACAATGCTGAAA
>OQVP01000783.1_pt1 | contig 11856 bp, 10 predicted proteins | sample 1691541 | NCBI WGS metagenome assembly OQVP01 (sample SAMN03418258, study PRJEB22391) | human gut metagenome | biome: human-gut; feature: organic feature; material: feces | host: Homo sapiens | place: Tanzania | collected 2013-01 | reverse complement strand
CTGTTTTCCATGCCCTTTCTTTCAGCCTTTGCAAGAGCAGGTCGGCAGGATCGGCGGTGGGAGAGAGGGTTGTGTGGTGTCGGTTCGGGCTTGCGGTGCTGTCCCACCATGGGACAAGGCGGAGCGTTTTGCCGCTGTGTTGTTGCAGCAGGGGCAGTCGGCTCTGCCAGCAGGCAACGGCATCAAGGTCGGGATAGAGTTCTATCTCGTTTCGCTCTATCTCGGCAATCATCTCTTCTCTCAGGTTCATCTTCCCTCCGCAGGCTGTCCACAGCCGGCTGCGGTCGAAGAGGCTGAGAAGTATTGCGGTCTTCTCGCTTTCCACTATGGCGACTTTCCGTTCTTTGTCCTCTTTGAGCAGCTGTAAGCCGAAGAGGCATTGCCGCAGTGTCCATGTGGCAGGGGTGGGGATTTTCTTGTGTACCCATTGCGGAGGACGGCTTTTGTCTCTTTTGCCGCTGAAAGGGTCGTATTGCATTATCTTTCCTGTTCTTATCCTGCCTTGAAGGTCTTTTTGCCAATAGATGACTTCTTTGAGGCGTGTGCTGCCGAGTTCGTAGAGACGGCAGATTTCTTCTATGCGTTCTCTTTCGATGGGAAGGCTGAGCAGGAATTGATAGAAGAGGCTTTCTTTGTGATGACGGTAAAAGACTGCGGTGTCTATCTCCAAGCTGTGCGGAGCTTGCGGGTCGGGATTGCTTTGCAGATGGGGCAGATGTTCCGTCGGCAGGCTGCCGTTGGCGTATCCCAAGGCTCTCGGCGGCAGATGGTAGGCACATTTTATGCTTCTGTCGCATTTGCCGGCTCTCTCGTCCGCAAGGTATGTCCCGAGCATATTGTCCCAATATCTTACGAAGCTCCTTTTTCCGCATTGCGGACAGAGGAATTTGCGGCTGCTCCTGTCCAAAGAGTAGCGGTAACGGTAATTCGTGTTTGAAATTTTTTTTGTTGCCATGCTGTTGAATTTATAGGAAATTGCTAACTTTGCAGTCCTTATCATGAGATGGGGAAAATTAGTTTTAGCATTCGGGGGAGGGATAAAAACATTTTAATAGGACACAAGACAAGATATTCCTCCCCTTTTCTTTTTCACTCCTCCTCCCTGTGATTTCCAAAGAATGAACCATAGGTGTTTTTCTCCTTTATGTAGGCTTTTATCTCTCTGATTTCCCGTGCGGAATAACGGTTCTTCCATGCTCTTGTCCCTTGTCCGGACTTGTGGGACGCATGCTCGGGACATTTGGCGTTCAGGTGGCGACGTATGCGGTAGAGGGTGGCTTGCGAGATAGCCAACATCTCCAATACCTCTTCGGTGAAGAAGCATGGAAAGTCCTCATCGCTTATGTTCAAACGGCGGAAGAGTTCTTTCTCTTCCCGTTCTGCTTCAATGCTTCGGCGTTTCATTTCGTTCAGATCTTTCATGATGATGCGATTTTTTTGTGTTTCTTATTTGATTTATTTTTCTGTGTCCCGCATATCCCTTGTCCCGTCCCATGTCCCACCCATATATGAGATATGGGTGGGACATGGGACGGGACAGTAGGGGAATTTATGCTTCATTTTCGGTTTTGATGATGCGTTGCACGGTGGATTTGCTTTGAGGAACGCATTCGGATATTTCACGTATGCTTTTGCCTTGTTTGTAGAGTTCTATAATGGTTTCTTTATCTTTCTTTTTCTGTTGCATTAGTGCGAGTTGCTCTTCGTTGGAGGTGTTTATCACAGGGGAATAAGAGTTGAGATCATATAATTCCGTTCGTTTGCCGGTGTAGATGAAGTTCATATCAGGGTCGATTTGCAGGTCGAAGGATTGTTGTTTGTAGTCGTTGGGGAGGTAGTTGCCTTTGACGATGCAGAGGTGCAGAAGGTCTTTGTTTCTCTTGTTGCGTCTCAGTTCGATAAGTACCCGCATTTTGGATTCAAAGGCTTGTGAGCCGAGGGCGTTGAGTTTGGAGGGTGCTGTGTTCTCTCCTGTTTTGCGGATATGGTGGGCAAACAAGATGAAGCAGTTGTGTCGGCGGGAGATGTCGGCAAAGAGGTTGAGGAGATTGCGGATATTATTGCTTTGGGAGACGTCCTCCTTGCAGATGTCGCCGAAGGTGTCTATGATGACCAAATCGACAGGGATTTCGGTAAGGCATGCTTCCACCTTTTCGGCTATGCAATCGCAGGAAAAGAGAAATCTCACCCTTTCGGCTTCCTCTCTGCTCAGCTGCCATGCCTTGTTCTGTCGTTTGAGCAGCTCGCTCATGGCACTTTTGTCGTCCTCGGTGGAGATGTAAAGTACTTGCTTGCGAACGGGAAAGCTTTTCCAGTGGAGAAAATCCCGATTGCCTGCCACACAGGCGGCGAGTTGTCGCAACAGAGTGCTTTTGCCGCAGTCGCTGCTGCCGATGATTGCTCCTATGCCGCATTGCGGAAAGAGAGGTTCGACCAATACGGGTTGTTTCTCTATGGGGTTTTCCAATAATTCCCGCATATTGGTGATTTGTATGAGATTTGAGGTATCCGTGATAGCCATTATTGTTAATCTTTTCGTTAAAATAAAATCGAAATTCAAAGTCGCCATTGTCTCGTTTTGAGTTTCGATTTTGCAAAGATAGGAGCTTAATGCTCTGTTTTCCAAATGCTTTTTCGGGAAAGGGAGAAGCCTTGCCATAGCTCTTCGGAGAGGATTTTTTATCGGAAAGCAGGATTTTTTCCGCTTGGGATTTCCGAAGCAGGAATATTGTTATTAAATTTGCAATCCGTTCATGTAAGCATTGTCGGGCAAAGTATAGAAAAATAATAGGCGAAACATGGCTTGTGGAATGCTTTTCGTATTGTCGGTTAATTGTTTGCAGGTAGAAAAAACGATAGAATTTATAATAAGATAAAGGCTTTGCAAAAGCATGGAGGACTTAGGAAGGGAGCAAGATGTGCAAATGATGGAATGGGACACCGGTCTCGTGCAGGATTTGACGCGGGAGGTATTTGACAGGTACTTCTACGTGAAATATCCTCCTTCTGCATGGCAGAAAGTTTTGCAGACAGGCAGGCGATGTATGGGAATGCAGAAGAACAAGCCGAATGAGGAGAACGGAAAAGTCGTTTTGAACAATGCCGAGTTGGGACGGCTGAGCTATATTCTGCAAATGACGACAGGGAACTTCAATAATATTTTCGGCACAAGTATAAAGCCCTCCAATGTACCATCGACCATGAAAGGCTTTTGCAAGCAGAGCGAGAACGAAGAGCGGACGAATATTTACCGTCTTTGCGTGAATATATTTGACAGGCATAACAAGGTGATGTTTGTGCCGCAGATGAATACGGACTACCTCAAACAGGAATGGGAAGAGCGAAGAAGTGAGAGCGAAAGACGCATAGAAGAGTGTAAAGCAACTATTGAAGAAGAATACCGCAGAATGCAGCAATACAGACAACAATACCTGCAAGCCATTGCAAAATTCGGCAAGAAGGAAGAGCAGGAAACAACACCTGAGGAAGAGGAAAGTGAGAAGAAGACATAAAAAAAGCGGGAGGCTTGATGCCTCCCGCAGTAAGAAGAACCCTCGGGCAATCTATCGATGCAGACCTTTGATCTCCAAATCGGCAAGTTCGTACTTGCTTTTTGCCAGAGACTGCATGAAGATGGCAGAAGGATAGAAGCGACAACGGGTGTAACGAATGGTATCCAAGGTTACCGCCTCAGGAGTGTCCACTGCTTTTGCGGAAATAGCCGGAATGAAGGAACCCAACAAGCCGAACTTCACCGCCTGCCCCGCAAGCACATACTTGGAGACATGAATTTCCATCGCTTTCAGGCAAGCCAACACATCGGGATACGAAACAGTAGTCGAACCCGCAATATCGCTTGCGATTTGGTCAATACGCACGTCCTGACCTCTGAATAAACGGGCAAGGTATTTATCGCCCGGATTTTTGCCCACCGTAATGGTTCTTTTGACTTTTACATACTTGATAGCCATAGTACAATAAATTTTGAATTAAACAAAAACTTTAATTTGGAACTTCCAAGCGTTGCAACATCTTTTTCTGTTTCCGAGAGCAAAATTACAAGCATATTTCTCTGCTTCCAAATCTCCGAGTAAAGTTGCATGAACATGAATAAACTTAGAGAGACAAGACAAAACGAAAAGAAGCAACACCATCTTTTTCACCCCTTCGATACCCCATAAACCACCGAAAGAAAAAATCCTTTCGCCCTTTCAAAAAATCTTTCCGCCAAAATAAATTTGCTAAATCGGGCTTGCTTTCGTGAGAGATTTCCAAGAGACAAATTATCGATAATTTCTCCGCCAAATTACCCAACAAAATCCCGCCAAATTACCCAACAAAATCCCGCCAAATTGCCCAACGAAACTCCGCCAAATTACCCAATATTTTGCGAGATTGTTTTGTAATTCAAAGAAATGAACTATCTTTGCAGAAAATTCAAAATCCTATGGAATATAAGGAGCGGATAGTGGATCAATTATTAAGAGATAAGTTGGAAGCAATGGGTGCTGTTTTGATAGAAGGGTCTAAGGCTTGCGGAAAAACTACTACTGCTGAACAACAGGCAGGAAGCATACTCTATATCAATGATCCTAATAAGATGGAACAATATAAACAGATGGCACAAACCGATATAAGGTTTTTGCTTGCAGGGCAGACGCCTCGTTTGATTGATGAATGGCAGGAAATTCCTCAATTTTGGGATGCTATCAGGTTTGAAGTTGATCATAGAGATGAAGATGGACAATTCATACTTACAGGTTCGGCTGTACCTGTTGATGATAAGGATATACATCACACAGGTACGGGACGATACGGGCGAATTACAATGAGGCCGATGAGTTTATGGGAATCTGGCGAGTCTACAGGTGAAATTAGTTTGTCCGATTTGTTTTCCTCTCCCGAAAAGATAGGTGCTTCGAATAGTTTGAATTTATCTTTTTTAGCATTTTTGATTTGTCGTGGCGGATGGCCGAGAACTTTACATAAGAAATCGGAGCAAGCAGCTTTGCTACAAGCAAGCGAATATTATAAAGCAATTATAAACAGCGATATATCACGGGTTGATAATGTGAAAAGAGATTCCGAGAGAACGAAAAGAATTATGCGTTCTTATGCAAGACATCAGGGTACTCAGGCAAGTATTGCTACAATTCGTGCAGATATATCAACGAACGAACCTGAAAATATCAGTGATGGAACTATTGGTGCATACCTTTCTGCTTTAAGGGAAATATTCGTAATAGAGGATATGCCGGCGTGGAATCCAAATTTGAGGAGTAAGACTGCCATTCGCACTTCGGATACGAGGTATTATGTTGATCCCTCTATCGGAGTGGCTGCTCTTGGTATCGGCCCGAATGATTTGATTAACGATATGAATACATTCGGATTGTTGTTTGAAACGATGTGCATTCGAGATCTTCGTGTTTATGCTGATGCATTAGATGGTTCGGTTTATCATTACAGGGATAAGAATGGTTTGGAGTGTGATGCCGTTGTACATTTGAGAAATGGAATGTATGGTCTTGTAGAAGTGAAATTGGGAGGAGAAAAGCTGATTGAAGAGGGTGCGAAAACATTGATAACGCTTTCAAATCTTATAGATACGGATAAGATAAGACCTCCTGCTTTTTGTATGGTGTTGATAGGGGTGGGTGATTTTGCTTATAGGCGTGTAGATGGTGTTTATGTTGTGCCGATAGCTTGTTTGAAAAATTGATAATGAACGGATAAGGTCGAAATATAGCTTGTCATGCTTTCGTATTTTTGCAATCGATTTTTCCATCTACAAGGATAGAATGCAATTTGACTGCAGGATTTTCGATGTTTTTTGCTTTTCTTTTCTGCTTCTTTTTTATGCGTAAATGCTTCTTTTGTTTGAAGAAAACACTATCTTTGCAGAAAAATATAATAAAGAGATATGGCACTGATTAAATCTATTTCCGGTTTCAGAGGTACGATAGGCGGTAGAGCCTCTGAGGGTTTGACACCTATTGATACGGTTAAATTCGTTTCCGCTTTTGCTGCTTTCATCAAGGAGTCGTACAAGAAGGATAAGATAACGATGGTTCTTGGCAGAGATGCAAGGATTTCGGGTGAGATGGTTTCGCATTTGGTTGTGGGTACTTTGATGGGTATGGGTGTCGATGTGATTGACACAGGATTATCTACCACTCCGACGGTGGAGGTGGCTGTAACGGATAAGGGTGCCGACGCCGGAATAATCCTGACGGCAAGTCATAATCCGATGCAATGGAATGCCTTGAAGTTCCTTAACGCAAAGGGTGAATTTATTTCGGCTTCGGAAGGTCGCAGAGTGTTGGAGCTTGCGGCTGAGGAGGATTTCCGTTTTGCAGAGGTGGAGAATTTGGGACATCATACGGTGGATTCCACGACTATCGACAGGCATATAGAAAAGGTTTTGGCATTGGATTTGGTCGATGTGGAGGCTATAAGGAAGGCAAAGTTGAAAGTGGCATACGATGCTGTGTGTTCGACCGGCGGATTGGTATTGACCAAGTTGTTGAATGCTTTGGGAGTGCAGCAGGTCGTGGCTTTGAATGCAGAACCGACGGGAAGGTTTCCTCATAATCCCGAACCGCTTCCGGAGAATATATCGCAAATTTGTGAGGAAGTGGTGAAACAGGCTTGCGATGTGGGCTTTGTGGTCGATCCCGATGTGGACAGGTTGGCTGTTGTGTGCGAAACGGGTGAGCCTTTTGTGGAAGAATATACTTTGGTGGCTGTTGCGGATTATGTATTGGCACATACGCCGGGGGCAACGGTGTCCAATATGTCCTCAACCATGGCTTTGAGAGATATAAGCGAGGCAAGAGGTCAAAAGTATTTCGCTTCCGCAGTGGGAGAGGTCAATGTGGTGGAGAAGATGAAGGAGAAGAATGCAGTCATAGGAGGAGAGGGCAACGGAGGTGTGATTTATCCTGCATTGCATTACGGAAGAGATGCCTTGGTCGGCATAGCTCTCTTTTTGAGTCATCTTGCCAAGAGCGGTAAGAAGTGTTCGGATTTGAGAAAGGGTTATCCGGAGTACGTCATATCGAAGAATAAAATAGAGCTTACGCCCGAAATGAATGTCGATGAGATACTTGTCAAAATGGCAGAGAGGTATTCCGCTTATGATGTCAGCACGGTGGACGGGGTAAAGATTATCTTGGACAAACAATGGGTGCATTTGAGAAAGAGCAACACCGAACCGATTATACGAATTTACTCCGAGAGTAAGGATATGGCTTCGGCAAATGAGCTTGCCATGCGAATAATGAGAGAAATCGAAGAAGTAAGTATTTAATAACAAAAACAACAGATTATGAAACAGACAATGATTATTATTATGGCTTTGATGGGTTTTGTTGCAGTGCAAGCCCAAGAGCCGGCAGTGAACATCACTGTAACGGGAACAGGAACGACAACTATTACTGCTTCCTTTGAAATGAATGAAACATGTACTCATTACGCCATATTGGCTGATCAAAGCGGCAATATGGAGGGCTTGGCGTCAGGGCCGGGTTCTCCCGGATTGTCTGCTTTGCTTCTTCAATGGGGACTTCATTGTACACAAGATACGGTGTACACATGGTCGGGCTTTCAGCCGGGAATGGAGTATGAGGTGTTTGTTGTGGCAATGAGCGATACCGATACGGCAGAGGTCGCTGTGGTTACATGCACGACACAAGTCGCAGGCGGAGATGGTACAAGCATTATAGAAATAGAGCTTAGGGATATAACACAAAGCTCTGTCAGAATGATAACTACTCCGAACGATCAGACGGCTCTTCATTACAACGGTTTGGTAACGGTTGAGTTTTACAATGAAGTCGGACAGGACTCTGTGGTGAAAATCATTACTTCCACCCCTTACGTTCTCTATGAGGCAGATGACCATGTTTGGATGAATTTGAACAGCGGAACGGATTATTATGCCCTTGCCGTTGGACAAAATGCCTTAGGGGAATGGGGAGAAGTTGCAATGACGTCCTTCCGAACTCTTTCCGAACTTGGATTGAATGATATTTCAGCTGAGGAAATTTTTCTCTATCCGAATCCTGCTGCAAGGACAACAGAATTGCAAAACATAAGCAAGGGAAGTCTTATTTCCCTCACAGATGTTTCGGGAAGGCTGTTGCGAACTTTCGTTTCGACGGGAACAAGTCAGAAAATAGAACTCTCCGAACTTGAAAACGGGCTTTACTTTGTGAGAGTCCTCTCGCCGGAAAGCAAGAAGAGTTTTGTATATAAACTCATTGTGGACGGGCGTTAAGAGATTGTTTTTTCTCTCCTTGGCGACTATGGATTGCTATATTGCTTTGCAATTTTTTGCATTCCTTTCCCTCGCCAAGGAGTGAAAAGTCTTAGGGAGAATTTCTATATGAATATGCTCAAGAGCAGGAGAGATGTAATCCTCTTTGTCATTGTGGTGATTGCTTCCGTGTTTGCAATCTTTCCGAGACTTGGTTCGCAACCTCTCAGGGAGTGGGACAAAAGCCGTTTGGCTGTTTCGGCATACGAGATGTATGAAAGCGGCAATTACTTGGTGAGTACCTTTGAATACAAGGCGGATTTGTGGAATACTAAACCACCCTTGCTCCTTTGGTTGCAAGCCTTCAACATGAAGCTCTTCGGAGTGGGAGTATTGGCGGTACGTTTGCCGAGTGCGATTGCATTATTCCTCTCAACTATTGCCCTGTTCTGCTTTTTTGCAAAATGCAACAGACCGCTTGCCGGCTTTTATTCCGCACTGATACTGATATGCAGCAAAGGTTTGCTCACCTATCACTTCGGAAGGAGCGGAGATTACGACAGCCTGATGTGCTTTTTTTGTATTCTGTACTGCGGCTTCTTTTATTTCTTTCATCTTTCGGGCAAAAAGAAGTATTGGTTTCTCTTTGCACTCTGCCTTTCTTTGGGAGTGCTTACCAAGGGAGTACAGGCAATCTTGCCGCTTGCGGGAATAATAGTGTTCTTGTTGTGCAAGAGGGAACTCTTACGCTATTTGCGACAACCCCTGACCTATATAGGCATGGCAATCTTCCTTATCCTTGTCGGTGGTTTCTACATAAGTCGGGAGCTTGCTTCGGGAGGCTATCTGCAAGCGGTATGGAATAATGAGATGGGAGGAAGATTTTTCACCGTGATAGAGGCACATAATCAGGAAAGCACCTTCTACTTGAACATGTTGAGAGAAGAACAATTCTCTTATTTCTTTTGGCTGTTCCCGATAGCATTGATTGTGAATTTCATTACCAAAGAGAAGAGTCTGCGGCAGGTAAACCTGTATTGCGGACTTATTGCGGCGGTCTATCTTCTTCTCATCTCCATTGCAAAGACCAAATTGGAATGGTATTCTCTGCCCCTGATCCCCGCTTTGGCAGCGGTAATAGGTCTGTGCTTCGAGAGAATACACTTGATTGCCGAACAGAAGATTTCCGAAGACGTAAGTAAGAAATACCTTTTCTCTTCCCTGTGTTTCATGGCGTCAGCCGTCCTTTTCTACTTCCCTTATTCGCAGGTTGTGCAACAAAACATCAAGTGCGACGTAACAAATAAATACCTGAAAGAGGATAATGCCCGTGTAAACCTTATGTCAAGGGTTGCGGAGAAGAAAACCAATATAAGGTATAATGAGATATGCTGTTTGAATAACGAAAAAAGGCAGTTGTATATCTTTTATTATTACCTCATGGAGCGAAGCGGTGTTCATTTGAACAGAAAGGATTTGTCGGAATTGCAGGTGGGCGACTATGTGCAGGTGAATGAATGGGGGAATGAGGAAAAACTATTGCGAGATTATTGTGTGGAAGGAGTGGACTTTACTCCTCCGATACACATTTATTATATTAAATCCATAAAACCAAAAGAGAATGAAAATATCTGCAATCATACCGAGTTATAACGAGCAGGAGAATGTCGGATTGATGTACGAAAGAATGTCCAAGGTTCTTTCCAAGATAAGTGATGACTATGAGATTATATACGTCAACGATTGCAGCAGGGACGAAACACTCCTTCGCATAAAGGCATTGGCGGAAAAGGACAATCATGTGAAGTATGTGAGCTTTTCCCGTAACTTCGGACATCAGATTGCGGTGAGTGCCGGTTTGGACGTATGCCAAGGCGATGCGGTGGTGATAATCGACGGCGATTTGCAAGACCCGCCCGAACTTATAGAGCAGATGTATGAAAGGTATAAGGAGGGTTATAAGGTCGTTTATGCGAGAAGAACCTCGCGAGATGGCGAAACATGGTTCAAGAAGTTTACCGCCAAGATGTTCTATCGTATTTTGGCATCCATGACCAGCATAGACATTCCCGTTGATGTGGGAGACTTCCGCCTGATAGACAAAGTTATAGTGCAACATCTGCGAAACATGCCGGAAAAGTCCAAATACATCAGAGGTCAAATATCGTGGATAGGATACAAACAGACCTTTGTCGATTACCATAGGGACGCCCGCATATACGGCAGGACGAATTATCCGCTCAAAAAGATGCTCCGCTTTGCCCTTGACGGCATAACGGCATTCTCGGACAAGCCATTGAAGATAGCTTCCGGTTTGGGTATCTTTTCGGCAATCGTTTCGCTGCTTGCCCTTGTCTATGCCTTGGTGTCTCATTTCTGTTTCAATAACACCATCACCGGTTGGACCTCGCTCATATTGAGCGTACTCTTCATAGGCGGCGTTCAACTCATAACCATAGGCATAATAGGGGAGTACATCGCCAGAATAAACAACGATGTCCGCAACAGACCGCTTTACATCGTTGAAGAAAGCAATGCGGAAGCACAGTCGAAAGAAGAAAATAAGAATATAAACCATAAATAAAATAATGATATGAATGTGAAAAAAACAAAGAAAAGTATTACAAGGTGTCTTACTACGTAACCTTGGTGATGTTATTGCTTGCCTTGGGCTATATAGCCTTCCTCTTTTACAGCAGAAACGTGCTGACGGACGCAATAATTAAATGCGGACACGAACACAAATGTGTCAAGGGTAGCTTTTTCAGCTTTGTGAAATACTTGTTCAGTGTGTCACGCTGCTGCTCCACATAATCCGCCAGGTCCATCTTGCGGCTTTCAACATCGTTCTTGTCATCGTCCACATTTTTCTCCAGTGCCTTTGCAGCGTCATCGGCACTTCCGTGAACGAAATCGGGAAGCCTTATGCGGTCAAAATAGAGGGAGTCAAGAATGCTGTCTATCTCCTCAGCCTCGGAAAGCGGGGCAAAGCAGAAGCCGTAAACATATTCCTTGTCCCTGCCGTAAGCAAGGAAATAGAAATTCTTGTCCTCGTAATAGGAAAGCTTGTCATAGCTGTCTGTCGGGAGACGGCCGAAGCGCACCTTGATGTGCTTGCAGGCAAATATCTGCTCAATGTCAACATCGAGAGACCCAACGCCCTCGCCACCGCTCAAATGCTGTACCTGTTCAAGCGCCATTTTGTGGGAATTAAGCTCATCAGATGCCTTTCTTACCTCCGCATTCAGCTTCTGAACACGGTTTCTTATGGACCTGATATCCTCGGTAAGCTGCTCTGCACGGCTGTCGGGAATGTCGGAACAGTCGGTCTTTTGGAGCTTTATGCCTGTGAGAGTTCCTATCTCTGCCAGCATTTTCAGCGGAGCCGTATAGGGATTTTCCCGCTTGGCATTGGTCTTTGACCCGCTTATGTGGACAGCCGCCGCATTTTCCATATGGAAACAGCCGCAGGAGCAGATTATATCAAGCACTGCGTCAAGGTCCGTGTCCATACCCGCAATATCGGCGAACATCATTTTTTCTATTGATGACATTTTGACAGATGCACCGTCCTTTCTGTCTTTTTTGTATTATAC
>OQVP01000781.1_pt1 | contig 11873 bp, 19 predicted proteins | sample 1691541 | NCBI WGS metagenome assembly OQVP01 (sample SAMN03418258, study PRJEB22391) | human gut metagenome | biome: human-gut; feature: organic feature; material: feces | host: Homo sapiens | place: Tanzania | collected 2013-01 | reverse complement strand
CGCTGAATGATACCCATGTCTTTTCATTAACGCTATTATCAGTACTTTCAATAACTTGCTTTGGTTCTTCAACCTCAACAATATCCGGTGTCTGATATTCCTGCTTAACTTCCTGTTCAGCTATTCTTCTTGCTTCTTCCTCTGCTCTTCTTGCTCTCTCTTCTCTTTCGATTCTCTGTCTTTCAAGTTCTGCTTCTCGCTCTGCTTTCGCTTTAGCTATCTGTGACATTCTCTGTGCCTCATATAAGGCTTTATTAACATCAAGTGTTGACTTATATACCTCTGTTGCTTCAAAGCCAAATTCTGACAGATTAGACAGTGTAGCAATGTCCTGTTTGAACTTCTCAACTGCTGCTGTCATAGTGTCCTGTATGCTTTTCATTGATGTTGATGCATTAAGCCACTTTGAATCGTATATTTTTTCAAGAGTAAGCTCACTTGGATGATCCAATTCTTCCCACATCACTTTTATTGCATCATATTTATCCTGTTTCTTCTTGTCTTCAAACTCTTTTACCTGCTTATCAATAACTGCCACAGGTTTGTCAATGATACGAATAATCTCATTAATCTTGCTCTTAAAATCGTTGAATGGTTCTAAATATTCCTTTTCAAGTCTTATTCTCTCGTCATTAAGAGTCTTTTTTAACTTGTTAAGTTTTGCCTTGTCGGCTTTGGCATCTTTAATCTGGTCATCTGTATATACCAGTGTTTCATACATCTTTGTCTTCTCTGTAATCTCTGCCTTTAATTCCTCATAGTTAAATAAAATGCTTTCTGGTCTCTGATACTCTCTTACTAATAATTCCATGTGATAATCTCCTTTTTTCTATGTATTTTTTCTATATTGCTGGAAGTAGTAGAGCTGGTTGTATATGCTCTGTCACATTCTTCCAGAACTTCTTTTCTTCATGTTCAAGATATTTAATATCTTCTTCAACATCTGCTCGCTCAATCTTATAATGCTTAGTCTGTAGATAGACATCTTCACCATAATCAAACTTAAGCTGCGCTTTTAATATTACAAATTCAAATTCTGTAACCATCAGATAATGAAGAACTTGAATGTAATAGTTATCAGGTATCCTATTCTTCCACTTCAATGTCTGCGTTGAATTGGTTATATTGGTTGTCTTACATTCCCATATTCCCATTCTTCCCTGTTTATCTCTTAACCAGCCATCAAGTGATGCATGTGCCCAAGGATATCTGTCGTTCAGGAACATATTGTTCTCTTCATAGAAAACTTCATATTCTGGATAATCTAACTTGAAAAGTTCTCTAAGATACTGCTCTGCCTCTGTTCCATACTTAACATAAGGCTTGTCTGATATATCTTCTGGTTGTATCTGGCCGGTCTTAATTCGATACAGGTCTATGTTACTTCTGTATGGATTAAGTCCAACTATTGATGCAGCATCACTTCCACCAATTCTATCTCTGTGCTCTAGCCACGATTCTCTGTTCGGGAGTATAATCTTGTGTAACACGTTCTATCACCTCTTCTTTAAAGTCATTCCATATCTCTTCCCACTTGTCAGTGTCATTGTAGATTGTCTTAAGTTCTTCAACTGTCTTTCTCTGTGTCTGCTCTTTCATCCTCTTTTTCCCCCTGTAATCTTCATGCTATAATTCTTCGTGTATCTCACAGTTAAGCATACTTATTAAACTCTCTATTGTTCTTAAGTGGTTCTCTATAAGTACCTGAAATGATTCCTCTGTTTTCATCTTCATTGCTAATTCAAGTGTGTTAAGGTTCTCAACCTTGTAACTGTTCAGTAAGTAAACAAGCTGTAATTTCTGTGTTCTGTTCATTGTGTCAGTTCCTCCTAATATTCCTCTCTGAATGCGTATGTAATTATTCCGTTCTCAATGATGAATTCAAATCCTCTTTCATAAAGCACCATTATGTTTTCAAGTGTTGCATTTTTACTTATCAGTAGTTTTGTCATAGTAAAGACTTCCTTTCTCTTCGATTACACGTCTTGCAAATCTCGCAACTGCATCTTCTATTATCTTGTGTCTTCTCTCATATTCTTCCGGAGTAAGTACCGGCTGAAATACTCTTACTTTGCATATACTGTGTTCATTCTCGTTTATGAATGTATGTGTTAATTTCATCTCATCCTGTTTTGGTTGTAATTTGGTGGCTTTGCTCATAGTTAACACCTCCTGTTAAATCTATGCTTCTGCTGATTGTCTACATTCTTGTGTACATAAGAATTTATTAATGAAATACTGCTGCCCTCTACCAGTAACTTTTACAGTCTTTGAAATTCTTGTACTTCCGTCTGAATGTGCTATAACTGTTTCTTTTATCTTGAATAATTTCATCTTAACAGCTCTCTGCGTTGGCATATTCCAATCAGAACCTTTTCTTTTAATAAGATATCCATTCTCTCTTAACCATTGGAAAAGCCTTTTTTGTCCGATATCTACACCATTTTGGCATATCAACTTAGCTAAATCTCCGATTAATATAGAACTGCTACTTGCTGATACTGCATCTGCAAATACTACTTTTGACTTTTGCTGTTCAATAATCTGTTCTGCCTGCTTTCTTGCTTCTTGTTCTTCCTTTAGCTGTGTTGCTAATTGTATTAAGAAATCAGGTGAGGTTAATGCTTTCTCAATGGTCTGCTCTGTCATATATGCACCATTTTTTCTAATTGTTGGAAGAACTTCACTTGTTACCCAGTGCTTAAACTTCTTAGCTGACTCTAACTTACTTCCGAAGATTAAAGCATAAAGACCTGACTCATTGATGATAGTCATATTCTGTTTACCTCCAGGGGTTACCATTTCGGTAGTACCTTTATCTTCATCATCAACATGGCGGTTGATATCTCGAGTACCGTTTTGGTATCCGAGGATATCAGTTATATCTTTTCCCACGAACCAAGGCTCGTTATTTGCCATTACTGTTCTTATTGTTCCAAATTCTGTACTCTTAAAAATCTGTAAATTGTTCATATTTCATTTTCTCCTTTCATACTCCTATTATGGGAGTTTTGCGTAAAACATTTTCTCTCCGTATGGATTTTCTTGTTTCACATACATTATGGTAGAAAAAATTTAAAAAACTTGTCTCCGTATAGCGGTTAAAATTCTTAATTAAATCCTCCTAATATTCAACATTAATCTACTTACGCTACTATTATGAGAGAAAACCTCAAATAATTTCATCAACCATTTAAATAGGACGTTCCATTTTGGAACAACCTAACTATTTAACTTTCTATTTCGGTTAAACCGAAGTCTAAAGGTAAAAAAATAAGCCTGTTATAAGGCACACCATATAAGTGTTCTATCTTCTTTAAAATTGGTATATCCGGATAACTTTTACCTCTTTCATAATTGCTTAAAGTATCTGCGCTAATTCCTAGATATTTAGCAGCTTCAATTTGCGTATATCCGCACAATTCTCTTGCTTGTTTTAATGTAGTTCTCATTGTTTCGGGTATCTTATTAATCGTTCTCATGTATCAACCTTTCTCCCCGTATCGCCGATAGGACAGCTCTTTCTTATCCGAACAGTAACAAGTAAAGACCTACTACTGTACAAATAAGAATTACAATCGCCAAAATTAACTTAATCAATTCATAAATTAACTTTTTCATATTGATTTATCAGTGAATCCATGATAAGGTAAAAGCGGGTTGGGGCTTTCGCCCCTCCCTCTAAAATAATGACTCTACTATCATTTTTATAACTGAGAGTAGAGTGCCTATTTCCAAGGCGAGCCAGATGAGTGCTGTTACCACTTTTCTGGCTTTTTTTATTTTCTTTATCATTTCATCCACCGTTTCTTCCTCCTTTCTCTTATGACTGTTTCCTTGTTACTCTCTTATTATACTTCGGTTTTACCGAAATGTCAACGGTTTTTTCTAATTTTTTTCTTAAAATATTGATTTTTTTACGGTTTTACCATATAATAAAGACATGGAGGTGGTCTAATGAGTGCTTTAGGCAATAAAGAAATAATGGCTAAAAACATTAAATACTATATGTCATTATCAAATGTATCTCAAACAGAATTATGTAATACTTTAGGTATTAAGATGCCAACTTTTTCTGATTGGATTCATGCGAAAACTTATCCTCGTATTGATAAGATTGAATTAATGGCGAACTACTTCGGCATAACCAAAGCCGACCTAGTAGAAGAACATACTAATAAAGACACAATAACAATTCAGAAAAACAGTTATGAGAATAAGTTAATCTCTGAAATTCAGAATTTAAATGATAATGGAAAGATTAAATTAATTGATACTGCTCGTGAAATGGCATGCAATCCATTGTATAACGATAATTATCTACAAGCTGTTGCAGCTCATGAGCGAACTGATATAGAAGTAACTGCAGATATGATTAAACATGATGATGATATCATGAATGATGATAATTTTTAACTTCCGATTAGGCAGGTGTTTTATATATGCACTATGAAGAGATGCTCATAGCTTCAGATAGAGAGAATCTAATCGTAAAAGAAAAAGATTTATATTCAAGTGATGGGCGCATTAATGGGAATAGGATTGCTATTCGTAAGAGTATTGATACTCAAATAGAAAAATCTTGTGTTCTTGCTGAAGAACTTGGACATTATTATACCACTACTGGTAACATTCTTGACCAGGGAAATATCTCTAATAGAAAGCAAGAGTACAGAGCAAGATTGTATGGTTATAATTTAAAGATTGGATTAAAAGGACTTATAAATGCTTTTGAACATGGTTGTAAGACTTCCAGTGAAGTTGCTGAATATCTTGATGTGACTGAAAAGTATCTGCATGATGCTATTTCATGTTATACTAAGAAGTTTGGTACATATACCACTTTCAATAACTACATCATTTACTTTTGCCCTTGCTTGGGGGTTATGAGGATGAAGTGATATTACTAAAATACAATACTTGAAAGGGAGTAATGATAATAAACGAATTAATAATACAACAATTATGTTATACAATTGGCTTAGGTTCTACAGAGCCTAAATTTGCAATCTTGAGTGATGGTTCACAAGCAGTTGTTAAATTAATAAACGGTCCACAAGGTAATTTAATTCTATTTAATGAATACTTGTGCTACAGATTAGCCTTATTATTGGATATTCCAATGCCAACATCTGGTATTTGCGTTATGAATAATCAAACTGAAATCCAAGATACTAGTGTTGATACTAGTAATTATGGCAAAGCCTTTTATTCTATGTATATGCCAAAAACAACTAAATTAGTTTCGAACATAATCAATAGAATAAGTAATAAAGAGGACTTCATAAAAATATTACTATTTGACCATATTATATTTAATAATGACCGCAATGCTGGCAATTTGCTTGTTAAGTTTTTAAAAAATGATATAACTTTACAAGTTATTGACCATACTCATGTTTTTATCAATCAAGCTATTTGGGATTCCAATTGCCTTGAACGCGCTATGGCTTCTAATGATTTGTTTAGTACACGAATTTTAGAAGAAAATAGCTACTTATATGATATGTTTTTTCAAAACATTAATGTAACCAAAGAAAACCTTACTGAAAAAAGTTTACTCTTTAAAAAGCGATTAAATTATGATACAATATCTAACATTATTGCATCAATACCTAAAGAATGGATGCCTTCAGCAAAAGATATTGAATCACTTACAAAATATATTATGTATCGTGTCGATAATATAGATGTCATAATATCTACAATTTTGAAGTATATTAAAGGTTAAAGGAGGGATATATTGTGTATCACATTCAATATAGTGCATTAAATTATTATACTTCACCAATATCAAATGAATGTTTATGTATTGGAATACTTTTTCATAATTTAACTACTGGAAAACGTGACTTCAAATATATTTCTAACTTTAAACGTTTTCATTCATTTGATGATGAAGCAGATGTTGATTTTGTCAAATTATATCTTAGGGGAATAAAGGATGAAGTTGAAGATTCTATATTTAATTGTAACAATAACTTCAATATTCATTCCTATATAAAATTTTATGCTAATGAATTTAGGTTTTCTAGCGTTAAAACATTAGATGTTTCTGAATCAGAAGACTATGTTAATGATTTAGCTCGCATATATTTAAGATATGATTTAGCCAAATCTCAAAGATTAAACAGCAACGAAGAAAAGAAACTTATACGAAGAGTTATAGAAGCCAATAATCTTACTTATTCAACCCAAAAGATTATCGGACCTTATGAAGATGAAATTGCTTTTGATTACCAAATCGGTAATCTATTTGTTAAATTTTTTTCATTTAAAGATAAAAACCTTAAGCGATTAATAGGAAATGCAAGACAATGGGCTTTTATAACAAATGAATTATCTGTTTCCAAAAAGAATATTTTATTTATATATGACTACGAATCAAATGACAAGCATAATCAAAATATAATTATAAAGATTTTGTCTGAAAATGCTACTGTACTGGCTTTAGACATGGGAATGGATTATATCTTAAAAAACTCTAATAAAGAAGAGGTAGCAGTACACTAAATCTGCTACCTCTTCTTTATTTTTATCTTATATCTGATTTATCTAATACTATCTTCTGTGCATCATCTACTTCAAAAGCTAAGGTACTTCCAGTAAATTCTGCTATTTTTATCAAATCCTCTGCTGAAAAACTACCCCTATTCAGTTTGTTTCGCATTGATTGTGGAGAAATACCAAAATATTCCGCTAATTCAATATTCTTTTTACCTTTAAGCGATAGTAATGCTTTTATCTTGCATGTAACAGCCATTTAAACACCTACTTTCTCTTTTCCGTACTCATAGATGATATCACTAGGCAAATCAATATAATCATTCCAATATACACAAGTTCTACTGCTATCAAGTCTAACATGTTCCCAAAGTTTTGGAATTGTTTGTAAATCACAGTATTCTGGAAGTTCTCTTATGTCTTCTTTCATATCATATTCTACAATTTTGCCATCATCAAATGTAACAAGTAAAATAAAATTATCCAATGGTTTTACTTCTCTTATTCGAATAATCATAATAATACCACCTTTCTTAATTCCACTTTTCAATATTTTCTATTATCCACTTTCTACCCTTTTCTGTCCATTTTAATGACGGAGTAGCATATTCACTGTCATAGCTCTGGTAGTCTGCATACCCACATTCTATTAGCCACTCATATTCTGCATAAGGATACCAAGTTCCTGATTTATCCTTGAATATAATTCTGTTTCTATGCAATATATTGTTCAACTTTACAGCACTTGTCAGACCTAAATCTTTTGCTATTACTGTTGTTGTAATAAGCCCCTCTTTATTAAGCACTGCATCGTGATAATCTGCCTTAGGCTTCATCTGCTCATTATCTGCTAATAATCGTTCATTTTTTTCTACCTGTTCAACCAACTGTAATAATGCTTCTTTGTATGTGGTTGGTAATCTATACTCGTTTAGTTGTTCTTCCATAGTATGGAACTTATTTATATAAAGTGCTGTAAACTCCGTTCCCTTAACACCTGTAAGTTTGTGTGCGATAAATTCACAGCCTTTTTTAGTTACGTTGTAGCAAGGAAGTGTTTTATTTTGACTATTTTTATATGTGCTCTCTGCAAAGAAATCTGACGGCTCAATTTTGAGCTCTCCTAATTCCTTTACATAAGAACGTACATCTCTCATTAAATTCTTATGCTCTTTTCCAACCATCTCTGCTACTTCTAAACTTGTAATTGTTGCTACCTGTCCATTCTCGTTTCTTAATGTAATTTCTCTCATATTTTTGTCCTCCAAAGTATTTTTTAAGTAATTCCCATACCTTTATAATAATCCATTGAAGTGTGTTTGTACTGCCAACTTGCATCAAAACGTACATTTTAGAGTTAGTGACATTATTCTTAAGAATAAAACAAAAAGGCAGTAGAACAACTACCACCTTTTATTGCTGTTTTGTAAATAAAGTTTGTAACTATACCCCTAATTTATCAATTAATGCTTCTTGCAATACTTGTGAGAAGTTAATACCGGCTTTTATGCCTGCTTCATTAAGCCATTCCGGTATTGTTAAGGTTTTCTTTACTGCCTTAGAATTATGTTTGCGTACATATGCATCCATGTCGACAGTAACAACTGCAATAATTCCATCTGGACATATTAAATCAGTTGTAATTACTGGTTCTACAATTGGTTGCCTACTCAAATATTCTTCTTCCAATGCTAACCCTAATGCTTCCTGTGCATAAGTATAAGCCTCTTCAAATGTATCGCCCTCTGTAATACACTCTGGTCTATCAGGAAATGTAACATAATATCCTCCTTCTTCGGCATTATGGAAAAATGCTGGAAAATGATATAGTTTCATGATATATACCTCCTAATTGTTATATATTGTAAAAGCCGTACTTACCACATAACTCTGCTATAGTCTATAAAGCACTAATATATCATTATACTTGCAAGTAATCTCTCAATGCTGTTTCTAATAATTGGGAGAAATTAACATTATTATTTTCTCCAAGTGCTTTTAACCAATAAGGTATTGTACAATTAGTTTTTACTCTTTGATTGTCAAGTTTGTTTTTAACAACATCAGGATAGATTGTTACTGGCATCACAAGACAATTATCTGGAACTTCCACACTATCTGATGCTTTAGGAATTTCTTCGTTATCCTGCTCCATTCCGTAAATGTGCAAACTTAAAGCCTCCTGTGCATATTTTTGTGCTTCACTTATATTAGAGCAACAGCTAATACAACCTTGAACATCTGGAAAATAGATTCCATATCCGCTTTTACTTGGCTCTAATATTGCTAGATAAGTTAGTTTTCTCATTATTTTGCTCCTTTCAATATTATAATAATTTATATTAAGAGTTTTTTGACAAGGGCTCTTAATTGAGCCCTGCCTGTTTTAAAATGCTTTTAAGTGTTCCTTGTGGAACATCTCCACCATGTACAGGTACTGTAACTTTCCCTTTTTTGGTTGAATGGATTAGTTGGTAATGTGAACCTGTGACTTTTTTTACATACCAACCATCTTTTTTTAACATTTTAAGCAGCTCTTTACTTGTCATCTTATCGCTCCTTTCAATTATATTATACGCCTATTTTATGCGTATGTCAAGTATATTTTCAATTATCTCAGTTATTTTTTCTTGTTTCGAACAAATTTTCGTTATATAATAGACTTATCAAATTCAAAAGGAGTGCTTTTCTATGATTACTTTTGACAACATAATTATATATTTAAGAAAATCTCGTTCTGATGACCCTAATCTATCTGTGAATGAAGTTTTGTTAAGGCATGAAGCTGATTTACAGGAATATTGTATGCGTGAATTCGGCAAGACTATGCCAGAAGAACGAATATACAGAGAAGTAGTTAGTGGTGAGACTATTAATGACCGTCCTGTTATGATTCAGATAATGCGATTACTTGAAACAGGTATTATTGATGCTGTACTGGTTGTAGAGCCACAGCGATTATCAAGAGGTGATATGCAAGACTGTGGAAGAATTATTAATACACTTAGGTATACTAATACACTTGTTATTACTCCACCAAAGACATACAATCTCAATGATGAATATGACAGGAAGTTTTTTGAGATGGAACTTACAAGAGGTAATGATTATCTTGAATATAATAAAAAGATTCTCAACAGAGGTCGTATCCGTTCTGTAAGAGAAGGTAACTTCATTGCATCAGTTCCACCATACGGATATAAGAAGATTAAAGTTGGGGAAGGGAAGAACAGTTATCATACTCTTAAGATTGTTCCTGATGAAGCCGAAGCCGTAAAGATTATGTTTCATCTATACATTAATAAGCATTATGGCTTTACCAATATCGCCAATTACTTAGATGCTCATGGGTATATACCACGCAAATCGGCTCATTGGTCACCTGCTGCTATAAGTGATATGATTGATAATCCTGTATATATGGGTAAGATACGTTGGAACTATCTTAAGACACGAAAAAAGATTGTTAATGGCGAGATTGTTAAGACCAGACCGATTAACAGGAATACAGAAGATGTTATTCTTGTTGATGGCAGACATGAAGCGATAATTGACGAAGATACATTTAATCAGGCATTAATAAGACGTGGTAACTCTCCAAGACTTAAAAAGGGTACTGAACTTCAAAATCCTTTTGCCGGTATTCTCTTCTGTGGTTCATGCAATAGGGCAATGTCTTTTAAACAATTTACCGACAGACGTTCAAGCACAGGACACATAAGTGAAAGTATGCTATGCAATAATCAGCGAATATGTCATACCAAGTCTGTAAGTTATTCTGATTTTATCAACAATGTTAAAGCCTCGCTTAAGACTTCTATACATGATTTTGAAGTTCTTCTTAATAACAATAATGACGATAAAGAACTTGAACGCAAACAGTACATAAAAAGTCTTGAATTGGAACTTAAACGCATCAAAGAGAAAGACAGCAGACAAAAAGATGCTTATGAAGATGGTATATATACCAAAGCTGAATATGCCAAGAGAAATGCTAAATTACAGGAACAATTAGCTTTTACAGAAAAGAAACTTGAAGAAGCAAGACAGATAAAATCTTATACTGACATCTATAAAGAGCAGATAGCTAAATATACAAGATGTCTTGATATAATCAGCGATAATAATATAACTGCTGCAACAAAGAATGAATTATTAAAACCTCTTATCAGCAAGATTGTATATTATAACAGTCAACAGTCTAAAGCAGGTCTTGGAAGATATATCAAGAACGAATTTACTCTTGATATCTTTCTTAATGTGTGAACTACCCATCACCTAAAGGTAGTGGGTTTTACGCTCCAGCTTATAAAATAATCATTTCTAACATTGATGTTCTGATGAACTTGCACATAGATGATGGATATGATAATTAAAAAAAGAGAAAGAACCTTTCGACCAATAGAGGATCCGGACAGACTCGATGAAGATGGCGAGGTCATACAATGGAATATAATCGGTTATGAAGAATTTTAAACCAATAAAGCCCCGGCGAGCTGATGCCTACCGGGGCTTATTAAATGGTTTTCCTAGATGATATTAAAAAACACCTGCGTTACCGCAAGTGCTTTCCCACCAGAATACATCTGGTTATCTCTGTATTAGTATCTTACCATGGTTTTTAAAATATTACAATAATTAATATAAGAGAGTCGGATTTCTCCGGCTCTCTTAAGTATGTATCCACAAACACATACTCCAATTAATAGTCATTATACAACAATCGAGTAAAAAATACAATTCCTACAAAAAATTTATATTCTCTTACAATATGCTGATGATGTATTAATCCATCCTGCGCCACTCTTAAGTCTTCCCCATGAACCATTGGTATCTACAATAGTGTATGCCCCCTTATCAGTAATGCATCCAACAATAGAATTATTAACACCTGGTCCTCGTCTGATGTTAAGTGCATCAACAATTACTTTTACCATAAATGTATTATTACCCTCTGACTTTGCATTTGCCATTTCTGACGGTTTTTTATTTACAGTCTGTGAAGTTATCGTCTTATTAACAATGCCCTCTGCTATAGCTTTGCCTATTTTATCAGCTCCAAGTCGGTGATAAACATCTACATCGTTTTTATCATCAACAAAAAAACATTCAATCAATAAAGCTGGTGCTTTTGTCTTTCGCAATACATACAGCGACCTATTGACTTTAACACCTCTGTTACAATATCCAAGTGCTTCGATTTTCTTGCATATTCTGTTAGCAATCGCATTAGTTATATCAAATGGATTGTAGATATATACTTCTGTACCTGTTGTATGTTCATCTCTGTCTGCTGCACCTGCATTAAGGTGTATTGATATATCCAAATCTGCTGTATGACTGTTACACTTAGCAACAATCTGATTTAG
>OQVP01000776.1_pt1 | contig 11894 bp, 7 predicted proteins | sample 1691541 | NCBI WGS metagenome assembly OQVP01 (sample SAMN03418258, study PRJEB22391) | human gut metagenome | biome: human-gut; feature: organic feature; material: feces | host: Homo sapiens | place: Tanzania | collected 2013-01 | reverse complement strand
TACGTACGGTGCAATGAGAGGTGCTAGGGGAGTAATCCCCTACATCTACTCTATTATTGCTTTGAAAGCCATTCTCTATCCTTGTCGTCTTCTGTGAAATCCTTGTCAGAGAAGAGGCTGGTTTGGCCGGTTAGCTCGTCGATGACTTGCTGCTCGCTCTTTCCGGCATCGGGATCCAGGTTTTCTCTTGGCTCCTCGGCGCCTTCCTGCTCATCTGAGGCATCATCATCGGATGGCTCTTCCGGGTCTGGAAATCTTGTTGGTTCCAGTTCCTCGATGCTTTCTATCTTCCAAGTGGTGAGGCGCTTGCCTTTTGCCTTGAAGCTCTTCTGGGCGATAAACTGCTCGGCATCGATTTCCTCGGCAGGACGCATGGCATCTGCTCCGCCATAGGTAACCTGAAGACGAGGGAATGGGGTATCGGTGAGCAGGATGAGCTGACTGTTAGGGTTCTCTCCCAGGCAGTTCTGATGGCGCTTGGTGGCATCCATCGTAAATCGCTTGATGTATGGATAGTTATCGTTGTCGGCATCATAGAGAATCGCCGTCCATACCTTGTGCTCGTCCCATTTCTCCAACCTCAGGATGTTGTCCTCGTAGTGGTTGTTCACATCAAAGTTGGTGATGTAGAACTCTCCGTTGTCCAATACCACCAGGATGGCATCATCGTCGTTGAATTCACCCAGGAATCTTCCGTTCTCATCGTAGTTGATGCGGTTTACATCCGGGTCGAACCAAACCTTCCTTCCGCCCAGGGTACTGTGGCCGTGGCTCTTCAAGCCGATGCGGCGGATGGTGCGCTTGGTAAGCAGATTGCCCTTGGCAGCTCTGCCCTTGATGAGGATATCCGAGAAATCCTTTTCCAGGAAAATGCTCTGGCGCTTGCGGCTCAGGTCAGGTTCCAGCGTCACCTTGATGATTTCTGCCTCGCCGTTAGGGTTGGCAGTGAAATAGATGATGCGGCTTCCGGCTGTGCCCTGGGTAATGTCGTAGAGCTTGTCGCGCGTCATGGCGGTTACGTTGAATCGCTTGATGAAGTAGTCGCCCTGCTTGCCGTCGCGATATACGCAGTTGTAGATGGTTCGCTTGTCGTTCTTCTTGAACACCTGCACGTGGAGGATGTTCTTGCCCACGAATATCTTGTCGGCCACCTTGGTAACCTTGAATTTTCCGTCCTTGTAGAAGATGATGATGTCGTCGAGGTCGGAGCAGTTGCATACGAACTCGTCTTTCTTCAATCCCATTCCCACGAAACCTTCCTGTCGGTTGATGTAGAGTTTCTGGTTAGCCTCCACCACCTTGGTTACCTCGATGGTATCGAAGTTGCGGATTTCCGTCTTTCTAGGATGCTGCTTGCCGTATTTTCCCTTTAGATATTCAAACCAGTTGATGGTGACATCGGTCATGTGAGCCAGGTCGTTCTCAATTTCGGCAAGTTCTGCCTTGATTTTCATCAGCAGTTCATCAGCCTTATCCTTATTATATTTAAGGATTCGCTGCATCTTGATTTCCAGCAGCTTGAGGATATCATCCCTGGTTATCTCGCGATGGAAGGCATATTCCACCATGCCCTTGCCATCTACTTCGGCGGTGAAGAGCTTGTCCTTGAACGGCTCCAGCTTGGAATCGATGAATGCCACTACCTCGTCCTGACTCTTGCTCTGCTCGAACTTGCGCTCCTTGTAGATGCGCTCTTCGATGAAGATGCGTTCCAAGGATGAGAAGAAGAGCTGCTCTTCCAGTTCGCCCTTGCGAATCATCAGTTCGCGGCGCAGCAATCCCATGGTGCGATCTACGCTGTGGCGAAGAACATCGCTGATGGTGAGGAACTTCGGCTTGTTGTCCTCGATGACGCAGCAGTTGGGCGAGATGTTGATTTCGCAATCGCTGAAGGCATAAAGGGCATCCATGGTTTTATCGGAAGATGTGCCTGGAGCCAGATGCACGAGAATCTCTACGTTGGCAGAGGTGACGTCTTCTATCTTTCTTGCCTTGATTTTTCCCTTTTCCACCGCCTTGGTGATGCTTTCGATGAGGCTCACCGTGGTTTTGCTGTATGGAATCTCGGTGATGACGAGGGTCTTGTTGTCGAGCTTATCTATCTTGGCTCTCACCTTCAAGGCTCCGCCACGCTGACCGTCGTTGTATTTGCTCACGTCGATGGCTCCACCCGTTGGGAAGTCAGGGTAGATGGCAAAGTCCTCTCCCCTGAGGTAGTGGATGGCAGCATCGCAGAGGTCGTTGAAGTTATGTGGCAATACCTTGCTGCTCAATCCCACGGCGATACCCTCGGCACCCTGTGCCAGGAGCAGCGGGAATTTAGCCGGCAGGGTGATAGGCTCCTTGTTGCGGCCGTCGTAAGAGAGTTGCCAGTCGGTGGTTTTCGGGTTGAACACCACGTCGAGTGCAAACTTCGAGAGTCTTGCCTCGATATATCGGGGAGCCGCCGCACGGTCGCCCGTGAGGATATTTCCCCAGTTTCCCTGCGTGTCGATGAGCAGGTCTTTCTGTCCCATCTGCACCAAGGCGTCGCCGATGGAAGCGTCTCCATGAGGGTGGAACTGCATCGTGTGTCCCACGATGTTGGCCACCTTGTTGTATCTTCCGTCGTCCATACGCTTCATGGAGTGGAGGATGCGTCGCTGTACGGGTTTCAGTCCGTCTTCGATATGCGGTACTGCTCGCTCCAGAATTACATACGACGCATAGTCGAGGAACCAGTTTTGATACATGCCGCTGAGGTGGTGTACGGCGGATGCATCGAATCGGTTCACCGGCTTATAGTCGGAATGTTGTTCCTGAGCATCAGAATTCCCCAAATCATCAGGATTTTGGCCTTCCAGCTCGTTTTTATCTTTAATTTCGTCGCTCATATATCGCTTTTAATACTTATTTTATTAATTTATGGCAAAAATACAACATTTTTTCGAGAAAAAGGCTTATCTTTGCAGAAAATTTAAGAAAAATAAGATTTAATCATGGCACAAGAAGATGTTTTTAAGAAAATTGTAAGCCATTGCAAGGAATATGGCTTCGTGTTCCCAAGTAGTGAAATTTATGATGGCTTGGCTGCCGTTTACGACTATGGTCAGAACGGTGTTGAGCTCAAGAATAATATCAAGCAGTACTGGTGGCAGAGTATGGTGTTGTTGCACGAGAACATTGTAGGTCTCGATGCAGCTATCTTCATGCACCCTACTGTATGGAAGGCTTCTGGTCACGTTGATGCCTTCAACGACCCATTGATTGATAACCGCGACTCCAAGAAGCGTTATCGTGCCGATGTGCTCATCGAGGATCACATGGCTAAGTATGAGGAGAAGATTGCCAAGGAGATTGCCAAGGCTCAGAAGCGCTTCGGCGATAGCTTCGATGAGGCTCAGTTCCGTGCTACCAACCCTCGTGTTCTGGAGAACCAGAAGAAGTTTGATGACCTCCATGCCCGCTACACAGAGGCTATGCAGGGTCCTAACCTCGAGATGCTGAAGCAGATTATCGAGGACGAGGGTATCGTTTGCCCTATCAGCGGTACCAAGAACTGGACAGACGTTCGTCAGTTCAACCTGATGTTCTCTACCCAGATGGGTGCGGCAAGCGATGCTACAAGCAAGGTTTATCTCCGTCCTGAGACAGCTCAGGGTATCTTCGTAGATTATCTGAGCGTTCAGAAGACCGGCCGTATGAAGTTGCCATTCGGTATCTGCCAGATTGGTAAGGCATTCCGCAACGAGGTGGTTGCCCGTCAGTTCGTATTCCGTATGCGTGAGTTCGAGCAGATGGAGATGCAGTTCTTCTGCCAGCCAGGCACCGAGATGAAGTGGTTTGAGTATTGGAAGAAGGTTCGCTTGGCATGGCACGAGGCACTGGGCATGGGCAACGAGAACTATCGTTACCACGACCACGAGAAGTTGGCTCACTATGCTAATGCTGCTACTGATATCGAGTTCAAGATGCCATTCGGCTTCAAGGAGGTGGAGGGTATCCACAGCCGTACCAACTTCGACCTTTCTCAGCACGAGAAGTACAGCGGCCGTTCTATCAAGTACTTCGATCCAGAGAAGAACGAGAGCTATGTACCTTACGATGTGGAGACCTCTATCGGTGTAGACCGTATGTTCCTCAGCGTGATGTGCCACTCTTACTGCGAGGAGAAGTTGGAGAATGGTGAGACACGTGTTGTTTTGCGCCTGCCAGAGGCATTGGCACCAGTGAAGTGTGCCGTGTTCCCATTGGATAAGAAGGATGGCCTGCCAGAGTTGGCTCACGAGATTGTGGATGAGTTGAAGTTCCACTTCAATACCCACTATGGCGATCCTAAGGATTCCATCGGTAAGCGTTACCGCCGCCAGGATGCCATCGGTACTCCATTCTGTATCACCGTTGACCACGAGACACCTAAGGATCACAAGGTAACTTTGCGTTATCGTGATACCATGGAGCAGGAGCGCGTAGCTATCTCTGACCTTCGTGGCATCATCGAGGATCGCGTAAGTATCACCAGCGTATTAAAGAAACTTGGTAATGAAATTAAGAATTTCTAAATATCTCTTCTTGCTAGTGATGGCAGTGTTCGCCCTGTCATCATGCAGCGAGAACGATGACTCCTATGATGCGTATGCCAACTGGCAGGAGCGCAACGAGCAGGCTTTTCTCGATACGCTGGCTTACGCAAAGAAGATGGGAGAGAGCCAGGGATGGTATGTGTACCGCAACTGGAGCCTGGAGAACCAGACACCAAACAAGGATGTCAACGGCGTGAATGTGCCGTTGACCTACAAGGATTGCGATAACATCATCGTTCATGTGCTCGAAAAGGGCGAGGGTACCACAAGCCCGATGTACACCGACTCCGTGAGGGTGAGCTATCGTGGCAGCCTGATTCAGACTACTGATAAGGATGGTAGCGTGAATGCGGGATACGTGTTTGATAAGACCTTCGAGGGTACTTACAACAAGCAAACCGCCATGCTTTCTACCTTTGCCGTGAGCAATGTGGTGGATGGCTTTGCCACAGCCTTGATGCGCATGCATCCGGGCGACCACTGGATGGTTTATATCCCATACCAGTTGGGTTACGGTTCCACCACCAGCAGCAGTTCTACGATTCCTGCCTATTCGATGCTTCGCTTCGAGATAGTGCTGGATAGCTACTTCTCCAAGTGATATTCAGTGTGATTACACCTTATTATATATAGGGGAGGTGTTCACCTTATTATATATAAGGAGATATATGGGGCGTTCCCAGGTATGCCGGCAAGGTAACCTGGGAACGCTCTTTGTGTTAACAAGCATTTCGTTAGTGTTAACAAGTGTTTGTGCTCGCACACAATTTGCTGACTTACGTCAAAAAATGTTAGTTTCATGCATTTTTTTCGGGAAAAGTATTGTGGTTTCAGAAATTTGTTGTACCTTTGCATCAGAAAAAATAAGTTTTAGGTTTTTAGTTAGGTAATAGATTTTATTAGGTTTTAGTTGTTAGGTAAAAAATAAGTTAAGATTGTTGTTCATAGGTTAGGTTTTTAGTTTAGGTAAAATTAGATTGTTTATTCAAAAATGGGTGTTAGTTAAGGTATAGAAAGATTGATTTATTCAAGGATGACAAAAACAGTACTGTTCTGCTACGGCGGAAGTTAAGTTTTGGGAAAAACAAAGGTACGACAAATTTTAAATTTAAATAGAAAGTGGCGTTCCTCTTTTGAGGATCGCCACTTTTTGTGTCATTTCATTAAAAGAGAAAAATATGTTATTCAAGAATAAGACAGATTATCTGATGGAGTCGATTCGCAAGGGAAGGGCGATGACTCGAAGGGAGAAACTCAACCTCATCGTGGGGTTGAGCGTGCCGTCCATGCTGGCGCAGATTTCCACCGTGATGATGTTCTTTATCGATGCATCGATGGTGGGACATCTGGGAGCTGAAGCCTCGGCTAGCATTGGACTGATTGAGTCAACCACTTGGCTCATAGGAAGTTTGCTTTCGGCAGCTGCTACGGGATTCTCGGTGCAGGTGGCTCATTTCATCGGTGCCAACGATTTCAGGAGGGCACGCCAGGTATATCGCCATGCCCTGATATGCGGTTTGGCGTTCAGCCTGATGCTCACCCTGGTGGGTGTGGGCATCCATGGCTATCTGCCCTATTGGCTGGGTGGCGGCGCTGACATCGCTCCTTATTCCTCGAAGTATTTCCTGATATATAGCCTCGTGCTGCCCTTCGTGTTCCTTTATCACATCTCCGAGATGATGCTCAAGTCGGCAGGCAACATGCATACGCCCAGCGTGATGGCGGTGTTGATATGTATCAGTGATGTGGTCTTCAACTATCTCTTCATCTATATCCTGAAGATGGGTGTGGTGGGAGCGGCATGCGGCACGGCGATGGCCTACTTCTGCATCTCGCTGCCCAATCTCTGGATTTCGGCATGCAGCAACAAGATTCTGAACCTGCGGCAGGATAAAGAGCCGTTCCGCTGGGTGAAGAGCTACGTGAATCATGCCTGTCAGATAAGCATCCCGATGGCCATTCAGAACATCCTGATGAGCGGAGCGCAGATAGTGAGCACCATGATAGTGGCGCCATTGGGCAACATCGCCATCGCTGCCCATTCCTTCGCCATCACCGCCGAGAGCCTCTGCTATATGCCGGGTTACGGCATCGGCGATGCGGCAAGCACCCTGGTGGGACAGACGCATGGAGCCGGGCGCATCGACCTCTGCAAGAGCTTCGCCTATCTCACCGTGGGGTTGGGCATGAGCGTGATGGCATTGATGGGCGTGGTGATGTTCGTCTTTGCACCCGAGATGATAGGCGTGCTGTCGCCGGTGGAAAGTATCCGCGAATTGGGCACCATCTGCCTGCGCATCGAGGCATTCGCCGAACCGTTCTTTGCGGCGAGCATCGTTACCTATAGTGTCTGCGTGGGAGCGGGCGATACGAAGAAGCCTGCCGCCATCAATCTGGGAACGATGTGGCTGGTGAGGCTCACCCTTGCCTACGGGCTTTCGAAGAGCTACGGATTGGAGGGCGTATGGATAGCCATGGCCACGGAGCTTACGCTGAGAGGATGCCTCTTCCTGGTGCGCCTGTTCAGAGGTTCATGGCTGAAGAGCTTTAGGGTTTAATGTTAGTTTTATGTTAAGATTTGCAGGTATTTGGAAAGATAATCTCCCAAATACTTGCAAATCATTTTTATTTTGAGTAATTTTGCAGTCGAAATAACTAATAATTGCATATTTATTAATATTCAGCAGAGAAAAAATGAGATTAAAGAAGATTTTCGCAGCGGCACTGCTGCTGCTCTCTGTGGGAAATGCGACGGCACAGCAGATGCCTCCTATCCCAGTGGACAAGAATGTGAAGATAGGCCATCTCGACAATGGATTGACCTACTACATTCGTCATAATGCTTTCCCTGAGCATGTGGCAAGTTTCTACATCGCTCAGAAAGTGGGTTCTATCAATGAGAATGATGACCAGCGCGGTTTGGCTCACCTTCTGGAGCACCTCGCCTTCAACGGTACCGACCACTTCAAGGGCAATTCCCTGCAGGATTACCTGCAGAGCATCGGTGTGGAGTATGGCAGAAACCTGAATGCCTATACCAGCATCGACAAAACCGTTTATTACTTCACCGATGTGCCTACCACCCGCACCTCGGCAGTGGATTCCTGCATGCTCATCCTCAAGGATTGGAGCAACGGCATCTCGCTGACCAAGGAGGCTATTAACGACGAGCGCGACGTGGTACACAACGAGTATCGCATGCGCATGGTGGGTCAGCAGCTCATGCTGGAGCGCAATCTGCCTAAGCTCTACCAGGGCGATAAGTATGGCTATCGCATGCCTATCGGATTGATGAGTGTCATCGACGGATGCAAGCCAGAAACCTTGCGTGCCTACTATCGTAAATGGTATCGTCCTGATAATCAAGCTATCATCATCGTGGGTGATGTAGACGTTGACCATGTAGAGGCTCAGATCAAGAAGCTCTTCTCAGGTATCAAGGTGCCTAAGAATGCAGCCAAGGTGGTGCCAGTGCCAGTGGCCGACAACGATACTGCCATCTACGTAATCGACAAGAACAAGGAGCAGAAGTTCGACATGATCAACATCATGATGAAGAGCGAAGCCTATCCTGATTCGCTGAAGGGCGATATGAATTATCTGGTAGAGGGCTATGTGCGCAGCGTGGTAAGCAGCATGTTTGATGCCCGTCTGGCAGAGCTGGCACGCGAGGAGAACTGTCCGTTCCTGCAGGCAAGTGCCGGCATGGGAAGCTATCTCATTTCAAGTACCAAGGATGCCTTTTCTATCTCGGGAGTGGCTAAGCCTGGAATGGTGAAGGAGGCTTATGCCGCCATGCTGCGTGAGGCTAAGCGTGTGCGCGACTTCGGATTCACAGCTACGGAGTATATCCGTGCCAAGGAGAACTTCATGAGCAGCATGGAGACCATGTATGAGAACCGCAACAAGATGAAGAACGAGCAGTTCACTACCCAGTATGTAGACCATTTCACAGACAATGAGCCAATTCCATCGTTGGAAGATGAATATAAGATTTATCAGATGATGGTTCCTAACATCCCTCTCGAGGCCATTAACGGTGCCATGAAGCAGGTGATAGCAGAAACCGACACCAACTTTGTGAGCATGGTGTTCATGAAGGAGGCTGAGGGCGTGAGCTATCCTACCGAGCAGCAGCTTGCCCAGATTGTGAAGCAGGTGCGCGGTGAGAAGCTGGAGGCTTATGTAGACAACGTGAAGCAGGAGCCACTGATGGCAACGCTGCCTCAGGCAGGAAGCATCAAGAAGATTGAGGAGAACAAGGTGCTCGGCTTCAAGAAGCTCACCCTCTCTAACGGAGCCAAGGTGATATTGAAGAAGACCGACTTCAAGGATAATGAAATCCGATTCTCAGGAACAGCCAAGGTGGGTTATTCTGCATTCCAGAACGACCCAGTGAACGCAGCCAATGCTTCTACCGTATGGGAAGTAAGCGGATTGGCCGGTTTCACAGGCAACGACCTTCAGAAGATGCTTGCCGGAAAGCAGGTGAGCGTAGGTCTCACCATGAGTCCGTTCCGTCATGGCATCGCCGGTACTTCTACTCCTAAGGATGTGGAGACGATGATGCAGCTGCTCTATCTCTCGATGACTAACCTTACCAAGGATGAGAAGGCTTTCGAGAATCTGAAGAATACTTATACCACCGTGCTCTCCAACAAGAGCAACAACCCTAACATGGTATATCAGGATTCCATCCAGAGCACTCTCTACATGGGCAACAAGCTGGCGCTTCTCCCAGAAGCAGAGGATATCAAGAATATCAACTACGACCGTGTGCTCGACATGCAGAAGCAGCTCTATGGCAACGCCAAGGATTTCACCTTCTACTTTGTGGGCAATTACGACGAGAAGGTACTCCTGCCACTCATCGAGCAGTATATCGCTTCCCTGCCAAACAAGGGCATGAAGCTGAAGAACCAGAAGATTCCATATGCTAAAGGCGAGGTGAAGAACATCTTTACCAAGGCGATGGAGAACCCTCAGAGCCAGGCACGCGAGATGTGGTTCGTGAAGTTGCCATCTTATAATCCTAAGACAGCAGTATTGGCAGATGTTGCTGCCCGCCTGTTGGAGATGAAGTATCTGCGCAGCATCCGCGAGGAGCTGAGTGCGGCTTACAGCACAGGTGCATCCTGCGGCTTGTTCTTCGACTACGACGGCAAGGTGGCTCTCACCCTCAACGCCATGGCACAGCTGAATCCAGATAAGGTAGATGTAGCCGTTCCTTGCTTCTTCAAGGGCTTGGACGAGACGGTGGCAGCTCCTGATGCCAAGGACTTGCAGAAGGTGAAGGAAATCCTTTTGAAGCAGGCTGGTGTTGACGAGAAGACCAACAGCTACTGGATGCAGGTATTGAGCATGTATGATTTGCACAAGGTGGATACCCACAGCAACTACCGCGAGCTGGTGAAGGCAGTGGATGCCCAGCAGATTTCCAACTTCCTGAAGAACGTGGTGCTGAAGAGCGGCAACCACTTCGAGGTAATCATGAAGGCGGAGAAGAATAAGTAACTTGAATAAGAAGTAAGATATGAAAAAGCCCCGTTGCCAGACGAAACGTTCCGGTAACGGGGTTTTTTACTTTTTCTTTCTTTTCCCAAAAACTACTTTTTCAAATTAAGAGTCATTCTGAAAAAATCTCTCTTCGAAGGATTCAAATCCTTGTCAGCTTCATAAACCTAGAAGAAATTCATCTCTTCTCTTTTTGCTGTGAAGGACTTAATCTCTTCTCTTTGCCTTAGAGGCAAGGGCCTCGCGGCGATCCTGAAGAATCTGCTGGCACTTGTTCAATGCCTGATTTTCATTACTCGTGTTTACCTTAATTAAATCATTCATAACCTATTGTATTTTTATTAACGCTGCAAAGATATTACATTCTGATAACATTTCGGTACACAAAACGATATTTTTGGGGTAATTATTATTCTTTTTTGATTTAAGTCAAAAAGATGAATCATTTGCACTAGTTTTTGCACGAAAATCAGCATTTGAATAAACCATCTGCACTCCCATCCGTCTATAAATCGTGCAGGGTGATTAGAAGGAATGCTGATAATGAACAGAGGATGAACCGAAAAAATAGGGAAGCAGGAAGAGAAAAAGGGGATTTCCCTTTGTTATTTCCCGAAAAATGCCGAACTTTGCACCCCGAAAGCGTGGATATCGATATAAGATATATGGTATAAGAATAAGATAATATAATATAGAAAGTAAAAGGAAAGTAAAATGAAAAAGGTAATTCTGATGGCTGCCCTCGTGCTCGCATGCACAGCAGGCAGCAATGCTAGCGCCATGAACGAGGCAGCGCTCAATGCCTCTAACTCGGAGTTGATGCCAGTGAAGAAGACTACAAAGAAATCAACCAAGAAATCTTCTTCAAAGAAATCAACCACCAAGACTACCAAGAAGTCAACTACAAAGACTTCTACAAAGAAATCAACATCTACATCTACAGATGCAACCACTGGTGCTACAACTTCAGCCACTGCTGCTACCACCACATCTACTGCCAACACTGCTGCTGCCAGCAGCAACACTAGCTCTACCATCGCCAATGTATTGGGCGGATTGCTCGGTGCAGCCACAGGCAACACATCGGGCAGCACTTCATCTGCCGGCAGCATCATCGGCGGCCTGCTGAACAACGTAATCGGTTCGGGCACATTTTCAAAGGAAGATCTCTGCGCTCATACCTGGAAGTACAGCAAGCCAGGTTGCGCCTTCACTTCAGAGAACCTGCTTGCCAAGGCTGGCGGCGAGATTGCTGCCAGCAAGGTGGAGGAGAAGTTGAGCACCTATTATAATAAGTTTGGCTTCAGCAGTTCAAATACCCAGTTCGCCTTCACCACCGACGGCAACTTCTCTGCGCAGATTGACGGCAAGCCATGGCAGGGCACCTATACCTTTGATGAGAAGACTCATGCCATCCATCTGAAGGGTCTTCTGCTGAGTGCTTCTGGCTATGCCACCAAGACTACCAATGGCATCAGTCTTCTCTTCGACCAGAAGAAGCTTCTCAACCTCATCAAGATGCTCAGCGCCTTCAAGGGCAGCTCTACTCTCAGCGCAGTGGGTACCATCGCCAACAGCTACGATGGCATGCGTGTAGGTTTCGAGATGACTAAGTAATTTGAAGGATAGAATCCATAACTGAGCCTTCTGTTAAAATGGGCTCAGTAGATGATAAATCGCCCTGTAAGAAGTAAAGCATCTTTAAGCTATGCTTTGCTCTTTGCAGGGCGATTTTTCTTGTTTATTTCACGTTCAGTTTCAAAGTCTTTACATCCTTGCTGTTGGTTCCTATCATAATCTGGAAGTCGCCAGGTTCTA
>OQVP01000774.1_pt1 | contig 11922 bp, 10 predicted proteins | sample 1691541 | NCBI WGS metagenome assembly OQVP01 (sample SAMN03418258, study PRJEB22391) | human gut metagenome | biome: human-gut; feature: organic feature; material: feces | host: Homo sapiens | place: Tanzania | collected 2013-01 | reverse complement strand
CAGCCATAATCCTGTCCGTTCGCGAACTGGAACCAGCCTCCGTCTTCCATCTTACCATTTGCATTGAGATAATACGGATGATCGTTCATAAAAGTGATCTGATCTTTGTACAGATATCCGTTGGAATCAAAATAGCAGGTGTAGCCTACACTTTCGCTGTACTGGAAATTTGTAAACACTTCATGACCATAGGCATCCAGATAAATAATGTGGATTCCGTCCGGATGATAGGTCAGACAATCCGCCATCGGCGTTCCGTCTGCCTGTAAATAATAAGTATAGCTTCCGCCAAAGAAAAACGCGTCTGTCACTGTTTTTCCGTTTAATACATAAGTATTGCCATTCCATGTTCCACCATTGTCTTTTATGCTGTAGAACGGAACCTGACGTCCACCGCCGTTCCCTACCGTAATATTCCATTTTGACAGATCTGCTGTCGGCCAGCTTGTCTTTGTTGATGCATCTCTTACATAGGAATATTTTCCATCCTTAGGTGCATCAACCATCTGGATCGCATACAGCTTCCACGTTTCTGCGGTTGCGTCAGACGGGATCGTCATTCTGATCGTCCAGACACCGGTAGAGGAATCGTATGTGGATGCATTTCCGTTTTTTCCATCCCAGGTACCGGTACGTGTCTGGAATTTCTTCTCCACACCGTCTTTCGTATGGTAAATATAGTAAAAATGTACTCTTGCTGCGTTGGCAGTCTTACAGGTGATGGTGATCGCATCCCCGGGATTTGCCATATTTGCGCTCATACTGATCGAAGACAGATCGATGGTTCCCTGACCTGCTGTCGTACTGGATGCCCCGTCAAGATCTTCCTCTGTTTCTAATGTCTCCGCTTCCTCTGCTACTGCTGCATCCGCTTCATCCCCGGACGCGTCTGTGGCCTCCGCCTGTGCCTGGGCAGCCGGCTGTTCTGCCGCATATACTGTCGTTCCGGCTGCGCAAAGCATTGTGGATGCCAACAACATACATAACAATTTTTTTCTCATTCTCCCTGTTCTCCTTTTTTGATTTGCATATAATACTGCAAATACTATTTTAAGGATACCTGTCCTGACTGTCAACTACAGTTTTTACTGATAATATCCTAACAGATGTCCGTCTGTGCTGTCCATATTGTAGTAGTAAACACCATCTGTGATGGTTCCTCTCGCTACCGTTCCGTTTGCCTGATAAAATACCTGTCTGCCATAAGGGTCATAACCCCATCCATTGTTTACCAGTGTTCCATCCCAGTTTGCGCAGCCATAATCCTGTCCGTTCGCGAACTGGAACCAGCCACTGTTTTCCATCGCTCCGTTTGCGTTCAGATAATATGCATGGTTATTCATGTAAGTGATCTGATCTTTGTACAGGTATCCGTTGGAATCAAAGTAGCAGGTGTATCCGACACTCGTGCAGTACTGGAAGTTCGTAAATACCTCATGTCCATTGGAATCCAGATAAATGATATGCACACCATCCGGGTGATAGGTCAGGCGATCGGCCATCGGTGTTCCGTCTGCCTGTAAGTAATAAGTATAATTTCCATCAAAGAAGAACGCATCTGTGATCGTCTTGCCGTTCAATACATAATGCTGTCCATCCCACTTGCCGCCTTTTTCCAGCATATTATAATGCGGGACTACACGTCCTCCGGATGCCGGTGTGCTCGGTGAAACTGCCGCGCCACCTACAGAAACATTACAGCAGGAAAGATCTGCCTGTCCGATCTCCGGTATCACAGCTGTATTCCACAGATAGGAATCATCATTATAGCCGTCAAACATCTGGACCGTTTCAAGACGCCATACGCCAGCCGGTGCATTGGCCGGAACATGGATATTTGCACTCCAGTATCCTCCGTTATTTACCGTATCTTCCGATTTTGACTGATAAGTTTCCTCCGATCCGTCTGCCCCTGTATAACTGTAATAGAATACGACATCCACTGCATTGGGTGCTGAGCATCCCACCGTAAAGGTTCCGCCCGGATTTACTGTCTGTGTATTGACACCGAGCGTATTTAAATCCACATATGCCTGTCCGGTAAATCCGTCCAGTTCCTGTGCCTCTTCCTCCATCTGGATCAGTTCCGTTCCTCTGTCCCGTGTCTCTGCCGCCGATACGGTAGTTCCCATAGACACTACCATCATTGCCATCAGCATAAATCCTACTACTTTTCTTTTCATTTTTCATTCCTCCATTAATTCACGGCAGTTCATTTTTACACTGCCTATCATATTTTTTATATCAAAATTCTCAGCGGCACGCTTTCCGGCAGCCCTGCCGAGACGTGTGCGGAGATCATCGTCCTTTATAAGTCTGTTCATAGCCTCTGCAAGCTCTGCACTGTCCCCTGCCTTTACCGTAAGTCCCGTTTCGCCGTCAAGGCTCACAAGGGGCACGCTGGTGTCAAGGTCTGTGTTTATAACGGGCTTGCCGTAAACCATAGCTTCAAGCTGGACTATGCCGAAAGCCTCGCTTTTTTCGATGCTGGGCAGAACAAATATATCGCAGTCCGCAAAAGCGGAACGCAGGTCTGTGTCGGACAGATTTTTCATAAAATGAACTCTGTCCCCAAGGGGTGCCGCCTGTTTTCTGAGTGCCTCCTCATCGCTTCCCGTTCCCACAATGAAAAGCTCTGCATTTTCAGTCTGTGCGAATGCGTCGATGAGCACGCCCACGCCCTTGTAATAAACAAGTCTTCCCACAAAAAGCAGTTTTTTTCTGCTCTTCACGGCGGCCTGACTGCTAAGTATGGGAGCAGTCTCGGCATTCAGATATTCTTTTGTATCGATGCCGTAGGGAACTATCCTGCATTTTTCCCTGAACCTGCTGATATATGCCGAGCCGTTTATATATCCTTCTGAAGTGGTGAAAACAGCGTCAGCCCTTTTCAGTATCCCGTATATTATGGGCTTTATGAGCTTTACCAGCCTTTTCTGCTTTATGATGTCGCTGTGCCACCATACAATGACCTTGCCCCGAAAGCCCGACATAAGCACCGCCAGGTCTCCCAGGGGGAACGGGTCGTGAAGAATGAGTATATCGGCATTTTTCGCATATTTCCGCACAAGAAAGGGGAATGAGAAGGATATGGGCATTGAGAATTTCATTCCCAGACTGCCCGCCCTCACAACGTCAACGCCGTTTACCTTTTCACGAACGCCTCTGCCCTTGGGCTGACAGACAAGCACCGTCATATCGGTCTCGCCGCAAAGCTCCTCGGCGGCGGTCTTTGCCACCGACTCTATGCCGCCTATCCAGGGGTGATAAAGCTTATTTACCTGTAATATCCTAAGCTTTTTCATACAAGCTCCTCTAACAGACCTTTAAGAAGCTCCGCACTTTTTTCCCAGGAAAAAGTCTTTGCTCTTTCTATGCCCGCCTTTCTCTGCTCTTCGCAGAATTTCTTATCCGTCATTCGGATAAGAGCATCGGCTATCTCCTGCACATTGTAAGGGTCCACCGAAATGCCGCAGTCCCCCACCACCTCGGGCAGGGACGATGTTTTCGATACGATGACCGGAACGCCGCAGGACATAGCTTCAAGGGGCGGCATACCGAAGCCCTCATAAAAAGACGGAAAGCAGAAAGCCTCTGCACCGTTTATGAGCAGGGGGACATCATCATCATCAACATAGCCCGTGAAAATGACCTTTTCCGAAAGTCCAAGGGACTTTACCCTGTCAAATATCTCATCATACTGCCAGCCCCTGCCGCCTGCTATTGCAAGCAGAGGAAGGTCAGGACACTTTTGCAGAGCCTTTTTGTAGGCTTCCACAAGCCCCGTGATGTTTTTTCTTGGCTCCAGATTTCCGAGATACAGATAATATCTGCCGCTGATGCCGTATTTCGGGCACACCTTTTCCCTTGCCCCGTCCCTGTTGGGAACGGGACAAAATTTTCTGCCGTCCGCCGCACATGGGATAATGAGGATATCCTCGGGAGCCGCATCAAAATGCTTTATTATCTGCCCTTTGCTGAACTGAGATATAGTGATTATCTTATCAGCACGCTTTATTGACCTTTTAAGCGTCAGACTGAGCATCAGTCTTGTTCTGAAGCTCATAGTTTCGGGATAATCCTTTATAACCGTGTCGTAGACCACAAGCACCTTTTTCCCACGCACAAAGGGGGGGAGGTAGTAGTTAAAGAACAGTGACACATCAGGCCTGCTCTTAAAAAACAGGGTGTACGGAACAGGCAGGAATGACCATATCAGGTGATAAAGGGTAGAGCTGAACCATTTGCAGGGCTCGTCGGTGATATTGCTCCTGCCGTATTTTTCGGCGATATTATCGTGAAGATGCTTCGGGTCAAAATACTGCAGTGTAAAGCTGTCGCTTTTGTCCCCGTCAATAAGGGCATCAAGAAGCTCCTGCTCATAAAAGCCTATTCCCGACCTTCCCGAATGGAGCATAGGCTGGATATTAACGGCGATCTTCAAATCAAACTAACTCGTTTCTGTTGCATATTTTCAGGTTTTCTATAACCTTTTTAACATTCTGGGTGCTGTCCTTTGCACATATCAGAACAGCGTCATCGGTATCAACAATAACAAGGTCCTCAATGCCTACTGTAGCAATGAGCTTTCTGCCGCCGCATACGATGGTGTTTCTGGTGTCGATGCTTATAACATCGCCCTGCACCATATTTCCGTATTCGTTTGTCTTGTTGACTCTTTCCAGAGCAAGCCAGCTTCCCACATCGTCCCAGCCGAAATTTCCGGGAATGGTATATACCTCCGATGCCTTTTCCATAACGCCGAAATCGATGGATTCCGAGCGGAATTTGGGAAATTCGGAAGCAACGGTATCGTCAAAGCGGTCTGTGCCTGCCGCCTCATATATCTTTTCCATACCCTCTGCCATATCGGGGAGGTACTTTTTAAGGTCAGCCTCGATAGATGAAGCCTTCCATACAAACATACCGCTGTTCCAGAGGTATTCACCGGAATTGTAGTATTCCTTTGCAAGCTCAATGTTCGGCTTTTCCACAAATCTTTTTACCTTGTAAACTCCGGGAGTGCCGTCATCATCGGCGGAGAAGTGGATATAGCCGTAGCCTGTTTCGGGATATGTGGGAGTGATGCCTATGGTAACAAGTCCGCTTCCCTTTTCGGCAATGCCCACGGCTGTTCTCAGGGTATCAATGAACATCTGATTGAACTTGATAAGATGATCCGAGGGCAGGACCATCATAACGGCATCGCCGTATTTTTTCCTTATGACCTCAGCTGCCAGTGCGATACAGGGAGCTGTATTCCTTGCAGCCGGTTCAAGCAGGATATTTTCCGAGGGTATCTCAGGGAGCTGCTCTCTCACAAGCTCCGCATAATTTGCATTTGTAACTATATAAACATCTTCGGGAGCAACAAGACTGTCAAGACGCTTCACGGTCTTCTGTATCATCGTCTCGCCATCACCGGTGAGAGAAAGAAACTGCTTCGGGCAGTTGTTTCTGCTTCTTGGCCAGAAGCGTTCACCTCTGCCGCCTGCCATAATAACAGCAACTGTTTTCATATGTCTGACTCCTTTTATTTTCAGTAAGCCCCTGACACGGGGCGGTCACAAAGCTGCCTGAAAGGACTTAAATTCATACTTTTCAATTTTAACATATATACATAGCTATGTCAAGGAAAACGTTTTACTATACACACTCAGGTTCACATACACATCATCATACAGCGGCACATACACATATCACTGCACATACTTCTCCAGCACGATATTGACCAGCTCATTAAAGGACATATTAAGAGAAGCGGCCTTTTTCGCCACCTTTTCGTGAAGTGACGGGGTCATAAGGAGCTGAGCCCGCTTGCTCTTGTGCTCGGAGGACTTGGGGGATATTTCAAAAATATCCGAGGCCTCACTCTGTACAGCCGATGTAACAGGCTCTGCCCCAGGTGCAGCGGAAACATTAACAGCTGATGCAGGGGCAGCCGTTTCGGGGGCAGTTGCGGAAATAAACTGCATTGCAGGGTTATCAGATGTCATAAAACTTTTTTTTGCCATTACTCATATCTCCTTTTCAAAAGCTCATCAATAAAAGCGCCGTAATCCGCAGCCACATTTGACTTTGCGGCATAGCCGAAAATATCCTGCCTGAGCATCTGAGCCTCCCTGATGCTCACAGCCTCCCGTATCTTCGTCTCAAAAACCTTTGTTCCCATCTTCTCCGCCATCTGCTCCATATAGGAAACAATGTCACGGCTGAGGACTGCACGGGGATTGTAACGGGTAATAAGTATGCCCTCGATGTAAAGCCCGCTGTTGCAGTATTTTTTAACGGGGGTCAGCGTCTCTCCCAGCTGTTCGATGCCCTGTAAGCTGTAAATGTCCGCCTGAGCGGGGATTATCACGCTTTGGCAGGCTGTAAGGGCGTTTACCGTAAGGATACCCAGAGCGGGAGGTGTGTCGATAATGATGACGTCATAGCCGGTTTCAAGCTCGGACAGGGCTTCCCTCAGCCTGTATTCCTTGCCCGTATCCGTAATGAATGCGTCTGCTCCCGAAAGAGCTCTTCCGCCGGGGATAATGTCCCCCTGCTCCGTATGGACCACAGCTTCCGATGCCTTTATATCCCCTGTCAGAACGCCGAGGGCGTTTTTTCCGTCAGGCTCTGCTCCGAAGCTGTATGTAAGATTTCCCTGAGGGTCCAGATCCACCGCAAGAACGCTTTTCCCCCTGCGTCTGAGACCTCCCGCAAGAGCGGAAACAGTGGTAGTCTTTCCCACTCCGCCCTTCTGATTGATGACCCCATATATATGCATATGACCTCTCCTTTCGCAGACACAGGGATACCGAGTTTCTGTCTGCGGAAATGTATATGATAATATTATACCACGTTCAGAAAAAATGTCAACATACACATACACATATTTGCACACATATTTATACAGAAGCTTGACAGTACCGTGCATAAATTTCCTATCAGAAAAGCCCTGCTCTGCAGCCCCCCAAAACAGCCCTTTTGATGTAAGCTCATTCGAGAAATTGGTACTCTGAAAAATCCCGACACCCCGCAAACCGTTTATCCAAGCCAAATTCAGGGGTCATCGAGAAACTGGTACTCAAGTTTCGAGTTTTTGGTAGTATAGTTTCGAGTTTTTGGTACTTTGCCCTTTCCGGCAATCCACGCAGGCAAGCCGCTCAAAGGCATTTTCAAAATCGGGTAGATATGGTAGATATTATATAGGGGCTTCGGCTGACAAAAAATTGTCAGCCGGAAAAGTTCCTGAAAAAGAAAAAAGCTGTACACATAAACATCTGCATACACATACGCATACAGCGGAAAATTCGGCATAATAAAAAGCGATAAAGCAGGATATTCGAGAAATTGGTACTTTTATGGCGAAAAACAGGCATAAATCATCGAAAAATGCGTATTTTTCAGTGATTTTGCAGTATGTTCGAGAAATTGGTACTTTGACCGCAGGCCTCTCTTTTATAGGCATAAATTGTTGACACAAAGGGGTTTCGGTGGTAAAATGATAGCATATGAACGAAAAAACGGGAGAGGAGGAACAGAAAAAATGACCCGTGAAAATGCGATGGCGTATATCAAACAGCAGTCCCCCGAAGCTTTTCTTTTAAAGGCAAAAAAACGGGGCTATGTCTGCCCTGTCTGCGGCAACGGCACAGGCTCTTCAGGAGACGGCATCGTCAGAAATCCCCGTGACGGCAGATATCACTGCTTCAAATGCGGCGAAGTCAGCGGCGATATTTTCGATCTCATCGGTGTTTGCTTCGGTCTTTCGGATTTTAACTCTCAGTTTGCCAAGGCCGTACAGCTCTATAATGTGAAAGTGGATAAATATACGGGCAGTTCTTCTTTACAGGAAAAAACTTCCGAAGCGGCTAAAGCTGATGATATTCCAGAGGATAATGATGTGTCGGAGTATCTTGAAAAGTGCCGTCAGAATGTGGGCATGACTTCTTTTTATGCGGACAGGGGCATTTCGGCGGCTACGGCAGAGCGTTTTGGTCTGGGATATGACCCCGGATTTTCTGAGGGTACAGGGGGCAGGATCTGGAAAGCCGCTGTCCTGCCCACTTCTCCCGAAAGCTATGAGGTGAGAAATACAGAGGTCTCCCCCGATTCGGGTGCTATGAGCCGTGACAAGTACAGAAAGCACGGCAGGGCTGTTATTTTTAATCTGTCCCCCGAAATTATGGCGGGAAATGCTCCCCTGTTTGTCTGTGAGGGCATTATGGACGCTCTCAGCATTATTGAATGCGGCTCTCGGGCTGTGGCTCTGGGAAGTGCCGCAAATTACAGGCTTTTTTGCGATGCTGTGGACAAAAACGGCATAAGCTGTCCTGCTGTCCTGCTTTTTGATGCCGATGAAGCGGGCAGGAACGCCCTGAACAGGCTTTCGGCAGAGCTTGAAAGCAGAAATGTGTCTTTCTATGACGGTTCCGAACTGCTGGGTAATTATCACGATGTCAATGCCCGTCTTATGGGCGACCCCGAGGGACTGAAAGCGGCGGTCAGCGGTTTTCAGAGGAAGATAGAAGCTGTGTCCGCTGATATTTCCGCTTCCGGGGAAGATGAGCTTTTGGGTGTAAATGCGGGCTTTCTGCTCAGCGATTTCAAGGAGCATATTGCAAAGGGAGCTTTGTTTGCCGCCTCATCTACCGGCTTTGAAAAGCTCGATTCCGCACTGAGCGGCGGACTTTATCCCGGGCTTTACATATTCGGTGCAGTCTCTTCCCTGGGAAAGACCACGCTCCTTTTACAGCTTGCGGACAATATCGCCGCCTGCGGCAGAGATGTGCTTTTCTTTTCACTGGAGCAGAGCCGTTATGAACTTATGTCAAAGAGCGTGAGCCGTGAGAGCTTTCTTTTCTGCCGTGAGAACCGCATACCCGTTTCAAAGGCAAAGAACAATATTCAGATAGCCGACGGGAGCCGATGGGCTGAATTTGACGAAATGGGGCAGTATGCTGTGAACGGTGCTTTCGAGCGATACGGCAGATATGCTCCCCGACTGTTTATTTACGAGGGGCAGGGAAAATTTTCCGTGTCGGACATTGAGGACTGTTTCAGAAAATATCTGAGCTTCGGCAGAAGAGGGGGCTCCCCTGTTGTTATCCTGGATTATCTTCAGATACTCAAGCCCGACAGCGACCGCCTTTCTGACAAGCAGGCTGTGGACAGGAACATTACCGCCTTAAAGCAGCTTTCCCGTGACCATAATATCCCACTGCTGGCTGTGTCCTCCCTTAACCGTTCAAGCTACGGCAGAGATGTGAGTATGGACGCTTTCAAGGAATCGGGGGCTATTGAGTACGGTGCCGATGTGCTTATAGGACTGCAGTTTCAGGGGGCGGGGGAAAATAATTTTGATATGGCTCTTGCCCGTTCACGCTCTCCCCGTCAGATCGAGCTGTGTATCCTTAAAAACAGAAACGGCCCCATTCCCCCCTGTCCCGTTGGATTCAAGTATTATCCAGAGTACAGCTTTTTTGAGGAAAAATAAGCTTGTGTATGAGGGTGTTTGTGTGTATAAGGCTGTGTATGAATATGTGCATCTCCCCGACTGACATAAAGCGTGTGTATTAAGCTGAGTATAATTATAAGTATATTTATGTGTATATATTGATGTATGATGATGTGCATATGTGTATGTATGAATGTGCTTATGCTTGTGTGCATTATGAGCCTGATACGTATAGGTATATACATTAATCTGTGCAGTATTATGCGCATATGTATGTTGATAAACATCAGTATGATTGTATGTATGAGCGTGTGTATAATCATACGCATAAAAATAACAGAAAAAAGGAATATAAAATGTCTGAGAAAACCGAAAAAATGAAAGCGATGCTTGACAAAATGGACGGAATGAACCTTGCGGCGGCAGGGGAGTCCGACAGGATAAGGAACTCCGACAGCAGAAGAAAAAAACTGCTCTGGTTTATCCACTGTATCCATATACTCCGACTTGACGGCAGTATTTCCGTTAACGACAGCTCCGAAGAGGCGGCGGTGGACGAGCTGAAAAGAAAGCTCAGCCGATGCACCGACAGCGACACCCAGCGGCGGGAGACCATAATGCTCTCGGTCATAAATGACCACACTCACACCTGGTATATTGCAAGGCATTATTATGAAAAATGCTCCAAGCTCCTTTGCCAGATGATGATAACCGTGATGGACTTTATCCTTGAAGCGGAGACGGGCAGAAACGTGCTTTACAGCGAGGCGGACAAAAAGGCAGGCGTGAGCCTTGACAGGGAGCTTGAACTGCTTTCAAAGGCGTTCAGGGAATCCTATTGCTATATGTGTGTATATGATTACTGCACCGTAAGGCTTGCGGAATTTGCGGAGATAGGGGAGTATGAGCTCCTTATGCCCGAGCACCGCCGCATTACGGCAAACGGTCTTCCTGCAAAGCTTATGAAGATAGCAGATGCATACTGCACTGCAAAGGGAGCTTCCGACATAATAAAGGATAAGGCTGTAAAAGAGCCTGAGCTTCTTTATGATGAAAAGCTCCTTGCAAAGGTATATGACAGGGAGATACAAAAATATATAAGCACGGAATATGCAATGAACAATTATCAGAATATGGTATCTGCTGTGGATATGGCTTATCTTGAAGAGATGAGAGCAAAGCGGGGTGAGTGATATGTCCGATACTGAAGAATACTCCATATGGCGGGAGGAATCGAAGCCCGGAAGCATAACCCAGCCTATGACAGGGGAGAGGACGGAGCTTGTCCGCATCAGCACCGGCAGGCTTGACAGGTTCGTTCAGCAGAACAGCCCTGTCAACAACGAGCTTATCCGCAACGAGGTGATGAACGAGCTTTACGGCACCGAGGTGGACGGTCAGCTCAAATTTCTTGCTACCGAGGTCACTGTGAGGGAGAGCCACGGAGACAACGCCCCCGTTTATTCCCTGTGCTCGTTCTCCTATGATGATTCCGTTGACCTGACCATTCTCAACAAAAACGGCAGATACAAGATAACCGCTTATGACAGAAGAATATACAACGCTCTGAGCACCCTTTATCTTGAAGGACGGAAGATAGTCACCCTTTCCGAGATATTCGGCGTTATGACGGGCTATGCAAGGACAAACCCCTCATCGGGGCAGATAGAGGCTGTGGAGAGGTCTCTCAACAAGCTCAGGAGCATAAAGGTGTTTATCGACCTTACCGCCGAGGTAAATGCACATATGATATCGGACAAACAGCCTCTTATTGATGCGGGTATCCTGAAAGACCACAACGACCGCATTCAGAGTGCAGTTATCGAGGATAATATGCTCAACTGCCGAATGGGCACCATCACCAGCGAAAAGGGCAAGGTAACAAAAAGCATTCAGATGATAAGCGAGCCTGCACTGCTCACCTACAACAGGGCTAAAAAGACCCTTATCACTATCCCTATGGAATACATAGGACTTATGAACGCAAATGCAACGGAAAAGGTCATTGCCTTTCAGGATTATCTCCTTATGCGCATAATGAGCTACAAAAGCGGAAAGCTAAAGCGCAACAAGATACTTTATGAAACTATGTACCGTGACAGCGGTATGGAAAAGCCCCCTCTCAGCAAGGATTTTATAAGGGACAGGGAGGTCATTAAAAAGCTCCTTGATGAATGGGTGGAAAAGGGCCTTGTGACATCATACAAAGAGGTAAAAGAGGGCCGCTCCTTTGTGGGGGTGGAGTTTGAGGTGGATTAGACTGATGTGCATTTGTATGATTATGTGTATGAAAGTGTGCATTAGTATGATTGTGTGTATAAAAATGTGCAGATGTATGTGTATGTGAATGTGCATAGAAATGCCTGTGTAAGCTCAAAGGCTTATACAGGCATTTTTTTATACTAATAACCAATTAACCTATAGATAAAGCTTTCCGTACAAATTCAGCATCAGCCTCATAGGTTATGCCGTACCAG
>OQVP01000773.1_pt1 | contig 11928 bp, 12 predicted proteins | sample 1691541 | NCBI WGS metagenome assembly OQVP01 (sample SAMN03418258, study PRJEB22391) | human gut metagenome | biome: human-gut; feature: organic feature; material: feces | host: Homo sapiens | place: Tanzania | collected 2013-01 | reverse complement strand
TCAGTCCACCGCCATGAACTTTGCGGCAGCCACCAGAATGATAGCACCCACAGCGCCCACGATGGTGCACAGGATAACAGCAGATACAATATTCATAGTCCTGTTCCTCCCTTACAGCGTAACATTGAACAGGTTTTCGACGATGCCGCCGAAGCCCATGAAGGACAGGCTGGTGATTGCAGCTGCGATCAGGGTGATGGGCAGGCCCTTGAAGGGTGCCGGGGGATCGCAGGCTTCCACGCGCTTGCGCACGCCGCTGAACATGACCATAGCCAGCATGAAGCCGCAGCCAGCGCCGATGGCGCAGACCAGAGCCTCAATGTAGGCGTAGCCAAAGCCGTGTGCCGCCACATCGGCACCGTAGTCGCCCACCACCAGAATGGTGACAGCCAGCACGCAGCAGTTGGTGGTGATCAGGGGCAGATAAACGCCCAGCGAATTATACAGTGCAACGATGTACTTCTTGAGGAAGATCTCGATGAACTGCACCAGCACAGCGATGACCAGAATGAACACGATGGTCTGCAGGTAGCCCAGACCAGCCGGGTCCAGAATGAAGATCTGGATGGGGAAGGTGACGGCCGTCGCCATAAACATGACGAAGATGACAGCGCCGGACATGCCAACTGCAGAATCCAGCTTTTTGGAAACGCCCAGGAACGGGCAGATACCGTAGAACTTCACCAGCACGTAGTTGTTGACCAGGATCATGCTGAAGAAGATCGCAGCGAGTTTTACTAACATCTTATTCTGCCTCCTTCTTCAGGTTATCAAGGTCGCAGCAGCTCTTGCGCTCGATGCGGGCGTCCAGCTTGCCTTCCAGCCACACACAGCCGGCCATCAGCAGGCCAAAGCAGAAGAATGCGCCGGGAGCCTGCGTCATGATGGAGACCTTGGCAACGCTTTCCGGAATGATCTGGAAGCCCAGCCAGGTGCCGCTGCCCAGGATCTCACGGATGGTTGCCATCAGGGTTGCGGTGAGGGTGTAGCCGATGCCCATGCCCACGCCGTCCAGTGCGGAATCCACCACATTGTTCTTGCAGGCGAACATCTCGGCACGGCCCAGAATGATGCAGTTGACAACGATCAGAGGCAGGAACACGCCCAGTGCGTTGTACAGGCTTTCCATATAAGCCTGCATGAACATCTGCACGATGGTCACAAAGCCTGCGATGATGACGATGTAGCAGGGCAGATGCACCTTGCCGGGGATGACCTTCCGCAGCAGGGAGATCATGATATTGGAGCACACCAGCACGAAGGTGAAGGCGGCGCCCATGCCCAGTGCGCTGGAAACTGCGGTGGTAACTGCCAGAATGGAGCAGGTACCCAGAACCAGACGCAGAACGGGGTTTTCTTTGATGATGCCGTTGGTAAGGATGCTTACCTTGGACTTATTTTCTTGTGCCATTTCTTACCAACCTCCTTTATGCCAGCTCGTTGTAGCAGTTGATGCAGTCGTTGATGGCAGCAAACAGAGCGGTGGACGAAATGGTTGCGCCGCTGTACGCATCGAAATCCTGATTCATCACAATGTTCTTGGTGCCGTCCATGCCGTTGAACTGTGCCAGATAGTCATCGGTGGACACATTGGAGCCGATGCCCTTGGTCTGGGTAGAAGCGTCTACCCAGATGCCGGTCTCGGCACCATTGGCATCAAAGCCCATGATAACGGTCAGGATACCGCCGTCAAAGCCCTTTTCCTCGGCCTTGATGGCAATGCCGCCGTCCGGAGCCTTTACCACGCCGGTCACGTTGGCGGTGGTGTAATCGGTAACTTCCTCCAGCGTAGCTGCGTCCGAAACAGAGGGCATCACGCTGACATAAGCAGCCAGCGTGGTGCGGCGGGGACTGGGGCAGCTACACCGAGGGCGGGTGTTCTCCTTGATAACGGGAGCGGTCATGCCGTTCACCAGAGCCAGCAGCAGGCTGACGATCAGAGAGATGACGGTCAGCACAACGATCGGCTTACCGGTGGTTTCCCAGCTGGAATTTGCAGTCTTACTCATTTGCCAGCACCCTCCTTCGCTTTCTTTGCAGGCTTCACATAGCCATACGGGGTCTGACGGGTCAGATCATTGATGTACGGGACCCACAGGTTCATGAACAGCAGTGCGAAGGACACGCCCTCGGTGTAGCTGCCCCAGTAGCGGATGGCAAAGGTAACCATGCCCAGTGCCACGCCGTACACCAGCTTGCCCTTCAGGGTAAAGGGGCTGGTAACGTAGTCGGTAGCCATGAACACAGCGCCGAACAGCAGGCCGCCGCTCAGCACGGCAACCAGTGCGGTGTGCAGATCCTTGGTAGCGATCAGGTAGAACACGAACACGCTGCCAACGTAGGAAGCCGGGATGGCGATGCTGATGGTTATCATCGTTGTCAAGCAGCTGTTCGGCGGTCTGGGACAGAATTTTGCCAATCCCGCCATTGTGGCACGGATCGTGCTGATGCTGTCCTTCACCTCCAATATGACCACCTGGGTGATCCCCCGGTACTGGAAGTCCGATTCTGACGTAATCACCGGTGCCACACCCTTGGTGACCGGCACTGCCTCCTACCGGGATCTGCTGCTGGGCAATACCGGCGGCTGCATCGGGGAAACCTGTGCCATTGCGCTGATCATTGGCGGCGTGTATCTGATGATCCGCCGGATCATCTCCCCCTCCACGCCCCTTGCCTTCATCGGTACGGTTGCCCTGCTGAATCTGATTGCCGGAAATGACGTGATATACCAGCTTCTCTCCGGCGGTCTGCTGCTGAGTGCCTTCTTTATGGCAACGGATTATGTGACCACCCCCATCACCTGGAAGGGTAAGCTGGTATTCGGCATCGGCTGCGGGGTTATGACCTTCCTGATCCGCCAGTTCGGCGGCTATCCAGAGGGCGTGTCCTTCTCCATCCTGCTGATGAATATTCTGACCCCTTACATAGACCGCTTCACCATGACCCATCCCTTGGGTGCGGTCAAGCCGGCAAAGGAGGGAAAGAGCCATGCGTGAAAAAATCATGCCGCCTCTGGTGCTGACCCTGATCTGCGTCATCATCAGCGGTCTGCTGGTGCTTGCCAATGCTGCCACCAAGGATAAGATCGCCCAGGCACAGCAGGACAAGCTGAACACCAGCCTGGAAGCCCTGTTCGGGGAGGGACAGTATACCCCTCTGGAGGATCTGCACTACGATGGAGTCACCCAGGTGATCCGCAGCGCCAAAAACGAGGTCATTTTCGAGATTACTGTGGACGGCTACTCCACCGACGGATTGCAGTTGCTCATCGGCATTGATCCGGAGGGCAAGCTGGCTGGCATCAGCTTTGTCAGCATCGGGGAAACCCCGGGTCTTGGCACCAAGGTGCAGGACGACAGCTTTCTGCGTCAGTTTATGGGCATCAGCTCCTCTGACTTTACCATGACGCCTGTCACCGGTGCCACCTACTCCTCCAATGGTATGAAGCACGCTGTGACCATTGCCATGGATACCTATACTGCAAACAAGGAGGCGATCCTCAATCATGGGTAATTTGAAGGAATTTACAAAGGGTCTGCTCAAGGAGAACCCCACCCTGGTGGGACTGCTGGGCATGTGCCCCACCCTAGCGGTCACCACCCAGGCGGTCAACGGTCTGGGCATGGGACTTGCCACCACCTTTGTACTGGTGGGCTCCAATCTGGTGATCTCCCTGCTGCGGAACGTGATCCCCAAATCCGTCAAGCTCCCCTGCTATATCGTCATCATTGCCGGATTCGTGACCCTCATCGATTTTCTGATGCACGGCTTCGTGCCGGATCTTCACAGCGCCCTGGGCACCTTCCTGTCCCTGATCACCGTCAACTGCATCATCCTGGGCAGAGCGGAAATGTTCGCCTGCAAAAACAAGGTACTGCCCTCCGTTCTGGATGGTCTGGGCATGGGACTGGGCTTCACCTGTTCCCTGTTCACCATGGGTTCCATCCGGGAGATCCTGGGTACCGGCTCCTGGCTGGGATTCCAGATCCCCGTGGACGTTCAGCCCATGAGCATTTTCATTATGCCTGCCGGCGGATTCTTTGTACTGGGCTGTGTGATCGCTGTGGTCAGCAAGCTCACGAAGAAAAAGCCGCCGCAGAAGATCGGCTGTGCCGGCTGCCCCAATGCGGCAAGCTGCAGTGCGAAGGGAGGGTGTGAAGAATGAGTCTGCTTTCCATTATGTTCGCTGCGGTATTCACCGACAACTTCGTGCTTTCCAAATTCATGGGCATCTGTCCCTTCCTGGGGGTTTCCAAAAAGCTCTCCTCCAGTCTTGGCATGGGAGCAGCGGTCATTTTCGTTATGGCATGTGCCAACGCCTGCACCTTTGCAGTATATCACCTGCTGCTGGAGCCATTCAATCTGACCTATCTGAAAACCATTGCATTTATTCTCATCATCGCCCTGTTTGTACAGTTGGTAGAGATCGTGCTAAAAAAACTGATGCCCCCGCTGTACCGGGCGCTGGGCGTATACCTGCCTCTGATCACCACCAACTGCGCCGTGCTGGGTGTCACCCTGCTGAACATTGACAACGGGTACAGCTTCCTGGAATCCACCGTCAACGCCGTATTTGTAGGTGTAGGCTTTACCCTGGCACTGATCCTGTTTTCCGGTGTCCGCAGCAAGCTGGAGCATGCGGATATTCCGGAAACCTTCAAGGGCATCCCCAGTACGCTGATCGCTGCGTCCATCGTATCCCTCAGCTTCATGGCGTTTTCCGGCATGCTCAAATAATCAGAAAGGAGAATGACCGACAGGTCATGTGAGTCATTATGTCTTTTGAAACATATGTCCTTCCCATCCTGATCTTTGCGGTGCTTGGGCTGCTGGCAGGGGTGCTGCTTACGGTTGCAAGCAAGGTGTTCGAGGTCAAGGTGGACGAACGGATCGAAAAGATCTCAGAGGTTCTGCCCCAGGCAAACTGTGGTGCATGCGGCTTTGCGGGCTGTGGGGATTATGCCACCGCCATTGGGGAACAGGGTGCTGCCACCAACCTGTGCAAACCCGGAGGCATGGCAACCGCCGCACAGGTCAGCGGCATCATGGGCACCGAGGCAGAGGAAATGGTGCCGGAGGTGGCAGTGCTTCACTGTAACGGCGATTGCAATGCCACCCAGAAAAAGTTCGACTTCAACGGCGTCCCCAGTTGCCAGGCTGCCAAGCGGTTCTACGGCGGAACCGGCGCATGCAGCTTTGGCTGTCTGGGCTATGGGGACTGCGTGCATGTATGCGACAACGACGCCATCTCCATCAAAGAAGGCATCGCCCATATTGAAGCCGCCCGGTGCGGTGCCTGCGGCAAGTGCGTCAAGGTCTGTCCCCAGCACCTGATCTCCATACGACCAGTAACCAAACACATCGATGTGCGCTGCTCCTCCGGCGAAAACGGAAAGCTCACCAAGCTGCACTGCAAGAACGGCTGCATCGGCTGCAAGATCTGTGAGAAGAAATGCATCAGCGGTGCCATCACCGTCACAGACTTTCACGCCAGCATTGACTACGCAAAATGCACCGGCTGCGGCGTCTGCTATGAAGCATGCCCGGTGGGTGCCATCACCAACTGCGAAAAATAAAAGTCTCCTTACAGCCGGATCTTCGGATCCGGCTGTTTTTATTTCATGTGTTGTTGATTTCCAGTTGCATTGTACATGTTGTATATTTTTAATGCGTTTTTTTAAGGTATTTTTGATATTATCACAGATTTTCATAATTTATTCATATTTATGTGCTATAATGATAATGCTTGAAGCACTGATGAGCTCTGCAATACATGGATCCACAGGGAATCCAGATAAATGAAAGGGAGCGTTTATCATGAACCACAGTCTACACAACAAAATCCGGGCAGTTGCCATCAGTGCAGCCATGCTGACCGGCACATTAGCAACCCCCACCATGCTTGCATTCAGCAATGTATATGCCGCTGACAAAACCATCTCCGTCAACAAAAGCTACACCTGCAAGGAGGGTGACAACACCTACACCGTAAACACAGCCTCTCTGTGCGGCTCCGGTGAAACACTGACCTCCATTACCTGCGTGTTTGAAGCGCCGATTTCTTCCGGTTCCTTCTCCGGCGGTCTGGGCATCGGCGTTACCAAGGATTATTCTCCGGAGTACTGGTACCAAGGCGAATCCTTCAACCAGTCCTTCACCTCCTCCACCTTTACCGTAGTGTATGAGATCCCGAAGGAGGTTCAGCCCTATGTCAATACCACTGCAACCACCAATATCGGCATGTACTACTGCGGTAATTCCGCCACCACCGGTTCCGTAAAGCTGATCTCCGTAACCGGCAACACCAGCGGCAGTTCTACAACGGATCCTACCAAGCCGGAATCCACCGCAAGAAAAAGCGGTACCTGTTCCTTTGTGGACAACAAGGACGGCACGGCTACCATCTCATCCACGCTGACCGCTTCTGTGGAAGATCTGAATATCACCCTGACCCAGGGCTATGATGAAGACTACTATCTGGATGCTGAAACCGGTGAATCTACATACAAGGAAGGCGACCCCCTCAACTGCCATAAAATCACATACAAAGACTTTGGCATCAGTGACCTTTCCGATCTGACCCTGGAATCCTTCACCTTTATTCTGGAGTCTGATTCAGATATGGGTACTGTTATGTACGGCGGCGGCATGAATGTAGCAGCCCAGTCTCCGGCAGATACAGAGTACATCAACGGCAAGGAAGGCTTCTGGTACAACGACCACGGCCCGGAGGATGAAACCGACTATGGCTTTGAAATTGGCAGAGGCACTACCCTGGACAGTGTTGGAAAGTACCAGGAAGTAACCTGGGAGATGCCCGAAACCGTCCGGGAAAATGCCACCACAGCCGGAAATGATGCCGTTTCCATCCAGTACTGGCATGGCGACAACGAAAGCATCAAGCTGACCGGCGCCACCTGCACCTACACCCAGACTGTAACCGTTCCTTATACCGGCACTGCAACCGCAAAGCCGGATGTCAAGTTGACCGCCGGGGACGATACCACCAATGCAGCACATATTGACCTGGCAGATCTGGATCTGACCAACAATGATACCATCCAGGCAATCAAGTTCACCGTTTCCGCCGGCACGGATATCGGCAAATTTATAGGCGCTTTCGGCATTTCCGTAGATGAAACACTGGACGAAACCATGTGGTACCAGGGCAACAACTTCGTCATTCCGGATGCAGGCAAGAACATCGAGATCATGTGGATCCTCACGCCTACCGTCAAGAACAATGTAAACGTAGAGTACGGCAATACCATGCTGGGCTTCTGGTATGGAAACGATGCGGACACCATTACTCTGGACTCTGTAGATGTTTACTACTACAGTGAGCCGGAAGTGACTACAACTACCACAACAACTACAACCACGACGACTACCACGACCACCACAACCACCACCGAACCGGCACCGATTGCCTCCTTGTACGGCGATGTGGACTGCAACGGCAAGGTTGAGATCAACGATGTGGTTCTTCTGTCCCGTTATGTTGCACAGGATGCTACTGCGAAGGCTCCTTCCGCTGAGGGCTTGCTAAATGCAGACTGTTACTATGACGGTACCATCGATTCCGGTGACATCACCGCTATCGCACGTTACCTGGCTCATCTGATCGATGCTTCCGAGCTTGGTCCGCAGGCATAACATCAGTTCACGAATCACTGTTGAAAGAGCGATGCTTCTGCATCGCTCTTTGTTTGTTTTGAACAAATTATTTTCTGTTCAATTGTACATTCTATATATATTCAACGTATAATTCATGGAAAGTTCAAATTATATATGCTGTTTATTCATTTATGAACGAATGGCATCATGTATAATAGATTTGTATATTACAGCTTTTCATGTTGTATAATCAGAAGGGAATGATTGAATATGCACGCAAAATCCAAGCTGCAGCGTAAATTAAAAACAACTGCATTGAGTGCAGCCATGGCCGTATCCGCCATAGCCGCTCCCCTCGCCTCAATGCCCGCTATGACCGCATCCGCCGGTGATACAGACAACTACGCAAAGCTCCTGCAATACTCCATGTATTTCTATGATGCCAATATGTGCGGTTCCCAGGTAGCCGAGAAATCCGGTATGACCTGGCGTGGCAACTGCCATACCAGCGACAGCGTAGACGGTGGTTTCCACGACGCAGGTGACCACGCCATCTTCGGATTGCCCCAGGGCTACACCGCTTCCACTCTTGGCTGGGGGTACTACGAGTTCAAGGACTCCTATGACAGTCTTGGACTGACGGAGCACTACAAAACCATCGCAGATTACTTTGCAGCCTTCTTCAAGAACAGCACAAAACTCAGTGGTGATTCCGTATCCAGCTTCTGCTATCAGTTGGGAGACGGCAATGTGGATCACAGCTACTGGAACACACCGGAGGCACAGGAACAGCAGCAGGGCGTTCAGAAGGAATACTGGACCAGTTCTACCGCAAGTGACATTGCAGCGGAATATGCTGCGGCATTGGCAATCAACTACATCAACTTTGGCAATGAGGAGGATCTGAAGTACGCAAAGGCTCTGCTGAACTATGCAACCCGGGTAAACTCCGTTGCCACAGACGGCCCCAACGGTTTCTATGGCTCTGACGACTATAAGGATGATGTAGCATGGGCGGCAGGCTGGCTGTACCTGGCTACCAAGGACACCACCTATCAGAACATCATGAACCAGAATATTCCCCAGTATATTGGCTGGGTACACTGCTGGAACAATGTGTCCCTGGGCGCACACATCGTCAAGGCTCACATTACCGGCGACTGGTCCATGGTAAACTCCTACATTGACGGCAAGGTGAATTCTTCTTCCAACTCTTACTTCTTCCAGAACGCCTGGGGATCCTGCCGTTACAATACCGCACTGCAGCAGTGTGCGCTGGCTGCAACCAAAAACTCCAGTGCAGACTACTCCGCATGGTGCAAGTATCAGATGACCTATATTCTGGGGCAGAATCCGGCAAACAAGTGCTTTGTGGTTGGCTTTACGGACAATTCCGCCAAGTATCCTCACCATAGAGCCGCTTCCGGACTTACCAGCTGGGATGAGTTCAACAACAGCGGCGGTGTGTGCCCCAACGGTCATGTGCTGATAGGCGCTCTTGTAGGCGGTCCCACGGATCAGGGCGGTTCTTATGTGGACTCCGTCAAGGATTATCAGGCAAATGAGGTTGCCTGCGACTACAATGCAGCACTCAGCGGCGCAGCAGCAGGTCTGTATTCTATTTACAAGACCGGCTCCACCGTTACTTCCATCGAAGGCGTAAAGCCCTTCACTTTGACTCCCGGCGGCGAGACTACTACAACGACAACAACTACCACAACAACCACAACGACCACTACAACGACAACAACTACTACCACTACTACCACTACAACAACTGCTCCGGAGGCTACCACATCCGCAACCACTACAACCACTATAGTGCCCCAGCCCATCCCGGCTAGCAAGTATGGGGATGTGGACTGCAACGGTGTCATCGAGATCAACGATACTGTACTTCTGTGCCGGTATGTGGCGCAGGACCGCACACTTCCGAACCCGCCCACAGAATATGGACTTGCCAATGCAGACTGCGTTCGGGACAACAGCATTGACTCCGGTGATATCACCGCAATTTCCCGTTACCTGGCACATCTGATTGAAGAATCCGATCTGGGACAAACCCCATAACAGCAAGGGCATCACTTTGGTGATGCCCTTCTTTTTTCATACAGCGATGGGATAAACAAAGAGGATACCGTTTGGTATCCTCTTTTGCTTCACTATGCTTATTCTTCATTATTGCGTTCTGCATCGATCCAGACTGTGTAGGATCCGGATGCCCAAACCTTGCTGTAATCCGGCACAGTCACCGTTACTTCATGCTCAAAGGACGCATCCTTCACGGTATAGCCGGTCAGATCCGCCGTCACCAGCAGATCCTTTTCCGTCAGATCCTTGATATCCTCCTCCGGGCCGATCACTGTGACATTCAGACTCCTGGTCACTACGCTGTACTTGTAGGAGGAGGGCGCATTCACCACCGGAATATCTGTTACCCGGATGGTCTTACTTGCAAGCCCTTCTGTATCCAGCGCAACCTGCACTGTGGTGATGCCGGACAAGTTATTGAACTGTCCGCGGGTATCAATTTCAAAGGTTTTCTGATAATGGAGATCAACGGTGCTTAAAACAATGGAACCCAGGTTCCAGCTGGTCAGATCCTTAATGTTGCTGTTCTGCGCTGCCAATGTGATCTCATCCATACTGAATTTCAGCCGATTCCGCAGGAACTCCGTATCAAAACCGGTAGGCACATAGGTCAGACTCACATCCAAGGGCAGCGTCACCTTGGTGAACACCGGCACCTTTACATTAAAACCGTTGCCAATGGCAAGCTGCAATGCGCTCTGGTCGATCTCCGCACCGTCTTTGTCGTAAAGCATCACATTTGTACAGTTGGTAAAGGTGTAGGTACTGCTCAGTTCCATGGTATCCGGCACATTGACCACCGCATGGTCAATCAATTCCAGCGTGGTTGCCGGCCCGGTAATGCTCAGCTTTTCCGGTGTGCACTCTATTCCCTGGGTATCCAGCGTCAGATTTTCCGCCGCCGTCACATTTGGCAGACTCGCCTGCACTGGGATATCGTGCACGGTCTGGATCCGGTCAAAGGTTACGTCAATGGTTTTGGGACTCTGGGAATCCACCGTAAACGCCACACCTTCCGGATTGGTCACCAGAATGGACAAGGTGTACTCTCCGGCCTCCGTGATGCTCTGCGGAATCACCGCCTCAGCCACCAGGTTTTCCGCCGTAAAGCTGCCGATCTGGGATCGGCTCCCGGTAATGGTCACATCCACCTTCACCTGATCCAGATCCTCGGTAATGATGCTCAGTCCATTTTCCTCCGCCGCCGTATCTGCCAGAGAAATGGTCAAGGGAATGTCCCGGATAGTCTTGGGGGTGGTGGGATAAATGGTCACAGAAATCAGGAACCAGGCGAAAATCGCAATGACCGCTGAATACACCAATGACCGGAATTCATTCCGGATCAGCCAGCTGATCTTCCTTTTCAGAGAACGAAATACATTCATTTCCCATCGCCTCCTTTTGCGAGCTTCTCCCTGCGGAAGGGATTCTTCCGGGGCTTGCGGCTCCAGCTATCAGAGGGATTGGGCAAAATCTGCTCCATCAAATGCTGCTTCAGCTTGTCCTTGGTATAATCCCGCACCAGCACACCATTCTCCGCAACGGAGATCTGACCGGTTTCCTCGGAAACCACCACGACAATGGCATCGGAGACCTCGCTCATACCAATGGCAGCCCGGTGCCGGGAGCCGAGCTTTTTGTTGATCAGCTCCTCCTTGGAGGGCTTGGGCAGGAAGCATGCCGCCGCCAGGATCTCTCCGTCCCGCATAATCACTGCGCCATCGTGCAGGGGGGTCTTTGGGTAGAAGATGTTTCCGAACAACTCCTTGCTGGGAGCCGCATGCATAACGGTACCCGTATCAATCTGCTCACCCAGCTTGGTCTGGCGCTCGATGACGATCAAGGCACCGGTGCAGGTGGAGGAAAGCTCCGCACAGGAGTCACAAATGGCGTTGATGGCGTGGCTCCATTTGGAAGTTACCTCATCCACGGTTTCACCCAGACCGAACAACCGGACACCCAGTTGGGTTCTGCCCACCTTCTCCAGTGCCCGCCGCAGCTCCGGCTGGAACAAAATCACCAGCGCCAGGAAGCCCACGGACATCACCTGGTTCAATATAAAATTGATGGTATACAGCTGCAGCAGCCCGGTGACGGCAGACAGCACCACCATGGCCACCACCACGCCCGCAATCCGCATGGCGCTGGAGGTGCGCAGCAGCGGCAGCAGCTTATAAATCAAAAATGCCACCAGGGCAATATCCAGATAAATAAATT
>OQVP01000772.1_pt1 | contig 11931 bp, 10 predicted proteins | sample 1691541 | NCBI WGS metagenome assembly OQVP01 (sample SAMN03418258, study PRJEB22391) | human gut metagenome | biome: human-gut; feature: organic feature; material: feces | host: Homo sapiens | place: Tanzania | collected 2013-01 | reverse complement strand
CCATGATTTTCAGAGCAAGGAGCTTATTAAATCAATCGTAATATGAGGCTCTTTTTCTCTTTTTTATTGCCGCAAATACAACTGCCGCAACTACTATTACCGCAAACGAAATCAAACCGATATATATGCTTGTGTTTTCGTTGCCGTCTATCTTTAGGTTATCCCACAAAGCGGTCATTGTGAGCTGAGTATCATAATCAAGATTATGGAAATACTCGGTTTTCGGCTCATGCTCTGCATCGGGATACAAAATCTGGCTGTCTCGCAAAGAATAATCTTCGTTTTCATAAACAGCCTTGTTCGGCGTTGCATAGTAAAGATACTCTGCGTTTTCGAGTGCAACATCTTCTCTGAGCAAAAAGTTTATATACAGCTCCGCAGCCTCTTTGTTTTGAGAGGACGACGGAATGCAGATTGAATCTACAAAAATGTTTGTACCCTCTTTGGGATAAAAGAACGCCAAATCCTCGTTATTATCATACATCGTAAGGAAGTCGCCGGCATAATAAGGCGCTATTGCGGCCTCGCCGCTTTCCATCTTATTAAAGACCTCGTCCATAACATACGACTGCACAAGCGGCTTTTCTTCTTTGAGAAGTTCAAAGGCTTTGTCCCAATCGTCGGGGTCGGTGGTGTTGAGGTCAATGCCGAGCATCCACTGCGCTATGGCAAAGGCGTCCCTCGGGTTATTGAAGTTAAGGATTTGCCCCGAATATTTTTCATCCCACATGAGCGACCAGCTGTCCGGCTCTCCCTCTACCATTTTGGTGTTATATATAACGCCGACCATGCCAACGTTATACGGTACGGAATATTCATCATTCGGGTCAAAATACAAGCCCTTATACTTATCCATAATATTGGAATAGTTAGGAATATTGCCAAAATCAATCTTCTGAACCAAGCCCTCTTCTATGAGCCTTGCTATCATATAATCGGAGGGACAGTAATGAGAATTTCTAAAATACACATTATAGGATTCCGAAATTTCAACGATGAAGAAATCACATTTAAAGATAAAACATTAGTCATCGGAGCTAATGATGTTGGAAAGACCAACTTAATTTATGCATTACGTCTGTTGTTTGACAAGTCTATCAGCGAGCGTGATTTGGACCTTTCTGATAGCGACTATAACGCATACTCCGGAGCCAATCAGATTGAAATAACCGTCACCATTATGGACGTTGTTGAAGAATGTCTCTTGAGTACTTTTGGCGGTTCAGTAAAAGATGGCACATTATTGATTCGTTACACAAATTCTAAAAATGGGGCTTATCAATTATTCGTTGGCTTCAGTGAAGACACATTAACAGAAATCACAACTCGTCAATACATCAGGCGTTTGAATATGCAATGCGTTGATACAAACCGTGATCTTTTCGGTTTCTTAAAGCATGAACGCGTGCAGATGCTTCGTCTTGCAAAGGAAAAGTTGTCTGAAGCAGCCACTTTGGAGGATGAACAAAAAGCCGTTGAGATTCAGGAAAAGCTGGATTCCATAAATGCACAGGTTAGCTCTATGCACTACATCACCAATGCTCTTGACCATGTTAACCAAGAGCTGGGTAAGTTGTCTATCCATAATGAAGATCAGACTGTGCAGTTCGTCGCTGGTGAAAGTGATGCAGGAAAACTACTTGACAATTTGACCCTAGCATATTCATCAACTGACCACCCACTTACTCTGGGTGGTGACGGTAGGAATAATCAGATTTTCCTTGCAACATGGATTGCAAAGCAAAATATTCAAAAAAGTATTGACCACGTTACATTTTATGCAATTGAAGAGCCTGAAGCTCATCTTCACCCTCATCAGCAACGCAAGCTCTCAGAGTATATTCAGAATCATTTTAATGACCAAGTGTTTATCACTTCGCATTCCCCTCATATTGCATCAAGATTTGATCCTCAAAGTATAGTGCGACTGTACCCTCAAGCAAAATACACTCATGCTGCTTGCGGCGGTTGTAGCCCGATGCTACAAAAAGTAATTAACGCTTTTGGGTATCGGCTTAATGCACTTTCTGCAGAGGTATTCTTCGCGGATGGAGTTTTCCTCGTAGAGGGAACTTCCGAGGTGTTATTTTATAACGCATTAGCCAAAGCGCTCAGCATCGACTTAGACCGTCTTAATATCTCCATCATCTCAGTTGAGGGAATTGGATTCAAGCCATATGTTGCTGTGTGTAATGCGTTGAATATTCCTTGGGTATTAAGAACGGACAATGATATTTTCCCCAAGCCAACAAATAAACCTACAAAAAAATACTATGCAGGCATCTCACGTATTATGGGTATTCTCCAAGAAATTTTTGCAGGAACCACCAACAGTTTATGTGAATATTGGGATCAGCACCAAAGCGAAAATGAATGGGCCTATCAAAGTGAGCCGCCCGCTAATGCTACAGTCTTAAATTCTTATGTACGCTCACAAGCAGTCTCTTACGGTTTGTTTGTTTCAAAAGTTGACCTGGAAACAGATCTGGCCAATAGTCCATTAAAAAATACACTGTTAACACACTATAATAAACGAGCCGTAAACACTCTCATTAAAGCTATGCAAACCAAAAAAGCTGAAAATATGATGCACTTCCTATCCCAAAACCACAATTCACTTTCATGTCTGTCTGGCGACAATATTGTCTTACCTTTGAATGATCTGAAAAGCAAAGTTGAGGAAAGGATTCATCCAACAAATGACTAAAGAACCAACCCAAGAACAACAAAATATAATTGACTACCCCGGAAACACTGTCGTCACAGCAAAACCCGGATCAGGAAAAACATATACTGTTGTAGAAAAAATCGGGAAAGTCCTCACGTTACTCCCTGATTACAAAGGTGTCATTGCAATATCTTTCACCAATAAAGCGAGCGATGAACTAAAGAAAAGATGTAACCGAAAAGGTATTTCTGCAAAGCAATCCTTTTTTGGAACAATTGATAAGTTTTATATCTCACAAATTATCATCCCGTTTGCCAGCCACTTAACCAACTGTACAGCGGAGTACTCTGTTTGTAATGATATAAGAAATGATCCCCAATACTCTAGACTTATCGATTTTTCTATAACGCCAAATTCCGATCAAGAAATACTTCTTATTGCAGCGTTGTCCGAGGGTAAAATTTTTCTTGAAAAATCCGGTGAAATAGCCCTATATATTCTCCAAAAGGTTCCCGGAGCTCTAAAATACATTAAAGCAAGATTCTCGCATATCTTCATTGATGAATATCAAGATTGCGGAGAAATCCAACATCGTATTTTCCTTCAGCTTGTAAATGCCGGCCTTATTGGAATTGCTGTGGGCGATATAAATCAAGCAATTTTTGGCTTTGCCAATCGGTTTCCGAAATACTTAATTGAGCTCATCGGTAATAGCGAGTTTAGTCATTTTGAATTAAGCAAAAATCATCGTTGCCATCCCAGCATATCCGAATATTCATTGTGTCTTTTGGGTGCATCGAAATCTATCCCTACAGATAAGCGAGTATTTCTTGTCAATGTGCAAGGAAGCGAAATTCAAATTGCTCAAAAAATAGATCAATACCTAGACAGAATAAAAGACGCATATTCTGTTACAAGCAACAACAGAATCGCTATCCTTTGCCGCGGTAATGGTACTATAGAACTCCTAGACAAAGCCCTACAATCACCACATAAAGTTTTTGTGGATACCATTTTAGACAAAGATAGTTCAGACTGGTGCCGTCTTTTCAGGGACACTCTTGTTTCATGTTTTGATAACGATGTCTATGCAATGGATTATGCTAGTGAATTATTCTCGGAAGAAACCGAGCCAGAAAAATACCGCCAATCACTTCAGTTGTGTCACTCCATCTTTTCCTGTACACCTGAAACAATATGCTCTGTTGAGGACAAATTCATAAGTCTGGCAAAACTTATTTACCCAAAAGGTGATAATGAAGCTGCACGAGCACTCCTTCATAGCGTTCTCACTGATGCTGGTATGCTACAAAGCTATGTCCCTGCTGCGGATCACGAAATAAACATTATGACGCTTCATAAATCCAAGGGGCTAGAGTTCAATATTGTGTTCCATATGGATATGTACAAATACATCATTTCCGATGACTGGGGAGATGCAGATGAGATTGCTCAAATGTTGAATCTCCATTATGTGGGAGTCACTCGTTCTATCGATGTTTGTTACATCATGAATGGCACTAGTCGATATCGAAGAAAATACAATGACTTTGTCAACGCATATCCATCAGCGTTTCTGAGTAAGCCTGGACTTTCAGAGCGAAGACGCAATGTAGACTGGTAATAGAACCAAAACGAGTGTTCGTTATGCAATTGTTACCTGCCCAAAGAGCCAAAAAGGAAACATAAATTGATGTCATACAATTGATAATCCCTGAAAGCAAACGAGCCAGACGCATGACGCAGAGCCTGCTTCCCCTGAAATGGGGAGCAGGCTCATTTTCTGTTTTCCGAAATCCATTTTTACACTATGCGCTCATACTCACATCCTTGTGTTTCTCGATGGAATACAGCATAATATAGAAAACGATGTTTGATCTTCAGTTCACTCTGAAACCATATCGATACTCAATTTGCCAATTTTTGATCCATCATGAAAGCGTTGTACTAGAAATGAAATAGGCCGATGAAAGCGCAGACACCCTCTATAGGTGCATGATACTCACGAGCTGTGGAGACCATAATCTCAAGAGTAATTCCTATTTTGAATCAGGAGGAACATTATGCCAACATTTACAAGAATTTTGAATGTCTTTGAAGATATACTCCGAGAAGACCCACTTTATGAAGTCGTTTCCACCAGCCACGGCTATACGCTGCTGGCATGGGACGAACACAGGCACCAGTGGTACAATGCAGAACTTATGGAAACGCCGGATGCCATGCTGGATGCCCTGCTGGGTGTTTATGCCAGCTATCTGGAATCCAAACTCCTTGGGAATGAGCGGGATGATCTGACGGAGCAGGAGGAAGAAGAAATTGAAGCTCGGTGCCAACGGCTTCGTGATGAATGCCTGTTAAAATGATATGGGAAGCGAACCCAACCATATGGATTCATTTCCCGATCTGTGGCAGCACGACCCGAACCATAGTCTATGAAGATACGGCCATCAATGTGGTGAAGTTAAAAATGGTCGGATGTGAGTAAATCTGAGGCTTGGATGCAATCTGATTTTGGTGGCATCACTGTTCCATCCAAATTTCTATGTGACAAAATTAGGAATTTCTTAGGAAAGTCTTTGTGGACAGAGGGTAAACCATACGGTAAGATATAGATACTGATAATGGGAGTGTGAAATATGGCTGAATGCATAATGATCGTGGACGATGAACGGGAAATAACCGATCTTGTCGCACTTTATCTTGAAAATGAGCGGTTCACCGTATTCAAATGCTATACAGCGCAGGAGGCGATGGAATGCATTGATAAAGAAAAGCTAGATCTGGCGATTCTGGATGTAATGCTCCCGGATATGAATGGTTTTGAAATCTGCAAACGGATTCGCCGGGACTATACCTATCCGGTTATTATGCTGACCGCCAAGATTGCGGAGATAGACCGGATTACCGGCCTTACTCTTGGAGCAGACGATTATGTCACCAAGCCCTTTTTACCACTGGAATTGGTGGCCCGTGTGAAAGCACAGCTCCGCCGGTACAAGCAGTATAATACCGGGGTTCAGCCGGACGAAGATGTGATTGAATACAGCGGCCTGGTTCTGAATAGCCGCACCCGGGAATGTACCTTGAATGAAAAGCCTCTTTCCCTAACCCCTACGGAATTTGCAATCCTGAAAATCCTCTGCCAGAAACGGGGAAGCGTGGTCAGTGCCGAGGAGCTATTCCATAGCGTCTGGGGTGAGGAATACTACACCAAGAACAACAACACCATCACGGTGCATATCCGGCACCTGCGTGAAAAGATGGGCGATTCCTTTGAATCTCCCAAGTACATCAAGACCGTCTGGGGAGTGGGGTATAAAATTGAAAACTAAAATCAATACCACCGTCAAGGTGATAATATTTGCCGCTATTATTACGGCGGCAGCAATCGGCCTGTTTCTCTTTTTGAGCATCGCATTCGATCAAAAGTTTTTCAACTGGCTTTACAAACGTTTTTTCATTGATATGGGCTATGCTACCTTTCTCAATGGCGGCAAGTGGCACGTCTATGATCTGAAGTGGGATACCCTGAAGAAGTTCATTTACACGGGCGGTGCTGTTATGGCCATTGCATGGGCTGCAAGCATTGTCATTACATTTGTGCTTGTTCGCCGCAGTACCCAACGACAAACCGCTCAGGAACTGGAACAACTCATGCGTCGGTATTTCGTCAAGGAGAACAAGAAGATTTTCCCAAACCAATATGAAAACATGGCAGATTACACCGTCCTTTTGAAAGAACAATTCCAGAACAGCGAAGAACGGCTCAGGGCAGAATCCGTGCGAAAGAACGAACTGGTTGCCTATCTTGCACACGATCTGAAAACGCCCTTGACCTCTGTGATCGGATACATAAGCCTGCTGAAAGAAGCATCGGACATGCCTGTGGAGCAGAGAGCAAAATACACGGGTATTGCATTGGAAAAGGCTTTACGGTTGGAAAGCCTTTTCAATGAGTTCTTCGACATTACCCGCTATAACCTCCAAGAAATCGTACTGGAGGAAGAAACCTTTGATTTGGGCTTCTTGCTTATGCAGATGGCTGACGAGTTCTACCCAGTTCTGGAACAGCACGGAAAATCTATCAGCATCCATGCGGACGAGGATTTGCCCGTTACGGCAGACTCTGCTAAGCTGGCTCGTGTATTCAATAACATTCTAAAGAATGCAGTTTCATATAGCTATGACAATACGGAAATAGAGATTTATGCAGAAAAGCAGGAGAACACGATCCATGTTTCCATCTCCAATTTTGGCAAGACGATCCCAAAGCAGAAGCTGGACATGATCTTTGAAAAGTTCTATCGTCTGGATGAAGCCCGATCCACCAATACCGGCGGTGCCGGTCTGGGACTGGCCATCGCAAAGGAGATTGTTGTTGCCCATGGCGGCACAATTTCCGTTACCAGCGCAAACCAGGTTACGACCTTCACAATAGAGCTGCCCGCCCAGAGTGCATCGTGAATGTACCAATGTCCCATATAAGAGGGGCATTGGTATATACGGAATCTAAAATTAGGAAAATCTTAGGAAAACAATTAGTTTTCATTAACGAACCACCCATATCCAATTTGCTATAATCTGACCGTAGGATAAAACAAACTGCGAAAGGATGTGTCCATTTATGAAGCAAGTAAAAAAGCGACTGTGCGGCATTCTTGCCATGGTCATGTGTTTTTCGACCTTGACTGCCTGTGCAGCAAACCCAAACCGAGGCAGCGTTACCAGCAAGAATGACGGTGTATTTGAGCAGAACATGACAATACCTGCTACAGCACCACTGGATGAAGAAATCGTCTATACAGACACCTTTACCAGCCACGATGGAACGGTGGAGTATGTGATGGATTTGCAGCAGCAAATCACCTCCGACCCTCTGCCCATTGTGGAAGTGGTTCCCCACTTCTTTACCGGAGAAGAGGTTAAGCGCATCTGCAATGTACTGCTGGGCGATGTGGAATGGCGGGAACAAGTTCATGAGGACGATCCCCAGTATTCCAAGGAAGAGCTTCAAAAGAAGATCCGCTGGATGACAGAGCTTGCCAACGAGAGCGCAATTAGGGAACTGCTTGGTTTTGGCCCGGACTACGACTGCACGGACGAGCTGGATATTCTGAAAGGAACAATGCAATACTACACTGTCATGCTGGAAACTGCTCCGGAAGAAAATCCCCGGCCGTTGTGCGACTGGACCTTCCAGGATGAAAGCCTCTATGTATCGCCCTCCTATGGCAACAAGGTCATCCATGCCACGGCGTACATAGAAGATTCGGAGTATTATGTCTATGTAGTCCAGCGAGACAAGAGTGATTATAAGCTTAATAGCCTTTCTATCGGCTTAGGCAACAACAGGGACTATCTGAATAAAAATTACCTGTGCAGCAAGCTTGTCAGGACAGACAAGCCTACCCAAGAACAGGTTAATCAGTTATCTGAGAAAGCGCAGTCTTTACTGAATCAGATGGGTGTGGGTCAGTGGCAGGTCAGCGATGCAGAAGTATCCGAAGAGATTCGCGGGGATACCGTTGAATATAGAGTGATGATTAACGCCGTGCCCGTCCTGAACGAAACTGCTGCAATTTCTGACCAGCCCATCGAAAATCTAACCAGTGAAGATGCCAACGCTTCCAATTATCATACGGCTTCTGCCAGTATTTATTTCTCCACAAACGGCGATCTGATCTATTTTGATATGGTTTCTCCGGTAGACATCAGTGCAGTCGTCAACGAAGGAGCCGCCACCCTTTCTATGGAGGAGCTGTTGAGTAAAGCAAAGGATCATTTGGCCCTGACTGGCATCGAAGAGACCTGGGACTATTACCTCCTATCCATATATTATGAAACGCCTGTAACCTGTAAGATCGAACTGGATCAAGTTCAGCTTGGTCTCGTAAGGGTGAAGGCAGCAAACAAGGACTTTACCTACTATTATACACCCACCCTTGCAGTCTATGGCACAACGAAATACTATGACAAAGGTACGGACAATGAAGTGGATTCCTTTGTTATACGAGACCCGGATAAGAGCAGATGCTTGGTCTGGATCAATGCCGTGGATGGAAGTATCATAGGCGCATCTTAATACATCGCCCCCCACTGTATTATGCAGTGGGGGGCATATTGTATCCTGTTTCGATCTAAAATCTTAATTCTTCTTAAAAAACCTTGACAAATGTGTCTGTTCGCGATAGACTATAACTGTCGGTTGAGAACAGACAACTTAGGAGGTACTACTATGGAAGATTATAAGTTAGGTGCTATCGAATCCCGGTTTGCAGACATTATCTGGGATAACGAACCCATGACAACAAAACAACTCGTAGATTTGTGCGCAGAAGAATTGAAGTGGAAGCGGACGACCACCTATTCTATTTTGAAGAAGCTGTCAGAAAAAGGTTTTTTTAAAATGGAAAACAGCATTGTCACGTCCCTTGTATCCAAGGAGGAGTACAACTCTTACCAGAGTGAGAAATTTGTCAAGGAGACATTTCATGGATCGTTGCCTGCGCTGGTGCTTTCCTTCGGTTCCCGGAAGAAGCTGGATCAGGAAGAAATCGATGAATTACAGAAGATCATTGACAGCATGAGGGGGTGATTCCATGACCTTAACTCAAATTTTCGCAAAGGTGCTGAACATGAGCCTGACCGCCAGTCTGGTCATTGTGCTTGTGATCGCGGCACGATTCATTTTACGGAAATCACCCAAGGTGTTTTCCTATGCGCTGTGGGCGGTAGTCCTGTTCCGGCTCCTCTGCCCGGTGTCCCTGCCGTCCCCGGTATCCTTGCTGGGTCTGCTGGATGCGCCTGTGGCGGAATCGGATGGTATTACCAGCAGCGTGGAATACGTCCCGACGAACGCTGGGGGCTACCGGGAAATCATAGTGCAAAATCCCGTTCGTACGGAAATCCCCGATGTTCCGGTGCCACAGCAGAATCAGCAAGCGGATGTGCAGCCCCAGGTTAAATCTATATCTGTAGCGGAAATCATAACCTACGTTTGGATCGCCGGCATGGCAGTGTTGTTCCTGGTCGGTATCGGCAGCTATTTCCGATTCCGCAGACACCTAACGGGTGCTTGTCAGGTTAAGGGCAACATTTATCTTGTGGACCACATTGATTCAGCCTTCGTTGCAGGCTTGTTTTCCCCAAAGATATATCTTCCCTCTGATCTGCCTGTAAAGCAGATGAGATACATCATTGCCCATGAGCAGTACCATCTCAAAAGATCTGACCATGTTGCGAAGCATCTTGCTTTTGCTGCGCTGTGCATTCATTGGTTTAATCCTCTGGTTTGGGCAGCCTTTATCCTCTCTGGCAAGGACATGGAAATGAGCTGTGACGAAGCTGTTATTAAAAAACTGGGCGAGGGCATCCGGGCAGACTATTCCGCGTCGCTGCTGACCCTCGCTATGGGACACCGCATCATCGCGGGTTCGCCCCTGGCCTTTGGCGAGGGTGACACGAAAGGAAGAATCAAAAATATGGCAAATTGGAAGCAGCCCAGAAAATGGGTCAGCGTTCTGTCCTGTATTGTGTGCTTTGCAGTGCTGACCGCCTGCGCGGCAAATCCGGAAAAGGAAGTGGTAACCAGCAAGAATGATGGTTCCTTTGATGCCAATGTGGTGCAGTCCGCTACCAAACCGGCAGAAGGCCAGGATACCCCTGCAGGCAAGAGGGTGCAGTATACCGACAACTTTGCCAGCACCGATGGCAGTGTGGAATTCACCTTGAATATCGACACGGAGGTTTCCAACGCCCCCATGCCCGTGGCGGAAGTGGAGCCCCATTATCTGACCGGGCAGGACGCCAAGCGTGTGGCGGAGGTTCTGTTTGGGGACGCGGAATTTTATGAGGCGCGACCCGCATTAGCTCCGAAAGAAACCATCTATTCAAAGAGCCAAGTCCAGGAGCTACTCACCAAATGGGCGAAATACACCGATCTGGAATTCCTGCGGGACCTGTACGATGACGAAGGGAATGCGGAAACCACTGCGGAAGTCGTCAAGAAATTCATTGCGGCCTACAGCGAAGCCTATGATAATTTCCAGGAGGAAGATCCCCGGGTGCCCTGCGAATGGACGCTGAAGCCGGATTCTTATTACTTCTATTCCCCGGACGAAGTCGCGCAAATGGATGTCTCGGACGATAATTATGGGATAGGGGCCGAGGTTACGGCCAACGGAATCGGGTACATCTACACGGTGTCTACCAGAAATAAGGATGACTTCAAAATCAACAATATCATAGTCAGACTGGGAGACGGCGGTATTTCTCCCAATACCATCGACATCCGGACTTACGAAGCCCAGCTTTGCAGAACGGACAAGCCTACCGACGCCCAAATGGAAGCCGCCCAGGCAAAGGCCTCTGAGCTGCTGGCTCAGATGGAGCTGGGGGACTGGCAGGTGGATGAATGTTACTTACAGACCATCAATTACTATAGCGACACTCCGGAGTACATGATTTGTGTGAACGCGGTGCCTGTGATCAACGATGTCCCTGCCTTCCGACGTCCCCAGCTGGACAATCTGAGAAGCAAAGAGGTCTATTCCTCCAATTACTACCTAACGGACGCGAACTTCAGATTCTCCGCCGACGGCAGTCTGATCTCCTTCCAGCTGTCTTCCAGTATCGATGTGACCGAGATTCTCAACGACAATGTGGCCACATTGGACATTGACGAGCTGATGGAAAAGGCGAAGAGCCATCTGTCTCTCAGCGATTCCGGCGCATATTTTGTTCCTGTGTCTATGCTCGAGAGCTATGAAGAAAAATTTGGTGAAAATATTATTTGCAGGATCCATATTACACAGGTGGATTACGGTATGACCCGTGTCAAGGCACCCAATACGGACGATAGCTACTATTATGTCCCGGCACTCTTGCTGAGTGGCTCCATCGAATACTGCGGGCAGAGTACTGGAACTGTTTACGATTCTTATTCACAGATGATGGGAACAGAAGATCTCTGTCCATTGGTTTGCTTGAATGCAGTAGATGGTTCCGTAATTGAGCTTCAGAATCCCAGTCCGACCTAAATCATTTCACACACCGGCTTGTGCCGGTGTGTGATTACAATAATATAGCTGCATAATTAGGGATTTCTTAGGAGATTGATTAGGTTTCCTTAAAGTATCCATCTATCCCAGTTTGTATAATCAAGAAGTAACAGGAGGTGTCATCATGAAGAACGCAATATCCAGCGGCTTTCGGCAGGCGGCTATAATGGAGTTTTCACGGTACGCCCGGATAAGAGGGTC
>OQVP01000771.1_pt1 | contig 11941 bp, 10 predicted proteins | sample 1691541 | NCBI WGS metagenome assembly OQVP01 (sample SAMN03418258, study PRJEB22391) | human gut metagenome | biome: human-gut; feature: organic feature; material: feces | host: Homo sapiens | place: Tanzania | collected 2013-01 | reverse complement strand
ATGTCAGGAAGTGCATTTTTGTATTATGGCGAAGAACTTGGCATGAAAGGTTCCGGTAAGGATGAAAACAAACGTGCACCAATGTACTGGAGCGAGGATGCAGATGCCGATGGCATGTGTCACGGACCGCTTGATATGGATACGGTGAAGATGAAATATGGTTCCGCAGAGGAGCAGCAGGCGGATGGAGATTCCATCTATCAGTTTGTAAAGGAGACCATAAAACTGCGAAACCAGTATCCGGCAATCGCAAGAGGAACGGTCACATTTGAAGACACTTTGTCCGATGATGCCGTATGTGTGGTAAAAAAGACGTATCAGGATGATGAACTGGTACTGGTGTATAATCTGTCCGCAGAAGAACAGACCGTGGACGTATCGTCCCTTACAGTAAATGGCATCTCTGGTACATCTCTTGCGGTCGCAGGAGAACTTTTGACCGGAACAGCTATGCGTCGAAATATAAGGTTATGCATAAAGGAACGAAGGTGGCAATCATAGCAGCAGGCTCGTTCTTTCAGAAGGGCGAGAATGTGGCTCGCCTGTTGGCTGACAGGGGCATCGATGCTACGCTCATCAATCCCCGTTATCTGAACGAGGTGGATGCCGAGACGCTGGATAGCCTGAAGGCAAGCCATCAGTTGGTAGTAACCCTGGAGGATGGATGCAAGGATGGCGGTTTTGGTGAGCGCATCGCCTCTTACTATGGCACTTCGGATATGAAGGTGATGGTGGGCGGCATCAGGAAGGGGCTCTATGATAGATTTGATGTGCAGCAGTTGCTTTCGGATAATCGCCTGCTCGATGAGCAGATTGTGGAAGACGTTTTGAATAATGTTAAGTGTTAAATTAGTCGCTATAGTTAGTTTTTATTTAGCAAGAAATCCAAGCCGGAGAATCTTCTCTAGCTTGGATTTCTTCTGTTTTATCAACGAATGTTTGTCTTAATCTATCCCTGCCGTGCAATCTCAATCTCAGTCTCAGTCTCAATCTTAATCATCATCGTCATCCCAATCTCTATCGTGCTTCCACTTCTTCTTGTCGTACTTCCACTTCTTGTCGTGTTTGTGATGCTTGTCATGCTTGCCCGGCTTTCCTGGTCCATGAGTTACATGAGTTCCGCCTGGCCATCCTGGTCTTCCGTAGTTGCACTCAGGGCGAGGGCGGCGCTTGTCGTGTCCCCAGTTGTGCTTTGGATACCTATTATAAATATGGTGAACATACACATGATTCTCCCAGCCGATAGGGCGATAGAAATAGTATGAGCTCTTGAATTTCTTCCATTGTCTGGCGGTCATCATGCGCTTGAGCTGCTTGTTGCGATACTGCCAGCCGTAGGCATCGATGTCGCGATAGCTGCGGATGCCGTCCAGGTAGGTGAAGTTGATGTTCAGCAGATTGTTGCGCTGGGCGCTGCTCAATCCCAGTTCCACCACCATCTTATCTGTGATAAAACGGGCTTCTGCCTGAATATCTGTCAGTCTCTGAGCATTCATAGATGTTATCATCATCCATACTGCTACCAATGTCATAATCATTCTTTTCATAACTATCTTCTCTTTAAAGGGTTATTACTCTATTTGTCTAAAATGAAAAGGCAACCTGGTGCCGTTATCAACTTTTTGATGGTGCAAAGATAGAGAAAATAGCTGAAAACAAAAAGGGGAAAACCATAAACCAGCGTATGATTTTCCCTAAATGCATCGGGGGAGATTCCCAAATCGGTTGATTCTCAAACCGATAGTTCTTTCCCACCGATTGATTCCCAAAAACTAACAGATAACGTTATCTGTCGTGATGCCCAATTACCACTCTACTTTTTCGTTCAGGATAACGCCATCGGTAGCATCATCGGCTGTAAAGGTTGTGCCACGATACTGCACGCAGAGCATCAGCAGCGGCTCTGTGCCATTGTTGCGAACAGAGCGCTTGCCTGCTGGAGCCACTCTCACTACGCTTCCCTCCTGAACTGGGAATATCTCGCCATCAACCTGGAACTCGCCCTTGCCACCCAGGAAGAAATACAATTCCTCGTGGTTCTTGTGGGTGTGGAGGAAACCGGTCTCTGTGCCAGGAGCAAAGCTCTGGAATGAGAACTCGCCACCGGTAGCGTTTACGCTCTGACCTCCGAATACCTTTCCAGGAATCTTAATCTCAGGACCCAACTCTAAGGTGTAGTCCTTGATTTCACTCATCTTTCCAAAATCTACGGCTGTAAAATTAGCAGCCTTTGCGATAGTCTTTGTTTCTTTCATCTTGTTCTATTGTTCTATTGTTTTATATGAATTTTATTTCTGAATTGCGATGCAAAGGTACTATAAAAAATCCGTTCCCACAAGAAGGCACTTTTAGGTGAGATAGTAACCTGAAGGTAACTATTGCGATGGAATGGGAGAAAGAAAAATGAGTCGTTAACTTAGATTAACTTTGAATGCTTGGTTACTTGGAGGATATTAGTTACTTTTGTAGCCTATTGCAGAGAATAAGATAGTTACTGCGATAGGAAAGGAAAAGAAAAAGTAGATTATTAATAAGGTAAGAAAAGAAATTATGGCTAGAATGATAAAGGAAATGGTTTTCCAGGATTGTCCGGTTCGCAACGTGCTGGCTCGCATTTGCGACAAGTGGTCGTTGCTCGTTATTTACATGCTGAATGCCCACAGGGAGGAGCCGCTTCGCTTCAACGCCCTCCGCAAGCTCATCCCCGATATTTCGCAAAAAATGCTTACCAGCACCTTGAAGACGCTGGAGGCGGATGGCTATGTGAACAGAAAGGTTTATGCCGAGGTGCCGCCAAGAGTGGAGTATTCGCTTACTCCTAGAGCAGAATCCCTGATTCCTATTCTGAATAGTCTGATAGGATGGGCGAGCGATAATATGGCGGAGATTTTGAAGGATAGAGCGAAAGCTGTATAAAAAAGCCAGTCTTATCATCCATCTGACAACAAAGAAAACTCTTATGTCAAAAACTCTTATATCATTAAGAAAACTCTTATATAATAAGGTAGAGGTGCGCAATTTGGCGCACTTTTTTTATTTTCAGAAAGTAGCCTTTTCGTTTCGTTGAAACAATCGGGGCGTTCGTTGAATAAAGTTGCGGGTGTAACAGGAATGTATTACCTTTGCACCAGAATTTAAAATTACTGGCTTTAGCTGGAAACAAAACACGAATGGCTTATGAAACGATTATTTGATTATTCGCGATGGGCGATGATGATTCTCGTCCTGATGCTGACTATCGGATGTTCTTCAGATTCCGATTTGTTTGATGATGACGATAATACCGAAAATTCGGGGAGCGGAAACTCGGGGAGCGAGAGCTCGGGCTCAACGGTTACTTACAACAGTTCGCTCAGCGACCTGACCGGCTTCGATATTGCCATCGACAAGACGGCACTCAGCGAAACCGAAACCATCCCCACGGAAGGCGATGAGGCAGAAGACTTCATTGAAAACAACAGCTTCAACAACGAAGTGGATATTGCCTTCAATGGTTCTTCGGCTTCCACTTCGGGAAGCGTGGATGGCGTAACGGTTACCATCAATGGTGCTGACGTCATCATCAATTCCTCGGCAAAGAAGGTTTGCTACAACGTGAGCGGAACCACTACCAATGGTTTCCTCAAGATTTATAGCGACAATAAGTTTGAACTCAACCTGAATGGCGTAAACATCACCAACCCCGATGGAGCCGCCATCAACATCCAGAGCAAGAAGCGTGGCTACATCGTCCTGGCAGACGGCACGGAGAATACCCTTACCGACGGCACCAAATACAGCGATGCCACGGATGATGAGGACATGAAGGCCTGCTTCTTCAGCGAAGGCAAGATGCTCTTCTCGGGCAAGGGCTCGCTTGATGTTTACGCCAACTGCAAGGCGGGCATCCGGAGCGACGATTACGTATTGTTCCGTCCGGGCAACAATATCTACGTGAAGGCTACCGCCGGTAACGCCATCAAGGGAAATGATGCCATTTATATAAAAGGTGGAGTGATCAACGTGGAAACATCCGCAGCTGCCAGCAAAGGTTTGAGCAGCGACGGACTGGTGCAGATTGACGGCGGACGAACCACAGCCATCACCACCGGTACGGGCGAATACGATTCTGACGAACAGGATGTGAGCGGATGTGCAGGTGTAAAGGCTGACAGCATCTTCGTGATGAACGGCGGCGCCCTCTATTGCAAGAGCACGGGTGCAGGCGGCAAGGGCATCAGCACCGACCAGACCCTTACCGTGAACGATGGAGCCATCAGGGTGATTACCACCGGCAAGCAATACACCTATGGCAAACTTGATTCTTCGCCAAAGGGAATCAAAAGCGATGAGGCGATGTATCTGAAAGGCGGAACCATCATGGTTCGCTGCACCGGAGGCGAAGGATCCGAAGGCATCGAGAGCAAATCTACGATGAATATCTCGGGTGGAACCATCATGTCTTATTGCTACGACGACGCCATCAACTCTTCGAAGGCGATGACCATCAGCGGCGGCAACATCTTTGCCATGGGAACCAATAACGATGGCATCGACAGCAACTCTACGCTTACCGTATCGGGTGGAGTAGTGATTGCCTGCGGAACCACCGTACCAGAGGAAGGCTTCGATTGCGACCAGAACACCTTTACGGTTACGGGTGGAACCTTGATAGGAATAGGTGGAACCACATCCACCCCAACCACGAGTGTAACCACCCAGCCTGTTGCCATCCTCGGAGGCAGCAGCATTCAGAACGGACAGTACATCACGGTGGCTGATGATAGTGGCAGCAACATCCTTGCCTTCAAGGTGCCTCGCGACTACACCCAGCAGGGCTACACCCTCCTGGTAAGTTCACCCAAGATGACGAAAGGAAACTCTTATATCTTCTCTTCAGGAGCTACCGTGAGCGGTGGCAACGATTTCTGTGGCTACGTTACGGATGCCACGGTGAGCGGTGGCTCCTCTTTAGCTACGTTGACCCTCTCGTCGATGGTTACCACTAGCAACTTTAGTGGTGGCATGGGCGGCGGAGGCACGCAGCCTGGAGGAGGTCAGCCAGGAGGAAATGGCGGAGCCCCTGGAGGTGGCGGTCAGCCTGGCGGCTGGCATTAATTCCGATGATAAAGCATAATTTTCATACTTGTAAGTTTGTTGTATTTAGTTAGATTAGAGAGTATTTAGAAGACAATTAATGTGTTGAATGATGACAATGAATGCGTTAATTTCAAAGTTCCAGCCCATCTCGCTCAGCGAGATGGGTGGAATCAAACTAACACTTTTAATAAGTAAGTTCTAACAATAATCTAACCATCTTAACGTTATCCTTTATATTGAAAGATTTTACTCATCGGGAGCTTTCCTCTGATAATCAGCGGGGCTTCCAGCAATTAAAATATAAGCGTCTTATGGTTAGAGGACAGAAGAAATCGGAGATTATACTATACGTGGTGCTGTGGACAATCCTGTTTGCGGCACCACCTGTTAGTATGCTGGTAGGCGATTTCTTCTTCTCCTCGGCATCAGATGCCGCGATGGTTTCGGATGCAGCTTCCGCTTCCGCATCAGCAGAGGCAGCGAAAAGCATGACCATCGATTGGCAGGCGGTATTCAACGCCTGGGGCTTGCTGGCGATGTTTTGCGTCACCTTCTTCCTTCACAATTTCTTCGTCGCCCCTCTGCTGGTTTACGCCAACCGAAAGTGGGCGTATGGGGTTTCCCTGGTGGTGCTGATTATCTGCTTCATGGGCTATCAGATTCATTTTCGTCCGCATCTTCCTGGTCCTGAACCGAAAGACAGGATGGAAATGAAAAAGGGAAGAATAGGGGAGAGAAAGCCTGCCCTTGCGCACGAACTTCCTGATTCGGATACTCCTTTCAATCCTCCTCTTCAGCCAGAAGATGGCAGGGGCGAGCATTTCCATGATAAGAAACCTGAGCCACCCCGTGCTTTCGGCGGACAGGATTCAGTGGCATTCATCATCATGACCTTGCTTCTGGGATTGAACATTGGAGCCAAAGGCTTCTTCAAGTCGATGGATGACAAGAAACGAATCAAGGAGTTGGAACGTGAGAATCTGAACAGTCAGTTGGAGTATCTGAAATATCAGATTAACCCTCATTTCTTCATGAACACCCTCAACAACATTCATGCGCTGGTTGACATCGACCCCGAACAGGCGAAATACACCATCGAAGTGCTTTCCAAGCTGATGCGCTACGTGCTCTACGAGGGCAACAGGTCGATGGCGCCCTTGCAGAAGGAGTTGGCGTTTATCGGTCATTACGTAGATCTGATGCGCATCCGATACACCGACAAGGTTAGCATTTCGGTTTCGCTCCCTTCCGGCGTTCCCGATGTGCAGGTGCCATCGCTCCTCTTCATCACCTTCATTGAAAATGCCTTCAAGCATGGAGTGAGCTATCAGAAGAGTTCCTTCATCGAGGTGGGCATTCGGGTGGATGAGGCTAACCGCGAAATAGCCTTCAGCTGCAACAACAGCGTGAAGCCGGAAACTGATGAGAAGAAGCAGGGAGGCGTGGGATTGCAGAATGCCAAAAAACGGCTCCAGCTGATTTACGGCGATGATTACAACTTGAAGATTGATTCCACCCCCGAGGAGTTCCGCCTGCTGCTGAGGCTCCCGATAAAATAAATAGTCTGATTAAACAAGAAAAAAATGATTAGAGTATTAGCAATAGATGACGAGCCCCTGGCTCTCCGCCAACTGGCGGCTTACTTGAAGAAGGTTCCTTTCTTCGAACTGGTGGATAGCTGCCAGAGTGCCCTCGATGCGATGAACATCCTGAACCTGCAGGAGATTGATGCCCTCTTTATCGACATCAACATGCCCGACCTCAACGGCTTGGATTTTGTCAAGTCGTTGAGTCAGCCGCCGATGATTGTCTTCACCACCGCCTATCAGGAATACGCCCTCGAAGGTTACAAGGTGGATGCCATCGATTATCTTCTGAAACCCTTCGGCATGGGCGACATCCTGCGTGCTGCCGACAAGGTGAAGCGCCAGTATGACCTGCTCCATACGGCGAGCCTTTCGCCGATAGATGAAGACGACGCCCTCTTTCTGAAAACCGAATACAAGGTGGTTCGCATCCTCATTCGCGACATCATCTACGTAGAAGGAATGTCGGAGTATCTCCGCATCCATCTTGCTAATCAGGAGAAACCTCTGGTGGTGCTCCTCAGCATGAAGAAGATGGAAGAGCGCCTGACTTCGCAGGATTTCATGCGCATCCACAAGTCGTACATCATCAGTCTTCATCACATTTCTGAAATCAACAAGAGCCGCGTAGTGCTTGATAATGAGAAGGAAATACCGATAGGCGACAGTTATCGTGAAAAGCTTACCGATTACGTGAACCAGAAGTTTCTGGGAAAATAGTAACAAAATTGTAGCATTCTTTATCTGTGATTTCAAACCCTTGTAACCCATTTGACACATAATACCCCTACCTTTGCACCCGAAATTTAACAGGTATTTCCCTAAACGGGGGAATCGTTTAATAAAAAGGTATTATAGTCAGATAAAGAAAAAATGGAAAAGAAAGTATCGGGTAAGCAGAGCAACATGATGAATGGCTTTGCTATGATGAAAGGTAGAGTAGCAACTGTAGTTTTGGCTTCGGCTTTATTGTTGGGCGGAGGCTTGACTGCTCAGGCTCAAAACACAGCATTAACGACCTGTTCTCAGAGTGCAGCAACCGCCATTCCGCAGAATCCTAACTGGAAGGCGAATGCTGCCGAATGGCAGAAACTGAAGGGCGAAATCACCCTCTACATGACCAATGATATGGGCCGCAACGGCTACTACGACCAGAAGCCTATCGCCGAACTGATGGGCGAAATGGCTGACGTGGTTGATCCGGAGTGCGTGATTGCCGCAGGCGACATCCACCATTTCAATGGCGTGGCTTCAACCCAAGACCCTCTGTGGCTTACCAATTACGAATATGTTTATTCTCATCCCGACCTGATGCTCAACTGGTTCCCAGTTTGCGGCAACCATGAGTATCGTGGTAATACTCAGGCTTTTATGGACTACGGCAAGGTGAGCCGCCGCTGGATGATGCCAGCCAAATATTACACCAAGGTGTTCGACCACAAGGGAACCACCGTGCGCGTCATCTTCCTCGACACCACACCCCTCATTGATTCCTATCGCAAGAATTCAGAAATCTATCCTGATGCCTGCAAGCAGGATGCTGAGGCTCAGCTCTCCTGGCTCGACGAAACCCTGAAGAATGCCAAGGAAGACTGGGTCATCGTGGTAGGCCATCATCCTATCTACGCCTACACCACGAAGAAGGAGAGTGAGCGCCTCGACATGCAGAAGCGCCTCCTTCCTATCCTCCATAAATATAATAATGTGGCGATTTATGCCTGCGGTCACATCCACAACTTCCAGCACATCCAGAAGAAGGGCGACAACATCGACTACGTAGTCAATTCCTCTTCGTCTCTGGCTCGTCCTGTGAAGCCTATTGATGGCACCGTGTTCTGCAGTCCAGCCGATGGCTTCTCTGTATTTACAGCAGATAAGAAGCAGCTGAGAATGTCGATGATTGACAAGGATGGAAAAATCATCCACACGGTTACAAAGGTAAAAAAGTAAAAAGGAGCTTTTTTGCGAAAAGAAACGAATGAAGATTTCAATAGCGATATAGATGAAAAGATTTTTATTGAGTGCGGCGCTTCTTGCCGCAGCGACTACCGCCATCCAGGCACATACGCTGGATGGTATAGTCAAGGATAACAAAACGGGCGAGCCCCTCATCGGAACCGTAATCCGGGTAAAGGAGCTGCCCAACGTGAGTACCACCACCGGACTTGATGGTACTTTCACCCTGCATGAACTGCCAGATAAAGGCAAGTTTACCATCATCGTTTCCTACATGTCTTACAAGACCAAGGAGATGGTAGTGGATGTGGCTAAGAAAAACAAGGTGGATATTCCGATGGATGAAGACCAGAAGCAGTTGGGCGAAGTGGTGGTTACCGGTCATCGTGAATACCGCAGCGACCGCAGCGCCATAGAAACCGTGAAGAATGCCGGCAACGTGCTCAACGTGATGAGCCAGCAGAGCATCCAGCTTTCGCCTGATGTCAACGTGGCGAGCGTTCTGCAGCGAGTATCGGGTGTAACCATGGAGCGTGATGCATCGGGCGAGGCTTCCTACGCCATCCTCCGAGGCATGGACAAGCGATACAACTACACCCTGGTAAACGGCGTGAAGATTCCTAGTCCGGATGATAAAAACCGTTACATCCCATTGAACATCTTCCCTTCAGATTTGATGGACCGCCTCGTGGTTTCTAAGTCTCTGACTGCTGATATGGAAGGCGATGCAGCCGGCGGCGTGGTGGATATGGTGATGAAGGATGCCCCATCCCGCTTCCAGATTCAGGCGAATGCTGCCATCGGAGCAAGTGATTATTTCTGGAAGGATGGCAGAGATTATCTTACCAGCAACCGCTCTGATTATACAAAGAAATCTCCTTACGAGGCTTTCGGAAAAGACTACAAGGCGCAGATGAGCGATTTCAAGAACGGTCCTGTTCAGTTGAAGAGTCATTCCATGCCATCTCCTAATTTTATAGGAGGCTTGAGCATCGGCAACCGTTTCTGGAACGACCGCCTGGGCGTGATGCTTGCCGGAAGCGTGCAGAATGTTTTCCGTGGTACCGAGCGCACCTACAATTCCGTAAAGATGGCTTCGGGCGAGCAGGCCATGTACATTTCCAATCTGCAGCATCGCTACTATAGCATCCACGACCTTACTGCGGGTGCTCATGCCAAGTTCGACTTAACCCTGCCTGGCCACAAGCTGGAATGGTACAACATGTATGTGCGCACCAATTCCATGGGCACCAGATACAACAATAGCGTCAACACCGAATACATCGGAGCCGACAGCTACACCCAGGATGATGAGGTGCGCTCTCTCTCAACCACCCAGAGCATCTTCGCCACCAATCTGAAAGGTACGCATCATCTTGCCAAGGATTTTACCGTAGATTGGTCGGGCGTGTTCTCGCAGGCTAAGGAGGAAGATCCGGACAGAACTTACGTCACCCTGACGAATACCGTGAGCAGAAAAGCCGAGAATGGCGGCGATGCCGTTTCGGGTTCCATCTGGGAAGGCGACAAGAACATCACCAAGACCCTGCCTAAGAGTGCCGAGCGCCGATTCCAGCACAACAAGGATACCGACTGGGCGGGTTACATCAACCTCTCTTACGATACCCATTTCGCCAACGATGTGGAAGCACTCTGGAAGGCGGGTGCACAGTATCGCAGAAAGGAACGAAGCAATAGATATTATTCTTACATCTTCAATCCTGCCGACATCTCACAGCGATTGGATGGCAACGGAATAGACCAGTATGCCAACATCGATTGGGTTTGCAAGACTCCTTATTCTCAGGCTTCTCAGCTCAACTACGATTCCAAGGAGCACATCGGCGGAGCCTACGCCATGGTAACCCTGAAGAGCGAGGTGGGCGAACTGAATGCCGGTTTCCGTGCCGAGCACACCAACCAGATTTACACCATGCTCCAGCACTTCCGCAACATGGGACAGGTGGGCGAGCAGAGCTACTGGGATTATCTGCCATCGGCATCCATCAAGTGGACGCCAACCAGGAAGATGAACGTGCGTCTCTCTTACTATCGCTCCATCAACCGTCCGGACTTCTATGAGATAGTGCCTTATCAAATTCTGGGCGAGGAGTATCAGGAAAAGGGTAATCCAAACCTGAAGCGTGCCCGCATCGACAACATCGACCTGCGCTGGGAGTGGTTCCCAAGCAAGACCGAACAGATTCTTGCCGGCGTATTCTATAAGTATCTGAAAGACCCTATAGAGCAGGTGTTCGTAACATCTGATGGAAAGATTGGCGCCGGAACCGATGCCTATTACATGCCTGATAACCTGGGTAATGCCAGGAATATGGGCTTCGAAATCGATGTGATCAAGTACATCCGCCACTTCGGAGTGAAGGCGAATTATACTTACACCCATTCTGAAATCACCACCTCTAAGCGTGAGTACCAGGAGGGTAGTGCCGAGTATAAAACGGGCGTAACCCAGACCCGTCCGCTGGTAAACCAGGCTCCTCATACCGCCAACATTTCCTTATTATATAAGGATACGGAGCATGGCTGGAATGCGCAGCTTGCCTCTTCCTTCACGGGCACCAAGCTCGCCCTGGTTTCTCCTTTCAAGGATGCCGACCAGTGGGATAAGGCGATGTTCGGTCTCGACCTGAGTGCCGAGAAGCAATTCAAGAACGGCATCTCCATCTTCTTCAAGGCAAACAATCTGCTCGATGCCAAGCGCGAGAGATACTTGAAGACCGTGAACAAGAGCAACCTGGAGTATGAGGGTCAGAAGAGCGATAAGACCATCGTGGGAACTTATCAGTATGGCAGAACCTTCCTGCTGGGAGTAAGATACAAACTTTAAAAGGTAAAAAAGTAAAAAGGTAAAAAATGAAAAAGATAAATACTTTTGCTGCTTTGCTCATGATGGCAGCAGCTGCAATGTTCTCCACATCTTGCGAGAACGATAATATCAATCCATACGATTACGTGAATAATGGAGGTAATGGAAGTGATGGCAATGAGAACCAGGGTTCTAAGGATGTCATCACAACGAAGGTGGCAGAATATCCAGCAGGTTCTGTGGTTTGGAGCAAGGATACTACCCTGAGCGAGAGCGTTGAGATTCCTGTAGGAGCATCGCTCTATATTGAGCCGGGTGTAACCGTTACCTGCAAGTCAGAGGTTCAGGTACCGGTAGAGATCGTAGTATTGGGCAATCTCTATTGCCTGGGAACCGCCGAGAAGCCAGTTACCATTACTTCTGATACCAAGAAGCCGGCTGATTGGGGCGGCATCATCTGCGGATATAATTCAGAGGAGGTGGTGCTCAACCA
>OQVP01000770.1_pt1 | contig 11970 bp, 8 predicted proteins | sample 1691541 | NCBI WGS metagenome assembly OQVP01 (sample SAMN03418258, study PRJEB22391) | human gut metagenome | biome: human-gut; feature: organic feature; material: feces | host: Homo sapiens | place: Tanzania | collected 2013-01 | reverse complement strand
AGGAAAAAATAAATCAGGTATTCTATTATCCGATTGTACCCGACCAAGGAAGAAATTCTCAAACCCGAAGTTCAGCGCATGGCGGATCTGGACGATAAATCCGGGCGCGTCACTGTAAAAGGAACAATACTGAGCATTGAAACATTTGTTTCACCAAAGCGCGGAACGGTTATAATCACGGTCTTTATAACCGACCTCACAAACTCCGTTGCGGTAAAGCTATTTCCCGATGAAGCAGCAAAGGCGCGAACTTCACAGCTGCTTGAAAAAGCAAAGGAGGAGGGCGCGGCACTGATGGTGCGCGGCTGGTTCAGGTACGATAATTATGCCCGTGATTACTGTATTTTTGCGGACGATATAAACCGTTATCCCGTCGAACGCAGAACTGATGTATCGGCCGAAAAGCGTGTTGAGCTGCACCTTCATACAAGAATGTCCGCAATGGATGCAACGGCGGATCTGGACAAAGTTGTTGAGCTTGCCGCAAAATGGGGACATACGGCAATTGCAATAACCGATCACGGCGTTGTGCACTCTTTCCCGGAGGCCAAAAAAGCCGCCAAAAAGAACAATATAAAGGTTATATTCGGCTGCGAAGGCTATCTGCTTCCCGATTGCGAACTTGTTCCGCTTGAAAGGGAGTATTGTGCCGTTGCGGTGACATATTTCGGAAGCGGCATTCACGGGCGCGTGTTTGATATCGGCGCAGTGAAGTTCGATTCGTTCGGGCGCGTTATTTCAAAATTCAGAACTCCGGTGAACCCCGGCGTCCCTCAGCTTCCGCGCATTGCAAAGCTGACGGGTTACACGGATGATGATATTGACGGTGCACCTCTGCTTTCCGAAGCGGTGAATATGCTTTCGGATTTTGCGGGAGGGGCGGCGCTTGTTCTGCATTGCCCGGAACAGCTTGATCTGCTGCATGAACTGACTGCCGCGGCAGGGCACGGAAAGGAACTCGGGCTAAGCAAAAAATGCGTTTCGGGCTCAATGCTGATGCAGTATCTGCGCCGTGACTTAAAGGCGGAGGAAAGACAGCTTCCGGAGCTGAATGCGGGTGCGGCAGCGGAATGGACAGCAAAAAACACGGCCGATTTGCTGAGCAAATGCCGTGAGCTGAATGTTTCGACGGTTCCGCTGATTGACTGCACGATAAAAAATCTTCACAAGCAGAAAACGAACCACATAGTGCTGCTTGCGGCAACGCAGCCCGGACTTAAGAATCTGTATAAATTGGTTTCGTATTCAAACCTTGACCATTTTTATAAGACACCGCGTATTCCGCGCAGTCTTCTCAACCTGCACCGCGAGGGTATTATAATCGGCACGGCATGTGAGGCCGGTGAGCTTTTCCGTGCAATGGTGGACGGAAAAAGCGAGGAGGAACTGCTGAAGATAGCTTCATGGTACGATTACCTTGAAATTCAGCCGATCGGAAACAATGCCTTCCTTGTGCGCGAGGGGCTTGCAAAGGATGATGAAGAGCTTCGCGATTTCAACCGCCGCATTGTTGCACTCGGCGAAAAACTGAACAAACCCGTTGTTGCAACGGGAGACGTTCATTTTATCGAACCGGAGGATTCGATTTTCCGCGCAATACTGATGTGCTCTCAGAATTTCAAAGACGCAGCGGTTCAGCCGCCTCTTTATTTCAGAACAACGGAAGATATGCTTGCGGAGTTTCAATATCTCGGCAGTGATAAGGCGTTTGAAGTTGTTGTTAAGAATACAAATTTGATTGCCGATATGTGTTCTCAGCTCCGCCCGTTTTTGGACGAAAAACAAACTTACTCGCCGGAACTTCCGGGCGCGGCGGATGAACTTAAGGGACTTGCCCTGAACACCGCACACGAGCTTTACGGGGATCCGCTGCCGGAAATCGTCCAAAAAAGACTCGATAAGGAATTGAACTCAATCATCGGCAACGGTTACTCATCACTCTATATGGTTGCGCAGAAACTCGTTTCAAAATCCCTCAGCGACGGCTATCTTGTCGGTTCAAGGGGTTCGGTCGGTTCGTCCTTTGTTGCACACCTTGCGGGGATAACCGAGGTAAACGCGCTCCCCGCGCATTATCGCTGCCCGAATTGCAAATACAGCGAATTTCCCGATGTCGGCGATGACTCACGCTGCGGGATCGACCTTCCGCCGAAAGATTGCCCGAACTGCGGAACTCCGCTGCGACGGGAAGGGTATGAAATTCCGTTTGAAACTTTCCTTGGTTTCAAGGGTGATAAAACTCCGGATATCGATCTTAACTTTTCGGGCGAATATCAGCCCGTTGCGCACAAATTTACGGAGGTCATGTTCGGTGAAGGTCATGCCTTCCGCGCGGGCACGATTTCGGGCGTTAAAGATAAAACCGCATACGGTTATGTGCTGCACTATTGCGAGGAATACGGGCTGAACCTTTCCGAAGCGGAAAAAAACCGTCTTGCAATGGGCTGCGTCGGCACGCGCCGAACAACGGGGCAGCATCCGGGCGGCATTGTGATCGTCCCGGAAGATTTGGAGATTTTTGACTTTTGTCCCGTGCAGCATCCGGCGGAAAAAATCGATGCGGAAAGCATAACAACACACTTTGACTTCCATGCATTGGACGACAAACTTGTCAAACTTGACATTCTCGGACATGATGACCCGACAACACTGCGAATGCTTCAGGATATAACGGGCATAGATCCGAAGAGCATTCCGCTGCACGATGAAGAAACAATGTCAATCTTTAAATCGGATGAGGTACTCGGAATATCCCTTAAGGAGCTGAAATGCGATGTCGGCAGCCTCGGCATTCCCGAATTCGGAACGAACTTTGTTCGCGGAATGCTGATGGATACGCGTCCGACAACAATGGAAGAGCTTGTTCGTATCGCCGGACTTTCCCACGGCACGGATGTGTGGCTTAATAATGCGCAGGATCTTGTGCGGGACGGCACCGCAACGCTGATGGAGGTTATATGCACACGCGATGACATTATGAACTATCTCATTGCGCATGGCGGAGAACCCTCGCTGTCGTTTAAAACGATGGAGAGCGTCCGAAAAGGCAAGGGACTTAAGCCCGAGATGGAGGATGCAATGCACGAGAACAATATTCCGCAGTGGTATATCGACAGCTGCAAAAAAATCAAGTATATGTTCCCGCGCGCTCATGCAGCGGCGTATGTTATGATGTCTTTCCGCGTAGCATATTATAAGGTGCATTACCCGCTTGCGTTCTATGCGGTTTATTTCACGGTTCGTGCGGATAAATTTGATATTGAACAGTGCCTCGGCGGCGCGGAACGCGTACTCGGCAATCTTGAGGAGCTTAAGGCAAAGGATAAACTTGAAACAAAGGACGAGGAACAGATAGTTATCCTTGAAATGGTCTACGAGATGAATCTGCGCGGAATCGAGCTGCTCCCGATAGATATTTACAAATCGAAAGCAACGCGTTTCACTGTTGAGGACGGCAAGCTTCGCCCGCCGTTCAATGCTATTGCCGGCTTGGGCGATAACGCCGCTCTGCTGATTGAAAAAGGCGCGGAGGGAGGACGATTCATTTCCCGCGAGGAGTTTGTGAAGCGTACCCGCGCAAATTCCGCCGTGATGGAAAAGTTGGATGCCCTCGGATGCCTTAACGATTTACCGGACAGTGATCAGGTCTCAATGTTCTGACGGGACGCCGCACGGACAGCAGGAACATCCGAACCGAGCGATATTCGGAAAATTCCGCAATATATGCAATGTTTTTTCGGAAAGCTATTGCTTTTTGAGGCAAAGTATGGTATGCTTACCCCAGTAATGAGTTTTTTGATGCATTTAAGCCTTGAAATTGTGTTCAAATGCATCATTTCGGATGAGCGGCATGAGTTATTCGTGCATTTAAGAGTGGGCAAAACCCGCTCTTTAATTTTGAAAAAACCTTGCGCATGCATTGCGTTTCGGAGGAATTGCGGTTGAAGCTGACAGACAGGATTTTTGAACTCACGGAATCAAAAGTTCGTGAATTGGGCTATGAGCTCTATGATGTTGAATATCAAAAGGAATACGACAACTGGGTTCTCACCCTCTATATCGACAGTAAAGACGGAATTTCACTTGACGATTGCGAAATTGTGAGCAATGCTGTTGATCCGATTCTTGATGAAGCGGATCCGATTGAACAGGCATACTATCTTTCGGTCAGCTCCGTCGGCATAGATCGCCCGCTGAAAAAAGACAAAGATTTTCAGCGCAGCATCGGCAAAACGATCGACGTGAAGCTTTATGCGCCGCTGAAAGGCAAAAAGGAGTTCTGCGGAGAGCTTGTTTCGTTTGATGCGGAATCATTTACGGTTCGCACATTGCCGCGAAAGCCCGGCGAAGCTTCGGAAACGGTCACCGTTGGGCGCAGGCAGGCGGCACTCGTGCGTCCGCACATAGATTTTTAAACATTCCCGGGTCTGCGGGTTCAAAAAATTAAAATTTTAAACCGAAAAATATTTGTGATTTCTAAGGAGTATAAATATAATGAAGAACAATGCCGAGCTTATCAGCGCGCTTAACGTAATCAGCAAACAGCGCGGGATTTCCGTTGATATCCTTGCGGATGCTATCGAATCCGCACTTGTAAGTGCCTATAAAAAGAACTACAATGTGAACTGCAACGTCCGTGCGAATCTGGATCGCGAAACAGGTGCAATCGAAATCTGGGCTTCCAAAACCGTTGTTGAACAGGTTGAAAACCCCTTTACGGAAATTTCAATTGAAAAAGCAAAGCAGATAAATCCGCTTTATGAAATCGGCGATGTTCTCGAGGAAGAAGCGGACACAAAGAATTTCGGCAGGATCGCGGCGCAGACTGCAAAGCAGGTCGTTATGCAGCGCATTCGCGAAGCGGAACAGGGCGCAATCTTTGAGGAATATTCCGATAAAGAATACGAAGTTTTGACGGCAATCGTTCAGCGCGTCGAAAAGAACGGTGTTTATGTTGAACTCGGCAAAACCGACGGCATAATTCCGTTCAATGAGGTTATCGTCGGCGAAAACTATGCGCCGAATGACCACATCAAGGTTTATGTTCTGAAAATACAGCGCGACACGAAAGGCCCGCAGATTATCGTTTCAAGGACGCATCCCGGCCTTGTAAAGCGGCTGTTTGAGCTTGAAGTACCCGAAATTCAGAGCGGGGTCGTGCAGATAAAGTCTGTTGCGCGTGAGGCCGGACAGCGCACCAAGATCGCGGTTGCAAGCTTTGACCCCCAGGTTGATGCCGTCGGTGCATGCGTCGGACAACGCGGCACAAGGGTCGAAAACATCGTCAACGAGCTCCATAACGAAAAAATGGACATCATCGAGTGGGATCCCGACATTGCGGTTTATATCGCAAAGGCACTCGGTCCCGCAAAGGTTTTGATGGTTTACATTAACGAAGCGGAAAAGGCCGCAAAGGTCATTGTTCCCGATAATCAGCTTTCACTTGCAATCGGCAAGGAAGGACAGAACGCAAGGCTTGCCGCAAAGCTCACAGGCTGGAAGATAGATATCAAGAGTCATTCCCAGGCTGAAGCGGATATGGAACTTGAGATGGGTTCCGTTGACGGCGTTCCCGGCAGCGAAAGCGAAAACGATATGTTCAATGATGACGAGGCATTCGGAGAGCAGGGGTTCAACGGTGCTCCGATGAATTTTGATGATTTCGGCGGACAGAACATCTGATTTTCGCCGAAACAAAATTTCAAACATGATTTAAATTTTAACCGAGGTTCTTGGTGAATCGGAACGAACTTCGGTACGGAGGTTGCGAATTGCAAAAGAAAATCCCTCTGCGCATGTGCGTCGGCTGCCGTGAGATGCGGCCCAAAAGAGAACTCGTGCGCGTTGTGTGCAGCAAAGACGGGCAGATTTCCGTTGACTTAACAGGAAAAGCTGCGGGACGCGGTGCGTATGTATGCCCAACGGAAGAATGCCTTAAAAAAGCAGACGGCTTTTTCAACCGAAAAATCTCCGGAAGCAATTTTGCCCGCTTTCATCGCCAAACCGATTGAATTGTTGAGTTTTGCGTTGGTTGTTGTCAAAGCAGCTCACCCCTCTTTGTTGTTCGCGGATGAGTTCGGCAAATCGGGCACCGCTTCTGATAAGAATCCGTGCAATGGGCAGCGCGATCGGAAAACCTGCCAGAATGGTTGCCGCCGTGACGGACGAAGGTTTTTCGGCAATGATAATTAAAAATTTCAACAAAAACAATGAAGCAATGACTGAACTTACGGAGGCAATGACCGATGACAAAGGCTGAATTATTAAACAACGCAAAAAGGATCCAAGCCGCAGCACAGGAATTGCTGGATAAAACGAGCGTCCTCAAAACAGACATCGGCAATTCTCTCCAAGCGGCAAAACGCCATGAAAGCAAACTTATCAGCAAGGAGCGCGCCGCAGAGGCGGAACGCAGAGAAAAAGAAAAGGCTGAACGTTTGATTGAATACCTCAATTCGGACGAGCAGCGCGGCGTTTACGTCAGCGATCGCGATTCCGCAGCGGGAAATGCCGCGGCGGGAAATGCCGCTGATGCAGGCGCCGAAAAAGCACCAAAGGCGGAGACGGAAAAGGTACAGGGTGAACCGAGACCCGAAAATGCGGACAGGAAGCCCGAGAAGGGCGCGCAAAAGCCCGAACCGCCCGAGCAAAAGCCGGTGCAGCCCGCGCCGAAGCCCGAAGAAAACAAACCCGAAAAGGCGGCGGAACGGGAACAGGAACAAAACGTGGATAAGCCCGCCGAACATAAGCCCGAAAAGGCAGAGCCGGTTCGGAATAACGTTGCTGACAAGGTCGCAGACAGTGTCAATGACGCGCAAGAAACAAAGGATAAAAACAACAAAGAAATGCCCGGAGCAAACAAAGAAACAAAACAAAACAGCGAACAGGCTGCAAAAGCTAAGAATACAGCGGAAAAAACCGAAATTTCCGCAAAGTCCGACTCTTCCGAACGTGTTGCGGAACGAACCGAAAATGCAGAGCAGCCCAAGAAGAACGAGTCTCCCGAAAACGGAAGGAATTCCGACAGAAGCCGCAGTCCGCAAAGAACGAACGACGGCCGCCGCGGCGACAGGCCTTCCTACGACAGAAATTCCCGCAGCGACAGACCGCAGGGCGACAGGCCTTCCTACGACAGGAATTCACGCGGCGACAGACCGCAGGGCGAGCGCAGGGGAGATAACCGCGGTTTCGGCCGTCCGGATGACAAAGATGCACAGCAGAACAGGCAGCAGCGTCCGCAGCAGCGCCCCGTCGGCAGAAAGCCCGGAGAAGCACCTGCAATTATTCAAAAGGAAAATCGTGCGCCTGAAAACAAGAGCAGCTATGTTCGCACCTTCGACACCGAAAAGAAGGCAAAGAACAAAAAGACGATCATGAAGGAAACCGCTCCCTCCGCGAAAAACTGGGAGGATGACGGCGGATCCTACGGCGGCAGAAAGAAGAAAGCCGCAAAACAAACTCAATATCGCAAACCCGAACCCGTTGTTATCGAAAAAGCGGTTATAACGACAGAAACGATAACGGTACGTGATTTCTCCGAAAAAATCGGAAAACCCGCAGCGGAAATTCTCAAAAAGCTGTTCATGATGGGCATTGTTGCAAACATCAATCAGGATATCGATTTTGAGACCTGTGAGCTTGTTGCAATGGAATACGATATCGAGCTTGAGCATCAGGTTGCAAAGACTTATGAGGAGACGATGCAGGAGAATGCCGAAGAAGTGGATGCAGAGGAAGATCTTGTTCCCCGTCCTCCCGTTGTCACGATCATGGGCCATGTTGACCACGGCAAAACTTCCCTGCTTGATGCGATCCGCAAAACTCATGTTACCGAGGGTGAAGCGGGCGGCATAACTCAGCATATCGGTGCTTACACGGTTGAATGCAACGGCAGGATGATAACTTTCATCGACACTCCCGGCCACGAGGCATTTACTTCAATGCGCGCAAGAGGTGCACAGGTCACGGACGTTGTAATCCTTGTTGTTGCTGCGGATGACGGCATTATGCCGCAGACAGTTGAGGCTATCAATCACTCAAAGGCAGCGGGTGTTCCCATCATCGTTGCGGTGAACAAGATCGACAAGCCCGAGAGCAACCCGGAAAGAGTCAAACAGCAGTTGACGGAACACGGTCTCGTGTGCGAGGATTGGGGCGGCGATACGATATGCGTCCCCGTTTCCGCAAAGAAACAGCAGAATCTTGATGAGCTGCTTGAAATGGTTCTTTTGCAGGCGGATGTTCTTGACCTTAAGGCAAACCCGAACAAAGCGGCAAAGGGAACCATCATTGAAGCTCAGCTTGACAAGGGCAGAGGTCCTGTTGCAACCGTTCTTGTGCAGAACGGCACTTTGAAAATCGGCGATCCCATTGTTGCGGGCATTGCATACGGCAGGGTTCGTGCAATGATGAACGACAAGGGCGAAAACGTCAAAACCGCAGGCCCGAGCTGCCCGGTCGAAGTTCTCGGCTTCAACGAAGTGCCTTCAGCAGGCGATATCATGAACGTTGCGGAGGTTTCCAAAAAGGTTGCGGAGGAACGCCGCAACAGAATCAAAGCGGAGCAGCTTAAAAACCTGTCCAAGGTCAGCTTGGAGGATCTGTTCAGCCATATTGCCGAGGGCGAAGTCAAAACGCTCAACATCGTTGTCAAAGCGGATGTTCACGGTTCGGTTGAGGCTGTTAAACAGGCTCTTGAAAAGCTTTCCAACGAGGAAGTCCGCGTGAAGTGCATTCACGGCGGCGTAGGCGCAATTACGGAGTCGGATGTTATGTTCGCTTCCGCTTCAAACGCGATCGTAATCGGCTTCAATGTCCGTCCCGACAGCGGAGCACGCAATCTTGCGGAGCAGGAAAAGGTCGATGTCCGCACCTACCGCATCATTTATCAGGCGATTGAAGATGTTGAAAACGCTATGAAGGGTATGTTCAAGCCCGTATTCAAAGAAGTGCATTTGGGTACAATAAGCGTCAGAAACACGTTCAAGGTCAGCTCCGTCGGCACGATTGCGGGTGCATACGTTCAGGACGGCAAGGTTCAGCGCAATGCGCAGGTTCGCGTTGTTCGTGACGGCGTGGTTATTCATGAAGGCCAAATTGCATCGCTGCGCAGGTTCAAGGACGATGTCCGCGAGGTTGCTGCCGGCTATGAATGCGGCATAGGCATTGAGAACTTCAACGATATTCACGAAGGCGATGTTATAGAAGCCTACACGATGGAAGAGGTTAAACGCTGACAACAGAATAATCCGTCCCCGGCTGTGCCGGAAACGCTTTTTGCGCCGCGGTACAGACCGGGGATTAAATCAACGCTGATCAGATAAATTTCTGCCGGAGCGCTTACACATTAAACGAGAACCGGCATGTGTCCGAAGAACAGTCATTCGGAACGCGGAGAAGGCCGTTTGCAAAGGCGGGCTCGAACGACGGAAATTTAAATGCAGCATTTCGGCGGCAGGGATTCAAAACCCGAAAGGAAGCTTATGGCATCAGTCAGATACGACAGAATAAATGAAGAAATCAAAAAAGCACTGAGCGAAATCGTCCGCGAGATGAAAGATCCGAGAATATCTCCAATGACGACAATAATGCTCGTTGAAGCAACAAACGACCTGAAGCTTGCAAAGGTTCGGGTCAGTGTGTACGATAAGGATGATTCGGTTCGAAAAGAAACCGTTGCTCAGCTCAACCGTGCGGAAGGATTTATTGCAAGAGAGCTTGGGCGCAGAATCGATATCCGCCGAATACCGACTCTGAAGTTCACTCTTGATGACTCAATCGAGTATTCCGTGCATATTTCCGAAATAATCAACAAACTGCAAACCGAGCGCGCTCAGCTTGACGCGAATCGGAACAATGCGGAAGAAGATAAGGAAAACACCCAAAATGAAGACTAAACATGGGGCGGAGTTCGCCGATGTCCGAAAGTTTATATCCGATGGGCAGAGTTTCACGCTGCTCACGCACATTTCCCCGGACGGAGACACCCTGGGTTCGGCACTCGCGCTGAAACTGCTGCTGAACGCTCTCGGAAAAACTGCAGAGGTCGTTTGCTCGAACCCCGTTCCGAAGATTTACGGATTCCTGCCGGAATCGGAAACCGTCAAAATGCCCGAGGATGCCGAGGGCTATTGCCGCGTCATTGCCGTTGATTGTGCGGACAAGCCGCGTTTCGGCCGTGCAGTGCGTTTGTTCGATGCCGCGCAGGCAGAGGCATGTGTTGACCATCATGTTACGAACCCGCATTATGCCGAAGTGAACCTTGTTGTTTCGGATGCGGCGGCAACGGCGGAGATTGTTTATGAGCTTTACGGCATGTTCGGTGTTGCAATCGATAAGCGATCCGCAATTTGCCTTTATACCGGAATAGTCACCGACACGGGCAACCTTTCATACAGCAACACAACACCGAATGCTTTGCGGATAATTGCCGATTTCATTGAAAAGAAACTGGTTGATGTTTCGGAGGTCAACCGACTGATTTACCGAACGGTGCCGTACACGAAAACAAGGGTTCAGGGCTTTGTGACATCAAGGATTCGTCTTGAGGATGAAGGCAGAATCGGCATAGGCGTGCTTACAAGAGCTCAAATGCTGAGCTTTGATGCAACAAACGAGGATTGCGAAGGCATTGTTGACTGTGTTCGTGATATCGACAGCGTTAAAATCGCAATTTTTATCCGTGAAGGTGCGGACGGAAGTTTTAAAGTCAGCCTTCGCAGCAAGGATGTCGGGGACGTTTGCCGAATTGCAAACAAATTCGGCGGCGGCGGGCATGAAAGAGCGGCCGGATACACGGCATGGCTGCCCCTTTCAACCGTTGTTGCGAGCGCGACAGAGGCGGCAATTGCAGAGCTGAAAAGGGATGAGAAACACGATTCTTCTCCCGATACGCATTAACGCCCGAATGAAAAGCAATGATGCGTTTCAACAGAACAACAAAGGAATTATTGATTAACAATGCAATTTGAAGGAGTAGTCAGCGTGCTGAAACCGCCGGGAATGACATCGAGCGATGTCGTGGTGGATATACGCAGAATCTTCGGTGAGCGGCGCGTCGGACATACGGGAACGCTTGACCCTGCTGCGGCGGGCGTTTTACCCATCTGCATAGGCAGGGCAACCCGCCTGTTTGACTATCTTGTTGATAAAGAAAAAGAATACATTGCGGAGATTCGGTTCGGAGCGGAAACCGACACGGAGGATGCCTGCGGCACGGTGATCGCCGAAAGCAGCCGCATGGTTTCAAAAGCGGAGCTTGAAAAAATTTTGCCTGATTTCATAGGTGAAATTGAGCAGGTGCCGCCGATTTATTCGTCTTTGAGTGTGAACGGCGTTAAAATGTACAAGCTGGCACGCAGCGGGAGCGTTGCAGCTCCGGTTGAGGAACGCAGGCGGAGAATCAGAGTTTTTTTGCTTGAAACCATTTGTGAACTCGAACAAAACAGCTTCCTCATCCGCATTCGATGCTCAAAAGGCACATATGTCCGTTCGCTTTGCAGGGACATCGGACGGGCCCTCGGCTGCTGTGCATACATGCCGTTTCTGCTGCGAACCGCTTCCGGAACCTTCGACATCAGCAAAGCGCATACGATCGCGGAACTGAAGGAACTGAAGGAAGCGGGGGAACTTCAATCGGTTGTTGTTCCCGTTGACGAGGCTGCGCGGCACCTGCCGGAACTTCGCCTTTTTAACCTTTCCGAAAAGCAAAGGACGCTTATTTCAAACGGAGCTTCGGTTGAATGCGGGCAGGCTGAGCCGGGAACGGTCTACAGACTGTATCTTGAAAATGAATTCATGGGCCTTGCGCTGCGGGATGATTCCGGATTGCATATCACCGTATGGTTCGGGAAGGAGAAATGAGCGTTTGATGCAGAACAAGGACAAAATTAACACGCCGGGCACAGAGCATACGAACGAAATCAAACCGGGTACTGTGGTTGCTCTCGGCATGTTTGACGGAATGCATGT